>LFRM01375725.1_pt1 | contig 27591 bp, 21 predicted proteins | sample 618341 | NCBI WGS metagenome assembly LFRM01 (sample SAMN03654438, study PRJNA283298) | anaerobic digester metagenome | isolation source: pool of bioreactors CSTR01a, CSTR02a, and CSTR03a thermophilic anaerobic... | place: Denmark: Kgs. Lyngby | collected 2014-05-21 | reverse complement strand
ATTTAGCCATAGAAAAACCCCAAAAGGTTGGATCGGTGTCCAACTTATTGGGGTCACTTCAAAGGGTGGGCAGTTTTTTATAAATACAGGCTACCAGCGTGAATGCAAACCGCTCACGCCGGTGGTTTGGCCAGATTATTGAGCCTTAATAGAGGCATGCAATGATTGCAGGGAATAAACTTTCATACCCTGTGAATCACGCAGATACTGCATACCCTCTACCGCGGCACGGGCACCGGCAATGGTGGTGAAGAAAGTAACCCGGGCAGCCAATGCCTGGGTACGGATGGTACGGGAATCCTGAATGGCGTTACGACGCTCTTCAACCGTATTGATAACCATGGCAATTTCACCATTTTTAATCATGTCAACAATATGTGGACGACCTTCGGTGACTTTATTGACTGCCAGTACCGGTAAACCAGCCTCTTCCAGGGCGGCAGCCGTGCCACGAGTAGCAACCAGCTTAAAGCCCAGTTCATGCAAGCCTTTGGCAATATCAACGGCCTTGGCCTTATCCTGGTCTTTGACACTGATAAATACCGTGCCACTTTCCGGCAGAATAACACCGGCAGCCAGCTGGGATTTCACAAATGCCTCGCCAAAGGTTTCACCAACACCCATGACTTCACCGGTGGACTTCATTTCAGGGCCGAGAATGGTGTCAACGCCCGGGAATTTGACAAACGGGAATACCGCTTCTTTGACCGAGAAGTAAGATGGCGTGATTTCCTTGCCAACGCCCTGTTCGGCCAGGGTTTTACCGGCCATGGCACGGGCCGCTATTTTAGCCAGCTGCAGGCCGGTAACCTTGGAAACATAAGGAACAGTCCGTGAAGCACGTGGATTGACTTCCAGCACATAAACATCGCCATTCTGAATCGCAAACTGCACATTCATCAAACCCTTGACATTAAGGGCCTTGGCCATCAAGCCGGTTTGACGCTTGATTTCCTCGATGACCTCAGTAGACAGTGAGTACGGTGGCAAACTGCATGCGGAGTCACCCGAGTGAACACCCGCCTGTTCGATGTGCTCCATGACACCACCGATAAACACGGTTTCACCATCAGCCAGACAGTCCACATCGACCTCGGTCGCATTGTTCAGGAAGCGATCCAAAAGCACCGGAGAGTCGTTACTGACTTTAACCGCTTCACGCATATAGCGCTCGAGATCATTTTGCTCATGAACGATTTCCATGGCACGACCACCCAGCACATAGCTTGGGCGAACCACCAGCGGATAACCGATTTCAGCCGCGTGGGCAATTGCTTCGGCTTCAGTACGTGCAGTACGGTTTGGCGGCTGGCGCAGACCCAGTTTTTGCAACAGTTTCTGGAAACGCTCACGGTCTTCGGCGACATCGATGGATTCAGGGCTTGTACCAATAATGGGCACCCCATTGGCCTCGAGGGCACGAGCCAGTTTCAGCGGGGTTTGGCCACCGTACTGAACAATCATGCCTTCAGGTTTTTCGATATGGACAATTTCAAGAACGTCCTCAAGCGTTAAGGGCTCGAAATACAGACGATCGGAAGTGTCATAATCGGTAGAAACGGTTTCAGGGTTGCAATTGATCATGATGGTTTCGTAACCATCTTCACGCAAGGCCAAAGAGGCGTGAACGCAGCAGTAATCAAACTCGATACCCTGGCCAATACGGTTGGGACCACCACCGAGCACAATGATTTTTTTCTTGTCGGTGGGTTCGGCTTCGCATTCTTCCTCGTAGGTAGAATACATATACGCGGTTTTGGTTGCAAACTCTGCGGCGCAGGTATCAACACGCTTGTAAACCGGGCGAACACCCAGCTGGTGACGTACTTTACGTACTTCAGACTCGGAGACGTCAAGCAGGAAAGCCAGACGACGATCTGAAAAACCACGACGCTTGAGTTGACGCATGGTGTTTTCATCAAGGTCGGCCAGTGTTTTTTGCTCAAGCGCCAATTCAATTTCCACGATTTCCTGGATTTGATACAGGAACCAGGGATCTATTTTGGTTAAAGCATGCACCTCGTCAAGGGTGAAACCTTGGGCAAAAGCATCGCCCACGTACCAGATACGTTCCGGGCCGGGCTCAGCCAGTTCCACTTGCAGTTTCTCACGATCCAGGGTTTTCTGGTTCAGACCATCAACACCCACTTCAAGGCCACGCAGGGCCTTTTGGAAAGACTCCTGGAAAGTACGGCCCATGGCCATGACTTCACCCACGGATTTCATTTGAGTGGTCAGGTGAGAATCGGCCTGGGGGAATTTTTCGAATGCAAAACGCGGGATCTTGGTAACCACGTAATCGATGGTAGGTTCGAAAGAAGCCGGTGTTGTACCACCCGTAATTTCATTCTGCAGTTCATCAAGTGTATAACCCACTGCCAGGCGGGCTGCCACTTTGGCAATCGGGAAACCGGTGGCCTTGGAAGCAAGCGCGGAAGAACGCGACACGCGCGGGTTCATTTCAATGACAATCATGCGACCGTTATCGGGGTTAACCGCAAACTGCACGTTAGAGCCGCCGGTATCAACGCCAATTTCACGCAGCACCGCAATAGAGGCGTTACGCATGATTTGGTATTCTTTGTCTGTCATTGTTTGGGCCGGTGCTACCGTGATGGAGTCGCCCGTATGAACACCCATGGGATCCAGGTTCTCGATAGAGCAAATGATGATGCAGTTGTCAGCCTTGTCGCGAACCACTTCCATCTCAAACTCTTTCCAGCCCAGCAGGGACTCTTCAATCAGCAACTCTTTGGTCGGAGAGGCTTCCAGACCACGACGGCAGATAACCTCGAACTCTTCGGGGTTGTAGGCAATACCGCCACCGCTGCCGCCCAGTGTAAAGCTGGGGCGAATCACAACCGGAAAACCGGCTGTACCAATTTCTGCAGCAATGTTTTTCTGGACTTCCCAGGCTTCTTCCATGCTGTGGGCCACGCCGGATTTGGCTGACTCAAGACCGATGCTTTCCATGGCCTGTTTGAATTTCAGACGGTCTTCAGCCTTCTCAATCGCGTGCTCGTTGGCACCAATGAGCTCTACGTTATGCTTGGCCAAAACACCGTTATGAGCCAGATCCAGTGCACAGTTAAGCGCGGTTTGGCCACCCATGGTGGGCAACAGGGCATCCGGTTTTTCAACTTCGATGATTTTCTCAACAGACTGCCAGGTGATGGGCTCGATATAGGTGACATCGGCTGTTTCAGGGTCTGTCATGATGGTGGCCGGATTACTGTTGACCAGAATGGTACGGTAACCCTCTGCCTTCAGGGCTTTACAAGCCTGGGCTCCAGAGTAGTCAAACTCACATGCCTGACCAATAATGATGGGGCCTGCCCCAATAATAAGAATGCTTTTTATGTCGGTACGCTTTGGCATAATACTCTACTTTTGCTGTGCCATTTGGCTGATGAATTTATCGAACAGGACAATAATGTCATGAGGGCCGGGGCTGGCTTCAGGGTGCCCCTGGAAGCAGAAGGCGAGACGGTCGGTAAGCTCGAAGCCCTGCAAGGAGCCATCAAACAGTGAAACATGGGTGACACGTGCATTGGCTGGCAAGGTGTCTGCATCTACCGCAAAACCGTGATTTTGGGCAGTAATATAGACACGGCCGGTTTGCACGTCTTTGACGGGATGGTTGTCACCATGGTGGCCTGTTTTCATTTTCAGGGTTTTGGCACCAATAGCCTGCGCCAGGATTTGCTGCCCAAGACAAATGCCAAACAGCGGAATTTTTTTATCAAGGAGGGTTTTAACGGCTTCGACCGCATAACCGCAAGCGCTAGGATCGCCAGGGCCATTGGCCAGGAAAACGCCATCTGGATTAAGCGCCAGAACATCTTCTGCAGGTGTTGTGGCAGGAACTACCGTTAAACGGCAACCCTTATCGGCCAGAATACGCAAAATGTTTGATTTTACCCCGAAATCATAGGCCACGACGTGATAGCTGGTTTGATTGGGCTGTGTATAGCCCTGACCCAATTGCCAGGTACCTTCAGTCCAGTTTTCGGTTTGCTGGCGGCTAACCTGACTGGCGAGGTCTTGCCCTTGCATGCCCTGGTAACCACGAGCCAGTTCAAGGGCTTTTTCAACATCATCGCCCACCAGGATACATGCACCCTGCGCACCTTTCTCGCGCAACAACCGCGTGATTTTGCGGGTATCCACCTCTGAAATGGCCACGATGCCATTTTCCTTGAGATAAGCAGGCAGTGATTGGGTGGCACGGAAATTTGAAATACGGTCTGGACAATTGCGAATGACCATACCAGCGGCATGTGCCTTGAAAGACTCAACATCTTCTTTGTTAACACCCGTATTGCCAACATGCGGGTATGTGAAGCTGACAATTTGCTGGGAATAACTGGGATCGGTCAGGATTTCCTGAAAACCAGTCATTGAGGTGTTGAAAACCAGTTCGGCTACGGTATGACCGTTGGCACCAATGGAAATACCTTTAAATACAGTACCATCGGCCAAAGCCAGAATTGCGGTAGGGAATTCTGTATTTTCCCCGAAAATATGTGACGGCAGCGTCATAAAACCCCAAGTTCTAAAATCAATAAGTAAACCTTGCTATTATACTGTTTTATTGATTTTCCAATAGAAATTTTACGATTTGCGCACGAAAAAAACCGTAATTTTCACTACTTTTCTAGGGCATCTGTATATCAAAAGCCAATGCTTCTCCTGAAGCATCCACATTTATGGTGAACCCGAGTTTTTGCTGATAGAGGTCTTCTCCGTATTCAAAGAAAGTGACCCGTATGCCCTCGGGGAGCTTTTTCTGGCTGTAAAGCGTGGGATAGGTATAGCGGCTGTTGGGCAAAATATACAGTTCACTGAGTGACTTGCTGGACATGATGGGCACCCAAACTTTGGAGTTGGCCGCGTTTTCGATAATCCAGGTAGGTCCTTCCGGTTCACTGGTTTTACATTTCACCAAAACCAGTGCCTTGCCAGAAACCTTCATGTTTACCGTATGAAAATCAAGCGAATCGAAGGTGGAACTGCGGCACCATTCGTATTGCCCCTGCAAGGGCAAAACCAGCTCACGCAAAGAAAGACGGGGGTGCGACAACAACTCTGACTTTACCTGAATACGGTCACTTTCCCGGTAAACCGCCGTACGGTCAAGGTTGGTTTGCGCCCACTCTATCATGCGTGGCAAACGCTCAGCCAGGCAGGCAACCGTTTGACACAAGGCCAGAGCGTTATTGCGGGTTTTTATCAAACGACTGATTAACACAGGGCGATCGGTTTGCGCCTGAAGGGCTGAGCTGATGTATAGCCATTCGAAAAGCCCGGTGGCCACCTGTGTGTTTTCACACATGTTTGCCGGCCATTGTTTTTGAGTATCACGCAACAGTTCTAGGCCACTTTGCCCAAACCTGCTTTTTATCACCGATTCGGGAATACAGGGATTAAGGGCAATTTCCTGAAACGCAGTCGGCAACCCGACGCCCACCTTTAAAAGGGAGCGATCGAATTGCGCATATACCGCTTTTACGGAAAAGAGCAGGCCAAAAACCACTATAAATAGCCTACCCAGCTTAAGTAGCATTTACTTACAACCTTTAAATTAAAATGAACGGTTCAACGATGAAATCATATCAAGCTATCCACAAACAGGCAGCTTATATTGTTGTTTATGTATAAATATATTACCCGGAATGTAAAAAAACACTACCAGGATATATTATTGACAAAGCGATTATTTGAAGAGGCAAAAGACTACAATTAATATGTCAACCTGTCAAACCTGAAACATATAAACGACATGTCTGCACCCAGATTTTAATCCTGATTCAAAATCAGGCTATATTGTCATATGGAATCTGAGAAATAACTTCCAATATCGTTGCCATTATAATTTCTATCCTGGGTACAAGTATATATGAGTAATCAATTAGATGAACTACGTAAATTCACTACTGTTGTCGCAGACACCGGAGACTTCCAAAGTATGCGTGAGCACCGCCCCACCGATGCCACCACCAACCCGTCACTTATCCTGAAAGCCATTCAAAAAGACGAATATCGCCCCCTTCTTGACCAAACCATCCAGGACTATCCCAATGCCAGCACGTCACAAACCCTGGATCACTTACTGGTGAAATTTGGCGAACAAATACTGAATATTGTGCCAGGACGGGTGTCCACCGAAGTTGATGCGCGCCTTTCATTTGATACCAGTGCCACCATTGAGCGTGCCCGCCACCTTATTGGGCTTTACGAAAAAGAAGGCATTTCGCGAGATCGCATTCTGATAAAGATTGCTTCTACCTGGGAAGGCATCAATGCGGCAAGGATTTTACAAAACGAGGGAATCAAATGCAATATGACCCTCCTGTTCTCGATGGCCCAGGCAGTTGCCTGCGCTGATGCCAATGTACAGTTGATTTCACCCTTTGTAGGCCGTATTTACGATTGGTACAAAAAGAATGCGGGCAGCCAGTGGATTGAAGAAGACAATGCTGGCGTGAATGATCCAGGCGTCCAGTCAGTGACCCGTATTTTCAATTATTTCAAGAAACACGACATCAAAACCGAAATCATGGGCGCAAGCTTTCGGAACAAGGGACAAATCATTGCCCTTGCCGGCTGCGACCTGTTAACCATCAGTCCCGAATTGTTGGCAAACCTGGCACAAAGCAATGAAGCGGTTCAGCCTGTACTGAATGCAGCGGATTCTGGCAAACTGGATATTGAGCCCATCGAAACCAATGAGACCGCATTCCGTTTCATGCTCAACGAGGATGCCATGGGCACCGAAAAACTGGCCGAGGGCATTCGCGCTTTCGTAGCCGACTCGATCAAGCTTGACCGGATTATTGAACAGGCCCGCGCCTAAGCATTATGACTGGTATTTTTACCTTGCCGGGCGTTAATTCAAGAGCTTCGACGCTCTATGAAGGCCCAGGCAATGGTGCCCGCATCCACATACTCAAGCTCGCTGCCGGTGGGAATACCCCGGGCAATTCTTGACACCCGCAGCCCCCTGCTTTTAAGCATTTCAGCCAGATAATGAGCAGTCGTTTCGCCCTCGGCCGTAAAGTTGGTGGCCAGAATAACCTCTTGCACCTTGCCATCACTGACACGCTCAAGCAATTTATCAAAACCCAGGTCATCCGGGCCCACCCCTTCCAGGGGTTTCAGGCTGCCCATCAGGACAAAATACAGGCCACGGTAACCATGACTGGCCTCTATCATGTTCTGGTCTGCAGGGGTTTCCACAACGCAAAGCAGACTGTCATCACGCTTGGGATTAAGACAGGTTTCGCATATCTCATCCTGGGAAAACGAATGACAGCGTTTGCAGTGCCTTAAATAATTGACCGCATGCGACAGGGCAAAAGACAGTTGCTGCGCCCCTTTACGATCATGTTGCAGCAAATGGTAAGCCATGCGCCGGGCGCTTCTGACACCAACACCGGGCAATCTGCGCAAGGCATCAACCAGCGCAGACAGCGGTTCCGGCTCGGGCAGGTGATCTTGCATCAGAATGGAAACTTCATTCCGGGTGGCAATGGCATGCCAGCCGTTACGGAAGACATTTTTTCCTGGGCAGTGCTTTCGGCCTTGCGCAGGGCATCATTAAAAGCGGCGGCCACCAAGTCTTCAAGCATGTCTTTTTCGTCTTCCAGCAGGGAAGGATCAATCACCACCCGCTTTACATCATTGCGGCAAGTCATGGTTACCTTGACCAGGCCACCACCGGAAGAGCCTTCAACCGTGATATCTGCCAGGGCTTCCTGGGCTTTTTTCATGTTGTCCTGCATTTGCTGGGCTTGCTTCATCAAGCCTGCCAATTGATTTTTCATCATGATGAATGATTTCCTGCTTCATTAATTAATGGGATCAGCACGTATTTTAGTAGATTAAAACATAAAGATCATGATGATCAGCATGGTTTAATACTTTCGGGAAGTACCTTGGCATCAAACTCTTCAATCAGGGCATTAATAAACTCGCTTTCCTGCACGGCCTGCTCGGCTTTTTCCTGACGGGCAGCCTGCTCGGCGCGAATAGAGGCGTACGCGGTTTCCTCAACATTTTCGGCATACTCGAACGAAACTTTCACCACTTGCCTGAAATATTCGGTCAGCACCGTATTCAATTTTGCCTTGGCACCCAACTCGTTGGTGTTTTTTACCGGAATACGCAAGCGTATTTCGTTATCTTCCACCCCCAGCCATTCGCTTTGTTTGGCAAATTCGGCCGCCACACCACTTAATGGCAACTCCTGCGACAAAACAGTCCAGTCATAGGGCGTCATTTGCTGAAGATTCTGTTCGGACGACTGGCCCTGATGACTGGGTATCCAGGTGGCATCTTCCTGCACAACAGGAAAAGACACCATATCGGGGTCTGACGGATCCATATCAGGATCAGGCGGTATTGCGTGAGCAAAATCCGCTTCGTCATCAGGCGCGGAAGCGGCCAGCATTTCCCATTCAGCGGGGATGTCCTCCCAGGCAGGAATAAAATCGTCAGCCGTTTTTTTTTCAGCGGTTACTGCTGCTGCTTTTTCAGTGCTTACCGCCTGTTCAGCGGTAGCCGTATTTTCATTTCTGGCCGCTGAAATATTGCCACCAGCACTTACCTTACCCCCAGTGGTGCTGGCGTCGGATTCCACCGAAACGGAAGAGGCTTCTGTGTTATTTTCAACAGAAGTGACCGCCTCATGATTTGAAGCTGCATGATGAGTGCTTACGTCATCCTTTGGGGCACTGGCCCTGGTGGCAGGCGCAGGCAATGCGGCCACATCGACCGTACTGACCAATGACAGCATTCTTAAGCCAGTCATGACAAAACCGGCATATTCATCGGGTGCCAAAGACAGCTCGTTACGGCCATGCACGGCGATACTGTAAAACAGCTGCAGGGTATCCGGGTGAAACACCCTGGCCAATGCCTGCATATCTTCATGCAAAGGATCATCAGCCATGAGCGTACCCGGCAAACTCTGCTCTATCGCGATGCGCGAGAGCAAAACAGACAGGTCTGCCAAGGCACCCGAATAAGAAAACCCGCGCATCGACAATTCATTGGCCGTATCCATAACGCCCTGCGCCGAACCTTGCAGCAAAGCCTGTAAAAATCGCACCAGATATTTCTGGTCGATGGTGCCCAGCATTTCACGGACGGCGTCGTCGGTAATATTGGAAGCGCTATAGGCGATGGCCTGGTCGGTTAAAGACAGGGCATCGCGCATGGAGCCGGCAGCCGCCTGGGCGATAAGGCGCAAACCGCCAAGATCATAACGGACATCTTCCTGCGTGAGCACATTTTCCAGGTGACCCACAATCGCCTCGGGAGGCATTTGTTTTAAATTGAATTGCAGGCAGCGGGACAGTACCGTGACAGGAATTTTTTGCGGATCAGTGGTGGCAAGTATAAACTTGACGTGTGGCGGTGGCTCTTCAAGCGTTTTCAGCATGGCGTTAAACGCATGCCCCGTTAGCATATGGACTTCGTCGATCATGTAGATCTTGAAGCGTCCGGCACTGGGCGCATACACGGCCTGTTCAAGCAGCTGCGTCATTTCCTCAACGCGCCGGTTGGAGGCCGCATCAAATTCCAGATAGTCTACAAAACGGCCTTCGTCTATTTCGACACAGGCACGGCATTGACCGCAAGGTGTGGCGGTAATACCTGTTTCACAATTGAGGGACTTGGCAAGAATGCGTGACAGGGTGGTTTTACCCACACCGCGTGTACCCGTAAACAGCCAGGCATGATGCAGCCGCCGGGTATTAAGCNNCTTAATGCCCTTACCACGTGCTCTTGGCCGACAAGGGTTTCGAAGGATCGGGGACGCCACTTACGGGCAAGAACAAGGTAGCTCATGGAGTGATTGTAGCCCAGAAATGCAAACGTCACCCTGACGGTGACGACTGTTTTACTGAATATTTTTGTAGATGAGGGGTGAGCCTTACTCCGGCACTGAATCTAAACGGTTATGGCTGCTTCGTTCCCGACCTGACCAGTTTCGCCGCCGACCCATGCGAAGGGGCCCACCGAAAAGCATTATAACAGCTTTCTGGATTATTACAATACAAAAATGCAAGCTGCCCAAGACTTGATGCAAGTTTTAGCGCCAGCGATAGCCTACACCCACACCCGCACCCACGTCCCCCCCAGAAGAACCCACTACTGAGCCATTGAGCAACCAATTGCCGTTGTCAGTTGCGGCAGACACACCTACGGCATAACCGGACTCACCCGACCAGGTACCGCCACCCACACCCACCACTTTTTCACCTGGCAAAACCGCCTGTGGCAAATTGGCCGCCGCAATCGCGGCAGCGGTGCCTTCGTCGGCCTTGCGTTCGGTTTTACGGATTTTACGGTTTACGTCATTAAACATTTCCGTGGTTTGGCCCAGGTTAACGGCATCTGTGGGCCGGCTTCCGGCTGCCACGCCGGAAACCATGCGAGGGCCTTCGCTACCTGCCATGGACACTTCTTTTCCATTGGTCTGACCGCCAATGGAAACCGTACGGGTTTCATCATTTTGAGTGACCGCCACCGGCGAAGAAGCGGGAACCGCCTCATAGACTGCCTGCATGGCTGCCATAATGGGGCTGACAGCCTGCGCCATGGCAGGAAAACTGCCGAAAACAGCCACTGCTGTTAGCCCGCAAACCATCCAATTGCGCAACACCGTGCTTTTGTTTTTTTCTGACACTGTTGTTTTACATGCTGCAAGAATAATCGGATTCATTGGTTCTCCAAAACTGAAAATTGAGTAAACAAAATTAACTGACTGGTATTATTCCCTTTTTTAAAAAAAATGTTTTGTATAAACTCATATACTAACAACTTATTACATGATTGTGATAAAGCAAATCAGGTACAAGCGTGCTTACAGGCTTACCGCCTTACAATGTCAGCCAACGGTTACCATCCAATGCATAAATAACCGCCCGGGCGGGACGGCCATCCAATGCGGTCAACCGTTCACAATAATCCTCAAGCTGTTTACGGTACGTTTGCCGCAGGCGGTTTTCAAACACCTCGTCAGACTCATGCTCATGCTTCAGTGCCGTCTTGTAATCAACCACCAGCCAGCCATCGGGTTCGGAAACCGCCACATCCACAATCAACACTTTGCCATTGGCATCCACCAGCTCCCATTCCTGACGGGCATTGGCCTGCTGCAGCAACCATCGTCCTTTTTCATTACTCAGGAAATTCAGCAATAAAGATTGCACCCGCATGGTCGCCTCGCGGGCCTGTTGGGGACGCAAGCCTTCCTGCAGTAACTGGCGCACAATTACATTTTCAGCCGACTGGATCCGCCCGGATGTCCAGCCTTGCAATTGCTCCTGCCCCATACGGGCCAGCCAGGCATGCACGACCGTACCGACATGCGCTTCATAGCGGTCTTCAAAATGCCAGACGTTGCCCTCATGAAAGCTTGAGCCTGTTGAGACCTGGGTTTTACCGGCTTGCGGGTGCAGAGCCTGCATCATGGCATCGGTAAAGCGGATTAACGGTGGTCCCACCACTTCATATTGACTGTTTTCATTGTCCTGCCCGTTATTGGCCTGCGAAACCGGCAGATAGGGCGGCTTGACCGTAAAAAAAGTATCCATTAAAGGCTGCAACCGCGAAAACAGGGTACTGGATGCCGCATTCACAAGCTCCCCGTCCTTAACCTGCAAGAGCGCCACCAAATGCAGCCGTTGACACGCCCTTGTGGCGGCCACGTATAACAGACGGTCAAGCTCATACTGGGTGCGTTTTTTCTCGCGCCCGGCCAGGTAGACCGAGATCGGATCTTTTTCCTCGGATGCCCTGGGCTTGATAGGTCCCAGCAACAGGTGCCCCTCGGACTGCTCAAACCGAAGCAAGGGATCGGGGTTATTGCGTGGTACCCTATGCAGGCCATACAAAATAACTTCCTGAAACTCCAGCCCCTTGGATTTATGCATCGTCATGATGGTCACGGCATTTTGCTCATGAGAGGAAGCGGCATACAGGCGTTCAAGTTCACGATCAAGTTCGGCCGGATTCAGGCCACCATACGGCGCAATGCTGTCCAGCAGGCGCAACACCGTCTGCACATCGTCATGTTCACTTTCATGGGCATAAAAAACAAATCCGCCCAAAGCGCGCCAGATGGATTCCACATGGGCTGAAAAAGTAATGACATCATGTTCAAAGGGCCGGTCAAGCAAGGCACGGGCCACCGGTAACACACGGTTCCATTCAACGGCAGACAAATCCTGCTTCGCGGCAAATACCGGATCATTACCGGAAAACGCATTCGCCAACACCTGCGCCAGCAACTGTGGCACAGGTGTTTTCTGCTGTTCACCAAACAGGGCATCCAGGGTGTGCAGGGTCAGCCCGCACAAAGGCGAGCGCAGCAAGGAAAGCCAGGCCACACGGTCGGCCGGGTGCGACAGGGCTCGAATCAGCTGTACCAGATCAATCACCACCTGACGGTCTTTAAGCGGCTGAAAATCCACGGCCCGCACGGGAATACCTTCCAGAATCAGCCGGTGCATCAACTCATTCAGATGGGTACGTGCCCGCACCAGAATGGCCACAGGGTCTTTTTTACCTGCATGCGTTTGCAGTGCCGACCTGACCAGTTCAATCACCCTGTCCTGCGCCGCTGTTTCTGCCATTTTCTGGCTTATTTCAATCGGCAACGGTTCTTCATCAGCGGCGGCCGCTTGCGGCAAGGTATGGGGTTCAAGCAAATGGGCGGGAATATGGCGGCCATAATAAAACGGATGCATCAACACCGCCTCGGACTCGCCTGCCTCATTAAAAGCCACGGATGGCGTATATTTGATGGCTCCCAGGACGGGATTATCTCTTGTCGGAAATATCCGGGCAAAGGTTTGGTTCACCCATTCAACCACGCCCTGGCGGGAACGGAAATTTTCCGTCAACTTCAGCACGGTCAGTGGCAAATCATTAATGCTTTCCCGGGCCACCTTCAAGAACAGGCCCACTTCAGCTTTCCTGAAACGGTAGATGGATTGCATCGGGTCACCCACCAGAAACAGGGTGCGGCCTTCGTTGGCCAGCCAGCCTGACGTCAACTTGCGAATCAGATCAATCTGCACCTGACTGGTATCCTGGAATTCATCGATCAGGATATGTTTGATCACGGCATCCAGCGACAGCAGCAATTCGGCCGGATTATCCACCGACCCCAAGGCTTGCCCTGCCCGCCAGGCGATTTCAATAAAATCCACTTCGCCTTCACTGGCAAAAACCTGTTCAAGCTGTTGCGCGGCCAGTTTAAGGCACTCTAACAGATTGCCAATAATATGTATTTGCTGCGGCGTCATCAAGACATCGGGCAAGTTGGTCAAATCATGCAAGGCTTGCGTCCACTCGTCCGAACCGGTCCGTTGTGACTCCAGCCAGGCTTGCATGGCATCCTTATGTGCCGTCTTGGGCGGAAAGCCTTCATTCTTGGTCAGGCGGCTGCGCAACTGCCCTTTGCCCGTCAGCAACAGGCGGGCCAGCGCTTTCCAACGACCAATGTCCGTGAAATAAGGTAACAGGGGACTTCCATCCCAATCGAGCAACGGGTAATCATCATAATGACCGGCAGCCGGGTCGGCCAGGGTGCTGGCCGCCATGCGTGCGATGGGTGCCAAACTGCTCGCCCAGCCCATAGGCATCAGCCCACTGACCCTGGCAATGTCTTCATCCATGGCCTGCGCAAGGGATTCCATCACCGCCTGCATGGCACCTGCCGGATCATTCACCACCTGCAGCCACTGATCCCTGAACCCCAGCATATTCACCAGCAAGGCTTCGGCAGGCTGTAAATCCACATCCAGATGCGCCACCAACGCCTGTACACATTCGGTGCTGTCAATCAGGGCCAGTGTTTTACGTGCCGCCTTGCCATACAGGGTCCGGGCATCTTCAGTCACCGAAGGCATGCCGCCCATTCCTGACAACCAGGGCATGGACCTCACCAGCGACGCACAAAAAGAGTCAATCGTTTTAATGCTCAGGCGTGCCGGATGCGCCAGCAAATTCCAGCCATTTTCCCGGTCGCGCTGCAAGGCTGCCCGGGCCAGCTGCCAGCTTTTTTTCTGATGCGCCGGTTCCGGCTCTTCTTGCTGCAAACCCAGGGCCAGTTTTTTCAACACCCGCGCATGCATTTCCGAGGCCGCCTTGCGGGTAAAGGTAATGGCCAGAATTTCCTCTGGCCGGTTAACCGTGCCAAGCAAGGCCAGAATCCGGTCTGTCAATAACTCTGTCTTGCCTGAGCCGGCCGGTGCCTGGATCAGGAAAGACTCGTCAGGTTTGACAGCCCGGGCACGGGCCCGATGATCACTGGGCAGGCGTTCTGCCGGCTGATTGGCCCAATTTTCCTGGACATGCAAGGACTGGTCTTCTGTCATGGTTTCACTCATCTTCACTTTCCTGCGCCAACCTTAAAAAAGGTGTTACATCACAATATTGCAAATCACTTTCCCGCCAGGCCCGGTTGATAGCCTTCCCGGCAGAAAAATCCTCTGCCAATTGCTCCATGACCCTTTGCCAGCGTTGCAGTAAATCATCCCAGGATACGGCTGGCTCCCAACTGCTGCGATCATCCAGGGCATCAACACCCAGGTCTTCATTGGCAATACCCTTGAGTTCGATCTGGCGCGCATTCAAACGGGCAAACAGCAAACCGGCCACCGGATTGCCCTTGCCCGCCCCCATGACTGCGGCATAAAAAGGCAACTGCAAATTAACGGGCACCTCTCGTGACCAATCCTGTTTGAAGGAAGGCGTACTACCCGACTTATAATCAATAATCACCTGCTGGCCATCGGCCAGGGTATCAATCCGGTCCATGCGTAATGACAGGCTAACCTGCGCATGCTGCCACTTCACATCCTGCTCCAGCTGCTGCACGGCAAACGGCTCACGCTCAAGTTCAATCTGCAAAAAATCCATCACAATCCGGCGGGCACGGTCTTTTTCCATTTGCACTACAGCGACATAATCATGCTTAAGCTCCTGATCGGCAGCCAGTTCCACGCATTCATTCACAAAAGCTTCAAGAGAGCCGTTTTCAAATTTCCCAACCAGACGTTCCCAGTCTTGCAACATACCCCACACCAGTTCCATGACTTTATGCAGAAAAATACCTCGTACCCGCTGGCTGACCGCCTGCGGATAATCCGTCAGCTCACGTGCGCCCAAACGGTAACGGGCAAAGGCCCACAACGGGTTGCGCGCCTGGGTTTCCAGCACATCCATGCCACCGCTAACGGGGCGCTTGCCGGACAGCGCAGGCGCCTGGTGATCGGAAAAGGTCTCAAGGTCACGGTGAAGTTCAGCACCGTTTGTACCGGCACATAAGGTTTCTGCCTCGAATAATGGAATATTTTCCAATAACGGGGAAGCCCTGAGTTCTTTTTCACCCTCCATCAGGGGCCAGCTTAAACGGACTTGAGGAGCACATTGCCGCAATGCGGCAAACAGTTCATCTGCCCAGGCTTTTTCCCGCTCAGGCGTGGCACGAGGCGCGTTGACCCTGCGCAGCGCGCTGACCGGCAAAAAAGGATTGGGACTTGGGCTGGCGGGCAAGACCTCATCGGTCAGGCCAAGGATCCATACGGTATCCCAACGGCCACCTTCCGCTTCCAGAAAGCCCAGCACATCAAGCCGGGCCAGTTTATCCCTTTGCGGCTGAAAAGCCGATTGACGTGCCAGCCTATGCAACAAGGCGCAGGCACCGGTGCCGTCCAGAAGGCCACCCACTTCATATAAGGCAGAAAAACGAACCAACAGTTTTTCAAAGGCCTGACACACCTGGAAATTGGCGCTACTGAGCGTTGCTGGGCCTGGAAAACCAAGACCCGCCAGACACTCGCGAATACGCTGTGCCCATTGGTCGGTACTGGCACGCGTATACTTTTCCTGAAAGGGCTGACACCAGTGTTGATATATTTCCCTGAATTTCAAGGACTCATCAATATCAAACTGATCAAACATGGCCAACACAGCCGCTTCAGGAATAGTCAGATCTTCTTTCTGACGCAACTGGGCATCGTATTGTGCCATGGCGGCCAACGCTAAAGGCCTGGCTGAACAATGCCCGGCCAGCAACGCCGCCCCCAGCACCTGTACCTCGCATTGCCGGCGACTGCCAAGCTGCGCCAACAGCCTCAGCCAGGCAAATGCCGCCCGCACGGGTGCCCATTCTGTTAAAGGACGGCCAACCGCCACGTTCCAGCTTAACCCATGGCGACCCAGATTTTGCGTTAACAAACGCCTGGCCAGTGGGGCTTTGGCTTCCAGATCCGGGGCCACAATGGCATACGTACCCAGGGGATTTTCCTGCAGGGCCTGTCTGGCCCATTCAATAGCCGTTTCCCATTCTGCTGCCGTATCACCCAACGCTGTCTTGCCAACATCGCTGGCGCTGGCCGAATTTTCAGCCAGCACGGCCAGATAGGTACCATTGGCCTGGCAAGCATTTAACAATCTGCCCAAGCGTGGCGCACATTCCGTGAACCCAAGCAAAATAATCTGCTTGGGCAAATTCAGGTTTTCATGGCTCTCCAACGCCCGAATCAGGCTTTCCTGCATCAGACAATCGTCTTCAGCATCCATCTGGGACAGGCGGTGCAGGTAAGCCTTTTGCCATTGCCTGAACCGCTCGTACTCTTGCGTGCTTTCATCATCATTAACCTGGAGATGCCAGTCGGCACACAAATGATGGGCATCGGAAGCCATTTTTGCCGTTTGCTGCAAATCCAGCAAACGGCCCACCCCTTCTTCCTGCTCGATGACCGACTCCCATACCAGCTGCTCGGCAAAACGGTCCAGTGCAATGGCCGGCACATGGTTTCGCGTGCTGAATAAACGGGCATCATGCAGGGCGCGAAGCCATCGGCCCAGCGGCATAACCAAAGGTAATTCAACAATACTGGCAGAAGAGCCCATGTGCCGGACCAGCAACTGCTTCAGGCGTAATGCCTGCCGGTTGTTAACAGTAAGCACCAGTTGCTGGCGGGCATCCCCAGCGACAAGCGCATCAATGGGCAGGGCGGGCAAGGAGGAAATCGTAAACTCAGGTGAAGCGGCAGTCATAAGCCCCCATTCAAGGTAGAAAACATCATTTGGCAACATAATGATACTTGATTGAGCGTAACTTCACTGACGAATAATACGAATCACAGGCCATGCATCGGGCATTAACAAGGCTGTGTCCTGAATACTCACATAAAAGGCAATGTTACCCGCGCCTCTGCGGTTAGCCTTGGCACGCCATGCTGGTTGCAAACGCTCAAATCCATCACGACCCGCAGACCGGTTTCGGTTTGTTCCGCCTGCCTGATTATGCCGGTACATACCGGTTGCTCTGCCAACTGCATGATGCTTACAAAGCGCACCTTGATACTGTCCAGATATTCTTGCTGGACAATGCGTGAAAGACACTGCTGCATGAAGGCAAAGGTAAACATGCCATGCACAAAAACATCATCAAAACCGGCGGCCTGAGCATAATCACTGTCTATATGCAATGGGTTATGGTCGCCCGAAGCCCCGGCAAAGAGCACCAGTGCCGCACGACTGAAGGGCTCCCCCTGCCATAGCGGCAAGCGGTCACCCACTTTGCAATGTCTTAACTCAAACCCCGAATTGCTCATGATTTCCGATTTTCCACAAACACCGATATCAAATCGGCAACAGGCTTGCCATCCTGGTTTTCCACCCGCGTGTGACGGTCAAGAAAATACAGGGTGCCGTTTTTTTTAGTATAGACATCGGCCACCCGGGAAGTAAACGTTAATACATCACCGGCAAAACACTGGCCATGACAGATGAATTCCTGCGAGGCATGCAATGTTTTACCGGTATCCAGACCCACCTCGGTAAACCAGGCATAGGGGTCTTCCCTGTTCATTTCCAGACCGAACAGCAGCCCCACGGGCACCACGACCGACGGATACCCCTGCGCTTTGGCATAAACCTCATCAAAGAACAAGCGCTCGGTCTGGCCGGTGACTTTCGCATAAAACTGCACCTGGAACAGGGAAACCGGCACCTGGTGAGACCCCAAATCCTTACCGATCAACCCCGATTCAGGCATATTGACTCCTTATGTTCAACGCTTTGTTACCAAGTGGCATTTGGACTCTGACAAAGGAAGGTTGGCATCTTCAGCCGAAATAACGCCCTTGATATGGTAATAATCCCATGGTCTTTTTGATTCGCCCGGTTTTTTCACTTCCAGCAAAAGCATATCATGAGCAAACTTGCCATCCTCCCTGATCTTGCCCTTGAACAGGCCATCATCAATTTCTTTAGACTTCAAATACGCCATGACCTTGTCAGCCTCGTCAGTACCGGTTTGCTTGATGGCATCCAGATAATTGATCACTGATGAATACACCCCAGCCTGCCCCATACTTGGCATTTTGTTGGTTTTGGCATAATAGCGCTCTGACCAGTCACGGGTTTTGTCATCGCGATCCCAATAAAAACCTTCTGTGAGCATCAGCCCCTGCGCCGCATCCAGCCCCAGCGCATGAATATCATTAATGAACATGACCATGGGTAAAATGCTTTGCTTTGACTGTGTGATGCCAAATTCGGCCGCCTGCTTGACGGCGGTAATCGTGTCCTGGCCGCCATTAGCCAGGGCAATGACATCGGCATTGGACTGTTGGGCATTCAACAAATAAGAAGAGAAATCGGTTGAGTTCAGCGGGTGCCTGGAAGACCCCACAATCTTGCCATTGTTTTTTTCGATAACCTTGCCTGCGGCATCCATCATGGCACCGCCAAAGGTGTAGTTCACTGTAATAAAATACCAATTCTTCTTGCCTGAATCCAGCACATATTTGGCCGTACCATTGGACAGCGAATACGTGTCATAGACCCAATGCACGGTATTTTTGTTGCATTGCTCATTGGTCAATGGCAAGGACGCCGCCCCGGACACCAGCGCGACGCGGTTTTTGTCGGCGGCAATTTTACTGACTGCCAAGGCGATATTGGAGGTGACCAGTTCGGTAATCACATCCACCTTGTCCACATCAAACCATGAATTGGCCCTGGCCATGCCAACATCTATTTTGTTCTGGTGATCGGCACTGACAAGCTCTATGGGCGTTTTGAAATCGGGATTCGCTTTCTGGAAATCCTCAACCGCCATTTGTGCGGCGGTGACTGCCCCGGCGCCACTAAAATCAGAATAAGGGCCACTCATATCGGTCAGCACCCCTATCTTGACCAGATTGTCACTGATTTTTGCCTCCGTTGCCTGCGCTGCCGGCAATGCCGCCATAGCTAAAGACAGGCCCACACCGGCCTTTGCCACCTTACCTAAAATGCACATCCCTTCTTTTTTCATTGCCGCCTCCATTTATGTAAATATATTTACTTATAAAGACGGATTATGCCGATTTTTAAAAATTAATAAAGCAATTGCTTATAGGGACTTTCCCTTCCCTGCAAGACAAAAAGAAAAAACAAGGGCATATAAGAAATTCATATATGCCCTTGGATCATCTCATTTAATTTTTAATTAAATAATCATTTTGAAGGTGAAGCCAATAGTGCCTGTGCCTGTTTTCTTAATTCATATTTCTGGATTTTGCCGGTCGCTGTTTTTTGCAGCTCACCAAATATGATTTTTTTAGGCACTTTGAAACGGGCCAGATTTTCACGGCAATAATCCAGGATTTCGTCTTCCTGAATTTGTGCGCCCTCTTTCAGCTCGACAAAGGCAACCGGGATTTCACCCCATTTTTCATCGCTTAGCGCCACCACCGCGCAGTTGGCCACGCCGGGATATTTATACAGCACATCTTCAACTTCAATACTGGAGATGTTTTCTCCACCTGAAATAATGATGTCTTTGCTACGGTCCCTGATTTGCACATAGCCGTCTTTATGCATGACGCCCAAATCGCCCGTATGGAACCAGCCACCTTCAAAAGCTTCCTGGGTTGCATGCGGGTTTTTAAGATAACCTTTCATGACGATGTTACCCCGGAACATCAGCTCACCCATTTCTTCACCATTGGCCTTGACGTCATCCATAGTGGACGGATTTTTTACGCTTAAACCGGCCTGCAGATGATAGCGCACACCCTGGCGGGATTTGAGCCGGGCTCGTTCTTCGATGCTTAAATCTTGCCAGCTGTCGTGCTCGACACAAACCGAGGCGGGGCCGTAGACTTCGGTAAGGCCATAAACATGAGTGATATCAAAACCCATTTTTTCCATGCTGGCCAACACGGCCTCTGGGGGTGCGGCACCGGCAATTAAACCCTTGACGGTATGATCAATGCCTTTTTTCAGATCATCAGGCGCATTGGCCAGGGCGGAATGCACAACGGGCGCAGCGCAATAATGCGTGACTTTTTCATCGCGGATCAAATCAAGGCAAACCTTGGCATCAAACTTGCGCAGGCATACATTAACCCCGGCACGCGCGGCGACTGTCCAGGCAAAGCACCAGCCATTGCAGTGAAACAGCGGCAAAGTCCACATATAAACGGGGTGCTTGGCCATATCCCATTCTAAAATGTTTGACATTGCATTAAGGGCCGCTCCACGATGATGATAAACCACCCCTTTGGGGTTGCCAGTGGTGCCCGACGTATAATTAAGGGCGATGGCATCCCATTCATCAGCGGGCATTTGCCAATTATCAAGATCTTTGGCCGAAGCCAGGAAAGACTCATAATCAAGTTCGGCAAACGGCTGGATATTTTGCGGGCCCAGGGCATCATTAACCTGGATAATAACAAGATGGGGCAATTTACGACGGATTTGAGGAATATGGGCCTCGAACTCGCTGTCTACCAGCAGCACCTCGGCCTCGCCGTGCTCGAGGCAGAAAATAAGGCTGTCTGTATCTAGCCGTACATTGAGCGAACAGAGTACGCCACCCGACATGGGCACCCCAAAATGGGCTTCTACCATGGCAGGCGTGTTATGCAGCAAGACCGCAACAGTGGAATTGCGTTCCACCCCCAACTGGCGCAGCGCAACTGCCAGCTGCTTGCAGCGACGGTTGGTTTCAGCCCAGTTTTGCCGGATTGGCCCATGCACAATTGCCAGACGGTCGCCATACACACTGGCGGCACGTTGCAGGTAATCGATGGGGGTTAGTGGTGCATAATTGGCCTGGTTACGCTGAAGGCCCGTATCAAAATCAGCCATTGTGTCTCCTGTTGGCTATTTGTTAATCTATACAAGATGTTACCAGCAAGATTAACAAATAAACCCCGAATAGATCAACATATTGACGATTATTTTTACCTATTTGAACACCCAAACACCTTGACAACTGCTATTGCAACAACTTTCGCAATCGTGTTGCCCACAAAATAACGTACACGCTTGCAAACCCGCCACAATTGCCTGAAAGTTGTCTAAAATGCCAGCTTCGTTTCTTTAACTCAGGCACTACCACTTCATGAATACGGCACAAATCCAACTACTGCGAGATGCAGCCAGGCAGGCTGATACTGGCAAGCACTGGATTGCCACGGCCAAATTCCTGGACATCGCCAATCCCAAGATCATTGCCGATTTATGCGATGAAGTGCTTACCTTGCGGGCCGGGTACAACAAAACTCCCAGCATCATGCCCTCTAAAAATGCACTGGAAGAAGTTTTCCTGATGGAATGCCCCAACCCTTCCTGCGATAAAACCAAAGACGGCTATGCCATCCGCTACGCCGGGCAAACTTACGACCCCAACAAGACTGAAGCGGCCCCAGGTGTTGCCTGGACTGCACAGGAAATGGCCATTTTCAAGGCCCGCCAGGATGGCAGCATCACAGAACTGCTTAGCCGCCTGGAAAACATGGCGCACATTCCCACCTGGTACCTGACGGTGGAAGCGGGAAAGAGGAAGGGATATGAGGGCACATTGATTTTCAAATATACTCGGGAAGCCCCAAGCCGGGCACAGCAGCTGACGTTTCTGGATTGAGGTTGAAGGTAGTTTACTACTCGTTGTGTTAATGCTTGTGCTCGTGTGCTCGTTCCCACGCTCCAGTGAAGTGACCCCTAAAAGTTGAATGGGTGTCCAACTTTTTGGGGTCACTTTACTCCTGCGTGGGAATGCATAAGACCAACCAACTGGTTACTGAATGCTGGTCCAATTGAACTGCGTATCGTATGATCTATGCATGCCATAAATACTACGCAGGTAAGATGAAACGCAAAACACCTCAAATTCCCTCTACCGAGCTCAAAACCATCCTGCATTCAAAACGGGCAAACCTTTATTACCTGGAACACTGCCGTGTTTTGGTAAATGGGGGCCGTGTTGAATATGTAACCGACCAAGGCTCTCAATCTTTATATTGGAACATTCCAATTGCCAATACAACATGTATTTTATTGGGAACTGGCACATCCATTACCCAGGCAGCCATGCGGGAACTTGCAAAAGCAGGCGTCATGATTGGTTTTAGCGGTGGTGGTGGAACACCTTTATTTGCAGGCACAGAAACCGAAATAGCTTGCGAATTTTTAAGTCCGCAAAGTGAGTATCGCCCGACCGAATACCTGCAAAAATGGTGTCAATTCTGGTTTAACGATGACAAACGCTTGGTTGCGGCAAAAAACCTGCAAACCCAACGCCTAATGGTTATACAAAAATTCTGGCCCAAGTTTGAATGGGATTATCCACATGAGCAACTGCTTGCCTTACTTGAAAATGCCTCGAATGAATTCAATAATGTCAACGACCATCAATCCTTATTAACCGCAGAAGCCCGATTAACCCTAAAACTTTATGCACTTGCCAATCGTGCCACCATTAATGATAGTGATTTTAGCAGGAGTAGCAGAGGCAACAGTATTGACCCGGCAAACCGGTTTTTAGATCACGGCAACTATTTGGCCTATGGCTTGGGCGCAACGGGATGTTGGGTTTTGGGTCTACCACATGGCCTGGCAATTTTACATGGAAAAACCCGTCGTGGCGGTCTGGTTTTTGATGCGGCCGATATTATTAAAGATGCCATGGTTTTGCCACAAGCCTTTATTTCAGCGCAGTCAGGGGATAGTGAAAGTGATTTCAGGCAAGCATGTATAAGTCAATTCGCGCGTTTTGAAGCTCTTGATATTATTATTGATACCCTTAAACAATTAGCCCTTACTACCCATTCAGCATGAATATTCTGTTAGTCAGTCAATGCCATAAGAATGCCCTTAAAGAAACCCGCCGTATTCTGGACCAGTTTGCCGAGCGCTGTGGCGAGCGCACGTGGCAAACGCCTATCACTCAGGCAGGTTTGAATACCTTACGAAAATTATTAAGGCAAACCGCACGCAAAAACACGGCTGTTGCATGTTATTGGACACATGGCAAAAACCTGACTGAACTTTTATGGATTGTTGGCGACCAAAGCCAGTTCAATGAACAAGGCCGAGTACCTACCAACAAAACACGTCGCAATATTTTACGTGCAGAAGATGAAAACCGATGGGTACATGGCTCTACCATTCAAATTGTTGCTACTATCGCTGCCCTGTTACATGACATTGGCAAAGCCAACATCGGATTTGCCAAAAAACTTAAACCTGATGCTCCGTTACAGGCAGATCCTTACCGACACGAGTGGATTTCCTTGCGACTGTTTCAAGCACTAACATACGGCTGCCCTGATGATGAATCATGGTTAAAACGTTTTACTGAATTAGATGTTTATTTTTCAAATAATTCTGACTGGCTTGAACACTTAATCAATGATGAGAAAAAAAATGATACATCTCATTCATTTGCCAATCTGCCCCCCATTGCCCAATTGGTTTCATGGTTGATCGTTACACATCATCGCATGCCCATTGAGACATTCTATGCAGATAAGCCTGCCCGTATTCGTGCACAGTTAAATGGTGAGTTACTCAACCGTAATGCCAGTAATTTTTATAAAAAACTAAAAGCGGTTGATGGCTGGGTTAAAAACCAAAAAGCCAACGATGAACGCAAAGACAGCAAAGAGTTCTGGCAATTTTCCAACCAGGCCATGTACAGCCAAAGCTGGCAGAAACATATGAAACGCTGGGCCGGCAAAGCACTCAACCATCCGCCCCTTAAGAAACTGGCAACATCAGGCACCATTAGCGACCCTTTTATATTGCACTTGGCACGTTTAAGCCTGATGGTGGGGGATCACAATTACTCCAGCTTAAAAAGCAATGACCCTAAACGCCTACAGGGCGACAGTGAATTTGATCTGATTGCCAATACCGATAGTCAGGGCAAACCCAAACAAAAACTGGACGAACATTTGATGGGAGTTGGTCAATTCACCGCGCGTTTTTCACGTCTTCTACCCAAATTTTCCCAGGAGCTGCCTGCGATAAAAAAACATAAAACATTCAATCAACGAACTACTATCGCCCGCTTTAACTGGCAAAACAAAGCCTTCGACCTGGCCAGATCACTTCAGGAATGCAGCCATCAAAACGGTTTCTTTGGGGTCAACATGGCTTCTACCGGTTGCGGTAAAACACTGGGGAATGCACGAATAATGGCTGCCTTGGCCAATCCTAAAACTGGCGTACGTTTCACTATTGCATTAGGCTTGCGTGTTTTAACTTTACAAACCGGTGAGGCTTTACGCCAAAAACTCAATCTGGATGACAGCAGCCTTGCCGTTCTAGTGGGCGGCCACGCCATGCGTGAGCTTTTCAATCTTTCCCAGCAGGCACAACAAAATGAAAACAGATATGCCAATCTGGGTAGCGAATCCATGCAAGAACTGGTTGAGGAGATAGTTAACGTCTCGGAAAGTGGTATTGAGACTGAGGAGCTTGGTACTATTATTGCCGACACAAAAGCGCGGCAATTGCTTTATACACCTATTGTCAGCTGCACCATTGACCACTTAATGGCAGCAAGTGAAAATGGTCGTGGCGGTAAACACATAACTCCAATTCTTCGTCTGCTTTCATCTGATTTAATTCTGGATGAACCCGATGATTTTGATCATAACGACTTACCCGCCCTTAGCCGGCTGGTTTATTTAACCGGACTGTTTGGCAGCAGGGTGCTTCTTTCTTCCGCCACCCTCACCCCGGATCTTATTTGTGGCTTATTTTCCGCCTATAAAGCAGGTAGGGAAATATGGAATTTTCATAATCAACATCCCAATAGAGGGGTTGACTGTTTTTGGGTTGATGAACACCAGCAACAACATCAAACCCATGATGAGGCCAATGGTTTTGCCCTGTCCCACACTGCCTGTGAATCGACCAGACTTTTATAGACAGTTCGTTGCCTCAGAAAAGTATTGCTGTTCGTAGTTTAGCGGCGAAAGGTTCGCCGCATGGCTGTGCCGACGAATCGGGTTGTAAAACATTTCGATGTAGTCAAAGATATCTTCGCGTGCCAGCTCCCGAGTTTTGTAGATTTTCCGCTTAATGCGCTCACGCTTGAGCAACTGGAAAAAGCTTTCAGCAACGGCGTTGTCATGGCAGTTACCACGACGACTCATGCTGGGTTGTAAATTATGGGAAGCTAAAAACGCCGCCCATTCGTAGCTCGTAAATTGGCTGCCCTGGTCGGAATGCACCATGACGCGTTGCTTGGGCTTGCGCCGCCACACCGCCGCGAGCAAGGCCTGCAAAACCAGGTCTTTACTCATGCGCGAATCCATCGACCATCCCACCACTTGGCGTGAGAACAAATCCAATACAACAGCCAGATACAACCACCCCTCATGGGTGCGGATGTAGGTGATATCTGTCACCCAGGCAATGTTCGGTGCGGCAACATCGAATTGCCGGTCCAGAATATTGGCGGCCACGTTATGCGGGATTCCACCATGGAAACCGGGACGACGACGATAGCCCACCTGAGCACGCCAGCCGCGGCTGCGCATCAAGCGTGCCACGCGATGACGACTACAGGATTCGCCCAAGTCGCATAAGTCGTGATGCACCTTGCGGTAGCCATAAACCCGGCCGCTGTCCACCCAGGACGGCTCCACCAAGGCCAACAACCGCTGGTCTTCATGATGGCGCTGGCTATGCGGGTTACGCCGCCAAGCGTAATAACCGCTGGGATGAACCTCGAGCACTTCGCAGAGTCTGCGCACGGTGTATTGAGTCGTGTGCTGCCGAATAAACGCGTACTTTAGCCTGACTCCTTGGCAAAGTACGCGGCGGCCTTTTTTAAGATATCGCGCTCTTCAGTGAGTCGCTTGACCTCTGAGCGCAAACGCCGAAGCTCAATGGCCTCAGCGCTGTCTTGTTCGCGTTGCTGTGCCGACTTGCCGTAGCGTTTGACCCATACGTACAGGCTGTGGGTCGATACGCCTAACCGCTTAGCCACTTCGGCCACTGGACGCTGGTGTTGGGTGATTTGCTTCACCGCTTCGAGTTTGAATTCTTCCGTAAATCGGGCCGTGCTCATAATCATCTCCTCTGTGAGTATTATGAGGCTAAAAAGCGTCTAGTAAACCCTGGTCGATTCAGGTGTTAATGGCCAATTAAACTGATCCAGTTTTGGCCAACAATTTTGACCCACCCCGGGTGGCTTTGTAGCCATGAAACATGTAGCGTTCCTGCTTATATAAAAAAGCAATGGAGCGCATCAGTGAAGGAGTGGGTTGTGATTCACAAAATAAAAGGTCTGTACGACCACGGTAACGGAATGCCTATCCGGGCCATTAGCCAAAATGCAATACAGGCTGGCTACAAAGTCTTGTTCCGCACTGCATTGGATCTGCTGGAGGATCTGGAACTGGCCGAAATGAAAAGCGAGCTCAAAAAACCGATCAATCAATTATCCAAATTCGACGTACTCATCAATGATGAGCTTGGCGATCCCCATTATTAATCATTCAAACATCTTTATGCCGAGAGGAAAAAATTATAGACTGGAGCAGAAAACGTACATTTAGTAAAGAATGGGTGGGTAAATTTTAATGGCCATTGACAAAAATATCTAATTATTTTTATAAGTCTGCTTCAATCTTCGAATTTACTGTCAACCTGAATAACCACCTTACGGCTTGGGTAATCAATTTCAATTTTCTTCAGATTGAACAGCCAATCATTGAAACACATCATTTCCCAAAAACCACCGGTGGAAGGGTCTATCAATCTGGACAGATCTGATTGATCAACAGATTTTTCAGGCATGCTGCCACCATTAGGCAAGCCAGTCACTTCTATTGTCCAGGCAGGGCCAACCCGCTCTTGGCCTTCACGGTTTACAAAAAGCAGGTTAAATTCACGTTCAGAACGCCATTCAAAATTGTGAAGAGGTGACATTGTATTTTTTCCTTTAAAATTTTAACAAACCGTAAGTGCTTACTAGATAATAATAACACTGCCAGCCCTGTAAAGCGCCATTTCACATACCCTAATGGGCTGAACTGCAACATCCCAACCTCACAACCAACGCCGCACTTTCGCCTTATACGCCAGATATTCCTGCCCAAACAGTTTTTCCATGACCCTTTCCTCGGGAATAATCTGGAAACGGGTGATATACAGTACGTATGCCAGCACACCCAACAAAGCCCATGCAGATGCCAGGTAAATGGCCCACGCCAGCAACAACAAAGCCATACCCAGGTACATCGGGTTGCGTGAATACTTATAAAT
>LFRM01236266.1_pt1 | contig 27602 bp, 20 predicted proteins | sample 618341 | NCBI WGS metagenome assembly LFRM01 (sample SAMN03654438, study PRJNA283298) | anaerobic digester metagenome | isolation source: pool of bioreactors CSTR01a, CSTR02a, and CSTR03a thermophilic anaerobic... | place: Denmark: Kgs. Lyngby | collected 2014-05-21 | reverse complement strand
TTTCAAAACTTACGGTGAGGTTTTCTAATTTTGTAACACATCATTGACAAACCTACAAAAATGCAAACAGCCCCGCAAAGCGGACTGAGGATTTATAAACGAATAAACCTCACCTCAAAACCAATCAAGCAACAATCCTCCGTCAGGACTTACGTCCTGCCACCTCCTTTGCCAAAGGACGCTTTAGCTCACAGCTGCGTGCTTCAAGCTGATAGCTACCAACTAATTAAACTTTTCACTCATTACAGAACTTAATTTTAACGCTGTGAGTACCGGTTCCTGTTTTGATAATAACCACCGAACCGTCGCAGCCGTCAAGAGGCTTGATTTCGTATTCGCCGTCAACCTCAACGGATTTCACCGGCTTATGAGCAAAAATCTCAGTCGGGGCTTCAAATTCCCTGCTCTGCCTGTAGGTAAGCTCAAAGGTATCCGCCTGCCTGTCGTGCCGGTAATCCACAATTTCGCCCGATACCGCTCTCGGATAAGGTCTGCAAAGCACCTCGGTCATAATCGGCGAGTCAAACAGTCCGTCAAAATAAGCCCAATATGTATTTGACCAATGCCATTTATCAAACAGAGACTGTATATGGTGACAGTGATAATACCATTCGCTGTCCGGCTGAAAACCGCCCCATTCGCCGAAAACAACGGGAACCAGCAGCCGCTCCTGCATACGCTTCTGCTCCTTCATTATTGACTCAATGCGCTCCGTTCCCGCATATTTGTAAGACAGCGTATCGGCAACAAGGTCATAGGCATGCGGTGCGTAGGCAAAGCTCTCATCGCGCTTGCCGTCAACCGTAACCTCTCGCGCATGGCAGGGAATACCGAGGTTTGAATAATAGCTGTTTTCAATGAAGATGACGCCGTCTTTATCCTCCTCACGCACGGCAGCGGAGGTTTTGTCGATAAAGGGAGAGTATCTTTCAATGTCAAACTTTTTCATTATCGCGTCTGCCTTTGACGTGACCTTGCGCAGATGCTTTGCGGTATACTGATTTGCGATTTGCAGGCTTTTTTCCTTGTTGAACACGCAGGAGAGAAGCTCTTTTTTGCTTATGGTTTTATCAAAAAGAGTGGTGGTGACAAGCCCTCTTATCAAAATGCGAAAAACCTTGCCGCCGCTTTTGCCGGGGAACGGCTCGTTCATAAGGTCATAGCCGATAACCGCCGGATGCTCGCCGAGCTGATTTACAACATACTTCCACATGTCGGCGTAGTAATCCTGAAGGCCCTTGCCCCGAACCTGCTTGTTATCCCAAAAGTTATCAAACGCTCTGTGAACGGCTCTGCCCCAGAAATAGCCCTCCGCCCAGACGAATTTTGCTCTTTTGTAGGTGTATTTGTCCGTAAGCGTCGCCCATTTCGGAGCACCGTCGCCGTTGCCGTTGCCGAAGCCGGAGTATAAATCCTGGTGCATATCAAGGTAAACGTATATTCCCGCCTTTTCGCAGCGGTCAAGTATTCCGCGCAGAAACTCAATGTATTCGCCGTTGTATTCGCCGGGCTGCGGCTCGATTATGTCCCAGTTGAAGCCTAAACGAATAAGATTGAAGCCGCTGTTGTAAAATGTGGTGATAAGCTCCTTTTCCCATTCGTGGCCGTAGGTGCGTGTGTCTTGCTCCGGCTCATAAACGCCCTTATCACAAACGTTGATGCCGTTAAAGATGCGCTCCCTGCCGAATTCGTCAATAAACCTTTTTCCGCTTGTTGAAATTGTGTTCATCATAATTATGACCATCCCTTTCCGCCGAGCCGCAAACTTTGTGGCGGTATTCGGCAAACGAAGCCCCGCTTCGTTATGAAATGACGGTCGCTGACCGTCAAGGCACAAATTTGCCGTTTGAAAGATTTATTTTTCAAACTTTTCCTTTCACTTTTCAAGCTCTATTTTAAAGCATATCGGCATTTTTGTGTCAATGTGCTTTTCAGTCTTCAGGGCAAGATATTCCCCCTTGTGGCAATAGGCGCAGTCAACCTTATATCCGAGAACGCTTACCCATTTTATCTTTTCGGTAAGATGTCCCGCGTTTTTGCCGAGAACCTTAATTCGATAGGTGTTATCCTTTGCCTGTGCAAGCGCAAAGACATATATCGCGTTATCCCTTGCGGTTATGCGGATGTCGGTGCTTTTGAAGTTGTATTTTTCTCTGTAAAGTCCGCCCGTATACTGCCTGCCCTCACCGAACACCTTATAAGGATGAATCCCCCAGATTGCCTCCTTGTTTTTTGTTGTCCATTCGCCGAGGTCGCGCATAATCTCAATTTCCCTGTCGCAAATCGTTCCGTCCGCCTTAGGACCGAGATTGAGGCAGAAGGTGCCTCTTTTTGATATGCAGTCGGCAAAGGTTCCGGCAATTTCATTGGATTTTTTAAATATGTTTGTTGTGCAATAGCTCCAGGCGTTATGTGCAGAGGCGGTTTCACACTGCCACACCTTGGGGTATATTTCCTCAAGCTGCGTGCGCTCTCTGTCAAGAACAAAGCAGTTCGATTTAAGCTTGTCGGATTTATAAAAAATGCAGATATTCTTTCCCCATTCCCGGGAACGGTTGCAATAATAAGCCGCAAATCTCAAGGTGTAGGGAACAAATGCCTCGCATGAGGACACCCACCAGTCAAAAAACAATGCGGAGGGCTTGTATTTATCGATAAGCTCACACGAGGAGGCGAGCCAATCGTCAAGCCATTCCTCTGAGGGAATCATCCCTTCCTTTTCCTGCTTGAGGTTGGTAATAAGATTGTTTCGCTTATACGGATTGAAGCAAGGACCGTAAAAATCGCGGTATTCCTCTTTGAACGTATCGTTATCATAGCCGACAGTTTTACCGCCGTTCGGAAACCAATAGTGCTCCGCTCTGTGTGACGAGGTGCAGAACTCTATTCCGCGGCGCTCACTTGCTGCTTTAAGCTCGCCCAAAAGGTCGCGCTTGGGTCCCATTTGGGCGGCATTCCAACGACAAAGCTCACTGCCGTACATCTTGAAGCCGTCGTGGTGCTCGCCCACGGGCATAATAAACCTGACATTGCATTCCTCGAAAAATGACAGCCACTTATCGGCGTCAAATTTTTCGGCTTTAAACATCGGTATAAAATCCTTGTAGTTAAAGCTCTTGCCGTATTTAACCAAATGATGCCAATGCGTGGGATTGCCCTTGTAATACATCAGCCGCTCATACCATTCGTTGAAGAACGCGGGAACGGAATAAACTCCCCAATGCATAAAAATGCCGAATTTTGCGTCCTCGAACCACTGCGGGTATGGATATGCCTCAAGGCTTTCGACGGTTGGCTTGTATTTGCCGTTTTCATTCACTTCGTCAATGATTTTCAAGTATTCGTTGACTGTCATATGCTCACCCCTAATTATATAAATGTATTTCCGCAATTTGCGGCAGCGAACGGCACTGCGTTATTTTGACAGTAAGCTCACTGCAATTCACTCGTTTAAAAAGACAAATCTGTTTTAACCCGATAGTTTTTCCTCTGTATATCACCTTTTTATTTGCGATTATTTCAAACTCCTCGACCCGCTGACCCTGTAAAACATCCTCACTCAGCGATACGGTTCTCACCATTTGCTGCGGAAAGCTTACCTTTATTTCAAAATCCCCGTCAAGGCGTGTATGCTTTATTTCAGAGCTTAAACGGTTTTCAATCCTTCCTCTTGCCGCGCACATTCTTTTGATAAATTTTTTCGGCAGCTCGCCGTTTTTATTCGGAGGGACATTAACGATGATTGTTGCGTTGTGCCCTACGGAATTGTACCAGCAACGGCATAAATTGCCCACTGTTCTTGTAAAGAAGAGCTCAAATTCTCTTCGGTAAAACCAGCCGAAATATGTAACGGGAATGTCCATTTCAGAAGGATACCAGCACAAATTCTTGCCGACAAGCGTTTCTCTCAGCCCGATATCGGGCTTTTTCTTGCTTCTTTTTACCGTCATAACCGCCGCGCCCTCCTTTTGCTGTGAGGCGGCGGCAATGATATCCTGGTTGTAAGACGAGGCGGGAACGACCGAGTATTCCGACTCTCTGGCTTTGCCGAATTCGTTTCCTATCCATCTGAAATCCGGTCCGCAGTTTATGATACAGGCGTTCGGCTGAAGGGCGCGAATGGTTTTGTAATAGCGTTCCCAATCGTATTTCGGAACCCTGCCGTTTTTACCCTCGCCGCACGCGCCGTCAAACCAAACGCAGAAAAGCTCGCCGTAATTGCTGCAAAGCTCTGTAAGCTGACCGACAAAAAAGCTGCTGTATTCCTTTGTTCCGTATGTTTTTTCATGCCTGTCCCACGGAGAGAGGTATACGCCGAGCTTCATTGAGTGCTTTTTACAGGCAGCTGCAAGCTCGCCCACAATATCGCCCTTACCGTCCTTATACACCGTGCTCGCAATAGTGTAGTCTGTGTATTTGCTCGGAAAAAGGCAAAAGCCGTCGTGGTGCTTTGCTGTAATGACAATACCCTTGCTTCCCGTTGATTTTAAATCTGTAACCCATTTTTCAACGTTTATATCGCGAAGCCTGAACATCTCCGGCGATACGCTTCCCGAACCCCATTCCTTTTTTGTAAATGTGTTCAGCCCGAAATGAATAAAGTTATAGTACCCCATTTTGTGAAGCTCAAGCTGTCTTTTGCTCGGCACAACGGAAATCAGGGCTTCAATAAATTTGCTGTCATTTAAGTGTTTTTCCATAACGCGCACCTCATTAAGTAGCTGAAATTTCAAGATAGCGGGCTTTTATTTCCTCGTATCTTTGATAGTTTTTCTGCTGGATTAAAAGCTTTTCGGCATCAAGATACGGCTTTGCGGCACGGAAATACAGCGACTTCTCGCTTGACGCCGTTTTTATCTGCCGTTTTACGTCCTTTATACATAATTTGGTTTTTTTGATTTCGGCTTTAAGCTGCGCCTTATTCTCCTTATCGGTTTCTTCATTAAAGCGTATGTATAGTTTTTTCAAATCGGCGTTCAGTGCGTCCTCGCGTTCAAATAACGCCTCAAACACTGTGGTGTCGAATTCTTTAAGCCCTTCCGGATAATGCTTCTTTATCAGTGCTTTTGAGGCCGCCTCTGCTTTTGCCGCGGCAATCAGAAGGCTTTTTTCCTCTTTTTCTTCCTTGGTGCTCGCCGGCAGAGCCTTTGCCCCGGCAAGTGTTACGGTGCTGATTTCGGCAAGCCCCGACAGACCGGCGGAAACAATCAGCTCCGCCCGCNNGCTCCGCCCGCTTTACCTGCCGCTTCACCTGCGGAGTTGAAAATTTTTCTATTTCCTTAATTACATAAGTCGCTATCTCAATTTTCTCATTCTTTGATTTTTGTGACTTGTATTCAGCCCTTGCATCGGCAATCGCTTTCTTATCCTTTGACCTTTTTGCGCGTTTTATTTCCGCCTTTGACGGCTTCACGGGCGTCAGATTGACAAACTCTTTGGCTTCCTCAATGATATTGATTGCCTCAATCAGCGCTCCGTCGGACAAGGCATTGTTGCCGTAATCCTCAAACAATGCTCTGATTTTCAGAACCGTTACCATAGCCTTTTGCTTGATTTCAGTCAAGTCATAAAAGAAAAACGGGATTACATTCAAAGCCGCACCGACAGCGGAGGCGAGAACCAAAACTCCGCAGATACTTTGAAAATACTCGGCGTTATACAGAACATCATACACATTACTGCCGTCATAGCCTAGAGAAAGCGCCACCTCTTTGTTTAGTCCCGTTTCCTCATATATTGCCGGCAAAACGAAGCTTGTTACCATAGTTACAACGCTGCCGATAAGTCCCACGGCAACAAACATGCCGTCTATGCGTTCTCCGGTAATGTATTGCTGATAATCTCTGATATCACCGTTAAGGCTCGGATTTAATATATGTCCGAGGGTCGTTGCCATACCATTAATAAAGATACACCCGAGTAAAAGCCATATTATTCTGTGCGGGTCGCCGAAGCGAATAATTGGAAACATTGCAAGAATAAAGACGATATTCAGAAGGTTTGAATAGACAAGCATATTTCTCTTTCCGATTAAGCGGATAATAAAGGGAGCAAAGAGCATCGGCCAAAGCGAAGCGTTTCCGCTGATTGCGGTTATAAGCGAAAACTGACCCGGCGAGCAAGCCTCCTGATAATTATAAAGCCAACCCAAAATGTTGCCGAAGGAGCCTTCGAGAAAGCCGAGCCAGCCCGCTAAAGAAAGAATCCAAAAGTATTTGTTTTTTGCTACAGCTCTGAGCGCGTCGGTAAATTTCATATGAACCGTGTGCGTTTTTGCCTGAACAATCTTTTCCTCGGTGTTAAAATAGATAAGCATCGAAAACAAAAAGCCGATAATTATCATCGGCGGATAGGTGACGCGGTAAATCCGCATATCAAACAAGGTGTTCTCCCCCGTTATGAGCCTTGCAAGAAGCGGCAGCGCAATACCGGCAATTGTCGGTGCAAAGGAATCTGTTACAGATTTAATTGAACAAACATCCGAACGCTCAATGGTGTTAGGCGATAATACATTTATAATGCTCTCGTAGGAATCGAAAAAGAAGTTGTAGAAAAACTGCAGAGCTATATTGAACAGAAGAACCGTTACGCATTTCCACAGCATACTCATATTGTCATAAGGCATCCAGGTGAATGCCACTGAAATTATTGCCGTAGGAATGCCCATTGACATAATAAACGGGCGATATTTGCCCTTTTTGTTCCTTGTTGAGTCGATTATATTCGCCCGAAGAGCGGTCAGCGGAAAGGATGCGAGCACGCTTATCAGATAGATGGCATACATGGGCTTAGGTGAAATACCTATGGTGTTGCCTATCAGCGTGTTTCCGATATACAAAATCATGTTCTGAACGCAATATACAACGAATTTTACACCCATTCCGCCAACCGACAGAGAAGCGATTTCCTTGAGTGACATATACCTTCCGGAAGGCGGATTTTTCCAATATTGCTTACAGTAGTTAACTCCGGACGCAATTTTATTATTCAAAATCACAGCACCTCTTTCGTTAAATAATCGTAACGATACGACTTTTCCTGAAAACAAGTATAACAAAATTATCCTAACAATGCAAGACTATTTTCAGTACCGGCAGCAATCCGCGGTAATAACGGCAATTGCAGCAATTATAATGTGTGCTTGTACTTGATTTTATTTAAGTATTTTTTCTTCAGGGATTGATTTAATCGAATGTTTGTGATAAAATAACTCGTAACGATACGAATTTTATGTTTCGAGGTGATTTGTTGTGACAGAACGTGAAAATCTTATAAGTTTACTGCGTCGTACGGGCTATGAATATATGCCGATAGATTTCAGCATGACTCCGGGTGCCGCGGAAAAGCTGAAGGCGTATATGAAAGAAACCGGCTATACATATCCCGAGTCGCCGTTTGTGAATCTGCCGTGGGCGGAGGAAAAGAACCCCAAAAGCAGTAAGTTTTGGGAAAAGCTTTACGGTCACGGCTTCAAGGAAGGAACAAGGTTTGACCGCTACGGCACAGCAAATGAGCCTGGCAGCGCGGCGTGCTTACATATGACTAAAATGTATCATCCGCTTGAAAAAACGGAGTCTATCGCTGAGCTTGAGGCTTATCCGTGGTCGGAATACAACTGCGAGCCTACGACCGAAATGCTCAGTTGCGCGCGCAAGGCACACGAAAACGGTAAATTTGTACTCGGCAATATGCAATGCACAATCTGGAAAACCGCCTGGTATGCAAGAGGCATGGAAATGCTTATGATGGATATGATGTCGGAGCCGGATATGGCTGAATTCGTGCTTGATAAGGTTACGGAGAACTCGGTTAAAAATGCTGTAAGCTTCGTTAAAGCGGGGGCGGACGGCTTGTTTCTGGGCGATGACATAGGGATGCAGTCAACCATAATGATGAGCCTTGAGCTATATCGGGAATATCTCAAGCCGAGGCTTACGAGGGTGATAAGCGAGGCAAAAAAGCTGAAGCCCGACCTCATTATCTTTTATCACAGCTGCGGCTATGTGACGCCCTTTATTGAAGATTTGATTGAAGCGGGTGTTGACGTTCTCAATCCCGTTCAGCCCGAGAGTATGGATTTTAATGAAGTATTCCGGCTCTACGGCGACCGGCTCTCATTTTGCGGCACAATCGGAACGCAAACCACAATGCCGTTCGGAACGCCCGATGAAATACGCAAAGAGGTGTGGGAACGGCTTGATTTAGTCGGTAAAAACGGCGGACTTCTGATTTGCCCGACGCACGTGCTTGAGCCGGAGGTTCCTCCGGAAAACATTGCGGCATATATTGACGCGTGCACAGAATACAAGCCTAAATAACCCGCGACTCCAAAACAAAACACATAAAGGAGAAGACCATTGAAACACACGATTAAAAAACTGTTAGATAACAAAGCTGCCATAATTCCCGTGCTTTCCTTTCCCTCAACCCAACTCTTAGGTATCAGCGTAAAGGAGCTTATCAACAGCTCCGACAATCAGGCGCGCGGAATGCAGGCAATAGCAAGCAGATGCAACGTCGGAGCAAGCCTGAATATGATGGATTTGTCCGTTGAGGCTGAGGCATTCGGCGCAAAAATACACTTCTCGGAAGATGAAATACCGACGGTGACCGAGGGAATTATTGATGACATAGCAAAGAGCGGTGAAATTATTGTTCCGGCTGTGGGTGCCGGGCGAACCGGAATATACATCGAGGGCGTAAAAAAGGCAAAGACTCTGATATCGGATATACCCGTGCTTTGCGGAACCATCGGACCGTATTCTCTTGCGGGCAGACTTTTTGATATGACACAGCTGATGATGAGCTGCTTTGACAGCGAGGAGGATGTTCACCTTCTTCTCCAGAAAACAACCTCATTTTTGATTGAATATATAAACGCATTCAAGGCTGCGGGCGCGGATGGCGTGGTTATGGCGGAACCGGCGGCAGGTTTGCTTTCGCCCGATTTGTGCGAGGAATTTTCAAACCGCTATGTCAAACAAATTATCGACGCTCTCAACAGTGAGGATTTTGTTTTTATCTATCACAATTGCGGCAATACCATACCCCTTGCAGAGGGTCTTGCCTGTTTAGGCGCCGACGCTTATCACTTCGGCAATGCAATAAATCTTGAGGATATCATTGGGTTCTTCCCCGAAACCACCCCGGTTATGGGCAACATCAACCCCGTTCTTTTTAAAAACGCGGATGCGAATACGGTTCGCACGGAAACGCGGAGCATACTTGAAGGCTGCGCAAAATATAAAAATTTTCTGCTGTCCTCAGGCTGTGATATTCCCGCGGATTCAAAGTGGGAAAATATTGATGCGTTTTTTGATGAAACCCGGCAATATTTCAGATGTAATTGAATAAACCGACAATACGTAGAGGATTGTTTTTAAATGATTGATAAATACTATTACACTTCAAAAGACATCGAACATCTGCGTGAGCTTGCAAAAAGGCATGCGGAAATTGCAAGCAGTCCGAAAAATCTTGAGCGTGTAGCGCTGTGGCAGCGTCACAACGCCTTTAAGGGAGAGCGCCCCGTTATACACATTGAGGTCGGAACCTTTCAGCAGGAAGCGATTGCGCCGTTGATGAAATGCGAAACGCCCTTCGCAAGGAATACGGAATATAACCTTTTACAGGATTTTATTAATCTTGAGCAATTTGATGATGATAAGGTTGTTCCGCCGTATTATATGCTCGGATTGAACACGAGCTTCAGCCTTTTTGATACGCCGGTTTCCGAGAGTATTATTACCGATTCAAACGGCATTGCACAAGGGCACAAATTTGAGCATCCGGTTAAGGATTTGCATGATGATTTTGAGGTTTTCAGGCGCAAAAGCACAATGTCTGCCGATATGGAAAGCACCTTAAAGCAGAAAAACGCGCTTGAGGATATATTTGGCGATATTATTCCCGTTAAGCTGTCAATGAGCAGTTTATACGCTGTTCCGACACAAAAGGTTGTTCATTTGATGGGCATGGAAAACATGCTGTTTGCCATGTACGACTATCCGGATGAATTCAAGGAAATGATGTCGAGAATTGCGCAGGAGTATTGCGGATATTTCAAATTTCTTGAAGAAAAGGGCTTCCTTTTGCAAAACAACGGCTTTGAGCTGCTTGCACAGGGTTCGATGTGTTTTTGGGAGGAATCCGAAAAGGACGGAAAAATTCTCACCTCGGATGTGTGGGGCTTTATGGATTCTCAGGAAACGGTCGGCATCTCTCCGGATATGTTTGAGGAATTTATTTTTCCGTGCTATGAGAAAATCGGCAGTCTTTTCGGCAGGCTCTCCTATGGCTGCTGTGAGCCGGTAAGCGCTGTGTGGAGCTGCATAAAACGCTTTGACAATCTGAAAAAGGTTTCCGTATCCCCGTGGTGCGACGAGGAGCTTATGGCAAACGAGCTTAGGGGGAAAAATATTATTTTTCACCGCAAGCCGAGTCCGAACTACCTGGGCGTCGGCACAACTCTTGATGAGGATGGATTTCGGAAGCATATTGAAGCAACTCTGAAAACGGCGCGGGGCTGCCATGTCGAAATAACACAAAGAGATGTTTACACGGTGAATAACGATATTGACCGCGTGAAACGATATGTGAAAATCATACGCGAAAGCATTGAAAATTGCTGGTAATACATTTTTGCAGCCAACAGCAGAAGAACTTCTGCTGTAAATATAAAGGAAGAATAAAATGAAAACATACGGAACATATTTTATAAACGATGAAAAAGAGCCGGTAAGATACGGCGAAATAAATCTGATTAATCCCGCAAGGCAGCGTCTGCGCGGTGAGCCGTTAAAGGTCGGGATTGAAGCGCGGCCTGTGTTTCAGGGCTTTTGCGGCACGGATTTTGAGCTGATGCATATGGGTCAGCGCGGCGAGCTTGATAAAAAATTTCCCTCAGGCGAAAAAAGGCTGATTAACGGCCATGAGGGCGTTGTTTGGGTGCCCTCGGAGAACCGCTTTGCGATTGTGCTCATTCGCGGCGGCGACTCCTTTGACCCGACCCGCTACACCGAGGACGAGAGCTATTTTGAATACGGCTGCGACGGTGCGGACGGACTTTTTTGCGATAAGAACTACTTTAACCCCGATATGCTTTTGCATTTGCCCGCCGAATATGACGGCGTAAAAAAGCTGCCGCTGTCGGTTGCAAAGCGGCTTTCGTTTGCCGACCCCTATGCCTGCGCGGTCTTTCAGCTTGAGCGTATGGAGGATATCGGAGAGGCACAGAATTTCCGTGTTGAAATGGCAAAACACGGGTGCTCCGAAAGCGAAGCGCGAGCGAAAGCAAAAGAGAATATCTTTGCGCGAACGGTGATTTTCGGGCTTGGCATGACAGGACTTTTCATAGGCGACCAGATACGCAGAAATCATCCGGATGCAAAAATACTTTTTGTTGCAAGAAGCGGCGGGGATACATACAAGGTGCGCTTTTCAAAGGAAATCACGGGTGCGGACTATCTTTGCACCGAGGGACTTTCGCAAGCCGAAACCGCGGCGAAAATAATTGAAAAGCTCGGCGGCAGAGCAACACTTTTTGCAGGCACAAGCGGCACCGAGACCGAGAGCCGCATTGCCTTTGAGCACAGGGTGCTCGGCTGCAACGGAATTTACGACAGCTTTTCACTCGGGCCTAAGGTGAGCTTTGATACGATGCCCTTCGGCTTCGAGAACCACGTGATTTTTGCTTCAATCAATTTCAGGCAGGAGCATATGGAGAAGGCAATTAAAATTCTTGTCAACAGCCGCTTTGACGAGGTTGTGGAGCTGATTGATAAGGATGAGTTCATCAAAAATCCGCTTGACGCGTACAACGATAAAATCTATTGTAAGGGTGCTCCGCTGAAAACGGCGGTTATCTGGAACAAAGAATATATTGACGAGGCGAAATGATATGAAAACCATCAGAATTTCCGAACCCGGCAAAATAGAAGTTGTTGAAACCGAAATGCCCGTAAGACAAAAGGGTGAAGCGCTTCTCAAGGTGCTTTACGGCGGTATCTGCGGTGCGGATGTTGCATCCTATACGGGCAATCAGCCGTTTACCACCTATCCGAGAATACCCGGCCATGAATTTTCGGCGCAGATAGTTGAAATTGACAGCAACGAAAACGGACTCAAGGCCGGCGATATCGTAACGGCGAATCCGTATTTTAACTGCGGCGAGTGCTACTCCTGCCGCCGAGGCTTTGTCAACTGCTGCACGGATAATCAGACTATGGGCGTTCAGCGTGACGGCGCGTTCAGAGAATACATAGCAATGCCTGTTAAACGCATTTATGACGGCGGGGGACTGGGCGCAAGGGAGCTTGCGCTCGTTGAGCCGTTTTCTATTTCGCAGCACGCCGTTTCGCGCGCCGAAATAAAATCGACAGACAGCGTGCTGATAATCGGCGCAGGACCCATAGGGCTTTTTGCGCTGCTCGCGGCAAGGCAAAAATGCAAAAAAATCGCTGTTGCGGATATTCTTGATAACCGTCTGCAGCTCGCAAAGGAATACGGGGCAGATTTGATAATCAACACCAAAACGCAGTCGCTCAGCGATGAAGCTGCCGCGTTTACAGACGGTAACGGCTTTGACGTTTGCATTGAAGCGTGCGGCGCGCCGGAAACCTTTCTTGCCTGTATTGATTGTGCCGCGTTCGCAGGAAACGTTATTCTAATAGGAAACGGCAAGCGCGAAACCACATTTGTGCACTCGGTTATCCTCAAAAAGGAGCTGAATATTCACGGCAGCCGCAATGCACTGGAACGCGATTTTTTGAACAATATTGATTTGATAAAAAGCGGCAGGGTTGACGTTATGAAAATGGTCAGCGGCGTTTATGATATTGGCCGTGCCGGCGAGGCGTTTAAGGCTCTCGCGCACAATGACGGCAGTCTTGCAAAGCTGCTGATAAAAATCGGTGATTAATTATGATTATTGACGCACATACGCATCTGTGGAAAAGGCAAAACGGCACTGTCAACGGCAGACCGGTTTTCGATATCGGAGGAGGCAAAAGCAGCTTAGGCGGCGAAACACGCCAGATGCTGCCGCCGTATATGACAAACGGCGAAAACACAGCAGAAATTCTGGTTTCCAATATGGATTACGCCGGCGTTTCGGGTGCGGTTGTCACGCAGGAGCTAATGGACGGCAATCAAAACGAATATCTGCTTGAAGCAAAAAGAGCTTTCCCCGACAGGCTCAAAATCTGTTCTTTTTACGATGAAAGCGGCTTGCCTGATATTGAAGGCTTTGACGGCATCAAAATCTGCGCGGGCAAGCTGAGCGAACAGAATTTATTGAAGCATGAAACTGTTTTCGCTCTTGCTGAAGCAAACAATATGTTTATTTCAATCGACCTTGCGGACGGAGATAAGCAAACGGGGGCAATGAGAGAGCTGATTGAGCAATTTCCAAAGCTTAAAATTGCAATCGGACATTTCGGAATGGTCACTCGTGATGGCTGGAGGGAACAGATAAAGCTCGCACAAAATGAAAACGTTTTCATTGAATGCGGCGGCATTACCTGGCTGTTTAACGATGAGTTTTACCCGTACCCCTCAGCGGTACGCGCCATTTGCGATGCAGCAGAGCTTGTCGGCTTTGAAAAGCTGATGTGGGGCAGCGATTATCCGCGCACCATGACCGCAATCACTTATAAAATGAGCCTTGATTTTATCGAAAAATCAAGGCAAATCGAGGAAAGCGATAAGAAACTGTTTCTCGGCGAAAACGCGCAAAATTTCTATGGCTTCGGCGAGTTAACCGTTCCTGAAAAAATCAAAAATATGGCTGAGGATTGAGTAAAGGAGTTTATATGGCAGTTACAATAAAGGACATTGCCCGCGAAGCCGGCTTGGGCACCTCGACGGTGTCGGCGTACCTGAACGGAGTTGCAGTGAGGGCAAAAAACAAAGCCGCAATTGAAGCGGCAATCAAGAAGCTCGGCTATATCCGCAACGATTTTGCCAGAGGCCTAAAAACTCATAAATCGAAAACCGTCGGCATAATTATCCCCGAGCTTTCCAACACCTTCGGAACAACCATAATCGGCAGCGTTGAGGAGGTTTTGTCAAAAAGCGGCTACGGTATTCTTGTGTGCGACTACAAGGCCACAGGCAAAACACAGGCGCAGACAGTAGACTTTCTGCTTTCTAAAATGGTTGATGCGCTTGTGGTCATTATGCCCGATTCGGCGGACGGCAGCTTCCTTGATGCGGCTGTAAACGGCGGAATTCCGGTGGTTGTTATCGACCGCTTAATCAACAGAAGCGATGTTGTTCAAATTGTCATTAATAACCGCGAGGTGTCATATGCCGCAACTGCTCAAATGCTTGAAGCGGGTCACAAAAGCATCGGCATCATAACGGGAAATCCCGAAATATACACCGCAGCCCAAAGACTCGGCGGCTACCGTGACGCGCTTGTGAAAAGCGGATGCTTTAATGAAAAATACATCTATGACGGCGGTCTTTCGGTTGAGGGCGGCTACCTTGCAATGAAGCAGCTGCTTGCTTCTCATCCCGAAATCACGGGGCTTTTTGTCACAAACTACGAAATGACTGTCGGTGCGATTGTCGCGCTCAACGAGTGCGGTAAAAAAATCGGTAAGGATTTGTCCTTTGTGGGCTTTGACAATCTTGACCTTTCCCGCGTGGTAACGCCGAGGCTTGCAACCGTCAATCAGCCTATGGAGTCTATGGGCAGGGCGGCAGGAGAAATTCTGCTCAAAGCAATCGCCGAGGGAACAATGCAGGCGCAAACCATTTCGCTTTCGGCAAGCTTTGACGAGGGAGAATCCATAACAAAAATGTAAAATCCAACCGCTTTCCGCGCCGCATCTGCGGAGGGCTTCGCGTTAGCAAAACTCGTAACGATACGACACCGAAAGGAAAAGACAGATATGCAAAATCATAACTTTGATTACAGCAAAACAATGCTGTTGAAAATAGATATCGGGAACCCGGATAACAAAGGCGGCTGCAAGCTGATAAACACCTTCGCAGAGGTGCTGGAGAAAATCAAAAGCATTGACGCGATAACCTGCGGCGCGCCGAAAATCGTATATCTTGTCGGCTGGCAATACAACGGTCATGACGACCGCTATCCGGAGTTTTTTGAGGTAAATGAGCACGCAAAGCTGCCCGGAATGACTGCGCGTGAAAGTCTTCTGTATCTTATTGAAGAGGCCAAAAAATATCATACAACAGTTTCGCTGCATATCAATCTGTCGGATATTTACAAGGAGAGCGAGCTGTGGCAGGAATACATCGACAACGACCTTGTTTTGCGAAAAGCGAACGGCAGCTTAAAGCCCACCGGCACGTGGAATTCACGCACGGCGTATCAGGTTCGCTTTGCCGAGGAGCTGAAAAGCGGCTATTTTAAAAAACGGGTTGACCGGCTTTTTGAGCTTGTGCCGCTCTCTGAAATCGGCACGGTTCATATAGACGCTTTCTTTGTGCGCAGAGGCAAAAGCACCTCCATAAAAAGCGAAAAAGCGGCAAGACGCGAAATGATAAAATATTTTAACTCTCTGGGCTGTGACGTTACCAGCGAATTTATTTACCGCGAGTGGCGGTGCGGATATCGAGCATTTTGGGGCAAATGCGACACCCTCGGGCTTATTCCCGCGGTCTGGAATTTAAGAATGACGCAGCGCGAGTATATGAAGTATCACCCGTCACTGCTTGCGGGAGGAACGCTTACGCTCGACTTGCAGGTTGACAAAAAGCTGCAATATCTTTTTTATGAAAATATGCACGGCGAGGGCGTTTGTGCCGGCGAAGAGTGGTGGAAGAAATTTTTACACGACTTTGCAATACAGACCGTACCGTATTTTTATTTGAATGAACAGCATTGCGAAAGAATTTCGGGCATTTTTGATTCGCGAATCGCACACTTCACAAACGGAATTGAAACGCGAATCAAAAACTGTGAAATACGAGAGAACGGTCATGTGGTAAAAAAGAACGAAACTCTTATGCTGCCTGTTAATTGGGAGAAAAATGCATATTTCGCTTATTCCAAATCGGAAACCAACGCCGCGTTTCCTTTTCCGTTTAAAAGTGCCGTGATTATGAGAGTTACCCCGGAAGGCTTAAAGACTTACAAAACAATAACCGCAAACGGAGCTTTAGAGCTTGAGTTTTCAGACGATTGCGCGTATTTCATCAAAGGAGAGAATGCTTGATATGAAAAATTCAAAAAAAGTCATACTCAAAACCGCAAGTGTTATTCTTTCGGCAACGGTAGTTGTTGCAACCGTGCTTTTCTTTCCGCTTAACGGAAAAGAGCATATTCAGATTTGGTCTGCATCCGACGAATTCAATATTTCCGAAATCCGCACAGTTGAAAAAACTCCGGGCAAGCCCTTTAAAATTCTTGTGCTCGCAGACACGCAGCTTTGGTCATCACCCTCTCAGAACAAGCAGTGCTTCGGTGAAATAGAAGCTCTTGTTTCGCGGTCGCAGCCGGATTTTATCGTTATGGTGGGAGATAACGTTTCGGGAGTCACGGCAAGATTTGATATAGATAAACTGATTAAGCTTATGGATTCCTTCAAAATTCCGTGGGCGCCTGTTTTCGGTAACCATGACAATGAAATACCGATGAATTCTCTTAATTGGCAGGGTGACAAATATGAGGAAGCTGAATATTGTGTGTTCGGCAAAGGTCCGTCAAACCTATACGGGTGCGGCAACTATGCCGTGAATATCACCGAAAACGGCAAGGCAATCGAAACGCTCTTTCTGCTCGACAACGGCAGGTACATAAAATATGACGACGGCAGCACAAAAGAAATCTATATGGGCTATGAGCAAATGGCTTGGTACAAGTGGAATGTTGAGGGCATTGCGAAAACGCAGGGCAAAGCTGTTCCTTCTATGGTTTTCACACATTTTGCTCCGCCTGAGATGAGAGAGGCGGTTGAAAAGCTCAGCAGCCTTGATGAGGGCAGCGGAGTGTATACGGTTAAACCCGAATACGGCAGCGGCAAATGCACTTACCTTCCGAGCAGTGCGCCTGTTGACAGCGGCTTTTTTGATTTGTGCAAGACTCTCGGCTCAACCAAGCATATGTTTTTCGGTCACGACCACGAAAATACCGCCTCGCTTACCTTTGAGGGCATTACAATGACCTATGCGCTGAAAACCGGCGTGTCACCGAAGCCGTGGAACTTTGCCGAGCAAACAGGAGGCACTCTTATTACTCTAACAACAGCTGACGGAGAGGTTAATACAGATATCGAAAACATCGTCATAACGGGGTAACATATTATGAATATAAGCTTTGACACATCCGCTTATCCGCAAATAAAGCCGCTTTCCTTCGGCAACATCGAGAGCAGCATTGAGATGAACAGTCTTTATTACACCGAAAACGGCAAGCCTAAGGTGTTTGTTGCCGGCGAGTTCCATTTTGAGAGGTATCCGCGAGAGCTTTGGGAGGAGGAAATCCTCAAGATGAAAGCCGGCGGAATTGATGTTATCAGCACCTATATTATTTGGCTTTTTCACGAGCCGAAAAAGGGTTGCTATCGCTTTGACGGGGATTTTGACGACGGATATTTTCTGGCGCTGTGCAAAAAGCACGGTATGCGGGTGATTATGCGAATCGGACCTTATTGTCACGGCGAGCTTCGTCACGGCGGCTTGCCTGATTTTGTATTCCGGCTCCCGTATAATAGAAGCGACAACCCGAAATATCTTTCACTTGCCGAAAAATATTGGGAAAAGCTGTATGAAAACACTAAGGATTACTTTGACGGTGAAACTGTTGTAGGAATTCAGCTTGAAAATGAGTACGTTAAGGGCTTTGACCATCTTTTAACACTTAGACGGCTTGCCGAAAAGGTGGGCTTCAAGGTTCCCGTTTTCACTGTGACCGGCTGGGGCTTCACCTTCGACAACAACGATTTACAGGGTACCTACGGCGGCTATCCCGCAAGACCGTGGGCGCAGCACAGGCACAGCATGCCCGTTCAGGGGAATTTTACCATTCGCAAAAACTACCACACCTGTGACGGCATCGGCACGGATGTGATTGATTATTCCTCTGCGGAAAAGCCCGTTAAAAATGTCATCCAACCCAACTTTACCTGCGAATGCGGCTGCGGCAATCAGGTGACGGAGCACCGCCGCGAGATTATAAGTGCCAAGGACGCTTACGGTGTACCCTTTGCCACTGTTGCCAACGGCTGCAACTGGCTCGGCTACTATATGTATCACGGCGGCAGCAATCCGCGCGGAGGGCTGTATCAGGAGAGCAGGAGAACGCTCTCACCGAATAATCTGCCCGTTATTGACTACGATTTTCAAGCGCCATTGGGCAGATTCGGCTTGCAGCGCAAAAGCTATCATATGCTCAGAAATCTGAATAACTGCCTGCAATATTTCGGTGATGGCTTAGCAAAAATGCATCCGTTTTATTCATCGAAGTTTGACATAACCGATGAAACCGATGCGATAACGCCTCGCATTTGCGTTCGCGCAGATGAAAACGGCAGCGGCTTTCTTTTTGCTTCAACCTATGAGCGCGACAAAAAAATGCCGCCGCTTGAGGACGTAAAAATAACCGTCAAAACAAGCTGCGGCGAAAGAAATCTGCCCGTACTTAATATGAAGCCCGACGAGTTTTTAATGTACCCGTTCAATATCCGTCTCGGGAACACCGCTTTTGATTACATCACTGCAATGCCCATAGCGCATTATGAAAAGAACGGCATAACAACCTTCTTCTTCAAAATTACCGGCGGTCATGCGGCAGAGTATAGCGTTAATAATCGAGCAGGCACATTCAGCGTGTCAAATTCTCCGGAGATTATATATAATGAGTTTGACAAAAAGACTCGTATTGTTGTAATGAGCGAAGCACTCAGCGAGGATTTTTATCTGTTCGGCAACAAAGTTGTGTTTACGAACGCTGTTATTTATGAAAATGAGGGCTTGATAATCGAATATAAGCGCGGCGATTATTGCACGATTGACGGTAAAAGCATAAGTCTTGAAACCCCCGGAGTGAATACCGGCGTTCGCCTGAAAAATCGCAAGCCCTTCCACGGCAGATATTCGTCATTTCTTTTCAGTCCGGGCAAGCGTCAATATTACACCCTGACCGCTGAAAATCTTGCTTTCGGTGAAAGCGTTGTTGACTATATTCTTGATTTTAAGTTTGAGGGCAGTGCGCTGCAAATGTATTATAACGGCAGCCTTGTTAATGATTTTTTTAACATTGACGGCAGTCACACAATGTCACTCAAGTACTTTAAGGATGAACTGCTGAACGGAAGGCTTGACATTGTAACCGCGCCGTTTGCAAAGCGGCACCCGATATACACCGAAGCGGGCTTCAAATTCAATAATGCAGCCCTGAAAGCAGTTAGGCTTACTGCAATTTATTCAAAGAAATTGATATGAAAGCAGAAGTGAGCGCCCGTTGAAGCCAAGCAGAATGATGCACTTGTTAGCTGAAGAGTTTTACAAAGTAAAATAAAAATATAAAAATTCACATAATGGAAATGCGACCTCAGGCCTTGAAGATGTATTCATACATCGCATTTCTCAGCTCGCCGTTATAATCCGACAGCTCCTGCCAATTAAAAATACCGGCAAATCCGTTTTCTTTTATGAAAGCGGATTTTTTCTTTATTGATTCCGGCGTGTCAATCGAAAGCTTATCTTCGCCGATAATAATATAATCCTGGTCATCGGTTGAAAGCAGCCGAGCATTTTTATCAGCAACAAGCTTCATGAGGCGGTCATAGCCCGTCCACTCATACTTCTCATTGGTACACCGTGCGTAAAAAGGCACGCCGAGCACGAGCTTCTCTCTGTCAATTCCGTGAGTGAGCCAACCGTTCATTGCAGCCGCAGTCAGTGAAAACGCACTGTGAGAGGTGTTATTCATATCGTATGTCATCACATTCACCAAATCGAGAAGCTCATTCAAGGCGCTGTTATCAACTCTGTTCCAATGGTCGGAGCCGACAGCGGCAGTCAAAAGCTTATCACCTATGGCGCTTCTGATTGCCCGGAGCAGCAAAATAAAATCGGTAACACAGCTTTCGCAGGCACTCACGCCCTCGTGAGCAAGCCCCGGAAACTCCCAATCCATATCAATGCCGTCAAGACGATATTCATCTATGAATTGCCTGCATTTTTCCGCAAAAGCCGTCCTGCCTCTTTCCGTGCGCGAAGCCTCGCAAAAGCCGCTCGCGCCCGCACCGCCGATGGAAATAAGCACCTTTGTTTGAGCTTTGCTTTCGGCTATCGCGTTTTTTATAAGCTCAACGGCGTTTATCATTGCGCCGTTTACGGCAGGAACAAACATACCGCTTTCATCCGCCTTTAGTGTGGAAAAGGCAAGAAAAACATGTGTTATTTTATTGAAGTCGATTTTTGCAAGTGACTCGCCGTTGATGCCGTTTGCCGGGATATAGCTGCCGCAAATTCTGTTATTCATTTTGTCGCCTCCGCTATTATTGCTTCAATACTGTTGCTTTCTTTTCCCCAGGTATCCATTGCGGTTATCCGGATTTTTACCGCTGCGCCGGGTATATTATCCGGAAGCCGCAAGGCTGATTTTTGTGACATTTTATCAAGCCCCAAGGCGAAATCGGAAAAGTATTCGATTTTATTTATTTCCTTTGCGTTTTCCTTTTCCGCGCCGTCATATTTAGTTTCGGTAAAGGGCAGTGCCGTGCCATTTTCATCAAGGAATTCAAGGCGGTAGGAATGTACAAAATCATCGTCCGCGGCGGCGTTAAACTTGATAACGGAAATAGCTTTCCCGTCCTTATCCTTTTCGTTATAAATCCCGATATCGCTTTCCCCCGTAAAATACGGCGCCGTGTTGGATTTAATTCTTGCCTCGCTTGTATATGTAAAGCTTGACTTGTCACCGAATGGCGCACCGATTACCCACGGCTCTTTGATGCTTTCGCCGGAATTCACGGCAACACGATTGATTGTAATCTTCTCTGAATTCACATCCATAATCATACACGTCGGGTAATGGCACGCGTCGTTTCCGTATGCGTCAACGGGAATCGTACCGTTAAATTTTCCGCTTTCAAGCTCTATGTAGTCGGTGGTTTGGGTGTTGATTGCCGTAAATTCACCCTGCCAAACCGAACGCTCATCGCACAGCGCATAGTGCGAATGCCCCGAAAATGACACAACCTGCGGATAATCCTTGAGTACATTATATATATCCTTGTTGCCCCAGTCATCGCTGCCGTAAACGGTATCCGACGGATGGAGGTGCGTAATGACGAAAATCGGCTTGCCGGGCGTGTCGGCAACAGCTGCGTCAAGCTGAGCTCTTATCCATTTATCGTCATTGTAGGATAAATCATACGAGCCGTCCGACGAGCTCCAAACAATGAAATGGAAGCCGTTGATTACCTTGTGGCTGTAAGGGTATTCACCTGTGTATGAGGTAAAGCGCTTTTGCATTTTTGCAGGCGTTGCAATTTCAAAGCAATCCTTAAACATCGGTAGCCAATAATCGTGGTTGCCCATTGCAAAAACCGGGACGGGCTTGTTATCAGAGAACACGCCGTCGTAGGTGTCCTTAAAGGATTGCCATGCGCTTTTCGTTCCGAGGTCGGTAAAATCCCCGGCAAGTATAATTGCCTCAACCTGCTGATTTTTAAGATATTCGAGTGTGCTTTTAAGCGCTGTTATTTGAGATGAGTCGCTTCTTCCGCCTGACGGCAGCTGAGTATCGCTGAGAATACCTACCTTAACCGAAGCTCCGTCGCCAATTGTATAGCTTTTTGTTTCGGCATGCTTTTTTGAATAACCGAAGGCAAAATATGCCGATGCTCCCGCCACAAGCGCAACAGATGCGACAACCGACAGGGTTACCTTGTATTTTCTTTTCATAACGATATCCTCCAATTGCTTATTTAAGAATCAGCTTATCCGTGATTTTTACACTCGGCTCCTTGCAGTTCTCAAGCTCCAGAACAACAATTTCGTTTTCCTCTTTCAGCCAAACTCCGGGCAGATAAAGGCTTTTCTGCGGACCCACGTTCCAAAATCTCCCGAGATTTATGCCGTTTACGAATACAAAGCCTTTTGTGAAATTCCGGATATCGACAAAGCAATCAAGCTTTTTATCAGCCCGGAAGCTTCCCTTGAAGTACGCAGGGCATTTCTTTTCGCGGTCATAGGTGATTTTTTCTGTTTGCTCAACAGGCAGAGTGTATATGTCAAAATCATAAACATATTGCCCGCCTATCATTACATTCGACAGTCCCTTGCGGTCGTGGATATGATTTGCAAAGTTGATTCTGCCCATGCCCTCAACCAGAATATCCACCTCGATTTTCCCTTTAAATGCGGGAATGGGGAAGCTGAAGGAGTCCTTACCTTCTTCACCTTTTTGAAGCTGCCTTTTTGTCAGAGGCTTGGCGCGGTTAAATGAGCCGACAAGCTCCTTGTTTACATAAACCCACGCACAGTCGTGCACACCCGTGGCAGCAATGGCGGTATCGGGATAATCACCCTCAATTACAGTGTGATACAAAATCATACCGTAATTCTGACCGTAACGCTCCATATAATGCGGAATGTGGTCGGAAAAATGCTCGGCAAGATTCTTTACATTTGTAAGTAAGCCGGCACTCTCGGTTAAATTGACCTTGCCGATTTTCTGCGTTTTCGGACGCGGCGGCAGCGCGGGCGGCTCAATGCCGCGATGCTTGCACAGCTCCTCTCGCATAACGAAGTATTTTGTTGTGTAATCACCGTATTCATTCAGAGGCGCGTCATAATCATAGCTCGTTGTGGTCGGCATGTAAAAGCTGTTGTGATTCGCACCCGCCATATAGCCGAAATTCGTTCCTCCGTGGAACATATAAAAATTAAAATTTGCGTTTTCATTAAAAAACTGTCCTAAAATCTTTTTGAAGGCAGTCTTGGACCAATCCTCCTGAGAATGATGATGTTTTTCATAAAAATGGTCAAACCAGCCGCACCACATTTCGCCGCACATCAAGGGCTTGTCGGGCTGATATTCGCGCAAATCGTGAAGGCATTCCTCGGGATAGCCGCCGAAATTGACAACCTTGAATTCTTCAGGCAGGCTTCCGCCCGAGAGGTGAAATTTGCTCTCTCCGTCCGAGGTGAAAAGTGTTATGTCGATGCCGTTTTGACGCAGCAAATCTCTGAGATATCGCAGATATTTTTTATCGGAGCCGTAGCTGCCGTATTCGTTTTCAATCTGCATCATTATAATAGGACCGCCGTGCGTTTCCAGAAGCGGCACAAGCTTAGGCAGCAGAACATTGAAATATTTAGTCACATATGAAATATACGGTTCGTTGAAGCAGCGGAAAAGCATATCGTCATTCTTCAAAAGCCAGGCGGGAAAGCCGCCCAAATCCCATTCTGCGCAGATGTACGGGCCGGGGCGCACAATGACATACAGCCCGACCTCTTGGGCGGTTTTTATGAATTTTACAATGTCATTTTGTCCTTGAAAATCGAATTCGCCCTGCTTAGGCTCATGCACATTCCACGCAACATAGGTTTCGACCGTGTTGAAGCCTGCCGCCTTGAGCTTTAAGAGCCTATCCTCCCAATGCTCGTGCGGTATTCTGAAATAATGCATCGCTCCGGAATAAATATTGAACCTTTCGCCGTTAAGATAGAAATCCCTGTTTTTCATTTCGAGCATAGGATTACCCCCTGTATTTTGATATATTTCAGCTTGTGTAAAAACACTTTTTTCTTACTCATTTTCCTCCGCATGGCGCAGAGTGAACCATTTGTATGACATTTTCGGTATTGATACTCTGAGCTTCACATTACCGTTTGAATCGATTGCATATTCCGCGGGATTCTCGTCATTTTCGGAGATAATGATTCTTCTGCCTGTCGGCAACGCCTCCGGAAGCGGCGGAATATCCCTGTCCTTTACCTTTTTATCGGTTATGTATGTTCTTGTTTCTCCGTTTCGCGCTTTTATTTCAAGAGGAGCAATCTCTTCGCCGTAAACGGGGTAAGTAACATCACAGTTTTTTGTGTTCGGGAATGGGGCAGGCGGTGCTGATAAATCTGTAAGTCCCGTGTAAAACACCGGCAGAAGAACATCCTCGGTTAAATCATTATCCGTTTGATTGAAAAACATCACAAAACCGCGCACCGCGCCAAAGGGAAGCTGATTCATAACCGCGTCTATGCAGGTGGTTCTTTCGGGGTTTGCCGTGTCAATTCTCGGCGGCATAAAGTGAACTGTGCAGCCGTTTAACACCTCACGGTATTTTTTGAATATCGTTACCCATTTTGTAAATATTTCTTTGCCCTTTTGGGAGTCATAAACCTGCTTGCCTCTGATTGTGGGCCAGACTCCGCTTGCCGTGATTTGGGCGAGCGCCCAGTCAAATTCAAAGCTGTTTTGCTCGGTCGGGAAGAACATTGCGTCCTTGCCTCCGCCGTGATAAACATCCAGCGGTAAAAAGCCCCAGCCCTGTGACGGATTTTTTGAAAATGTGCCTTTATAATAATAAATGCGCGAGGTTATCAGCTGCTCTGCACGGCGCTCTGAAAACGCTATTTCCTCATATCCGACTCCGCATCTGTTTGTGCCGTTAAGATAATGCCAGTCCGGCGCGTTGATGTAAACACCGCGTGACTTTAGCTGTCTGTACCAATCAATCACCGCCGCCTTCCACTGCTTATATTGCGAGTCGGTGAAGTCGCTGTGACGGTGCGTTTTGCCGCCGGAGCAGAGCATCATCCCGTATGGGCCGTCAATCTCCACCGCGTCCGCCCCCGTTTTATCAATAAAACGGATAACATCCTTCATATATTGCTCCGACCAATCGGTCGAGAGACAACGGCAAATCCCGCTGCCGTCGTGATTTAGAGCTTCGTCGCCTTTTACCGGTCTGTAATTCTTGACATACGCCAAGGTATATGCGCCTATTCTCAGTCCGTTTTTATGGGCATAATCATATGCGCTTTTGATGCGGCTCAGATACTTCTCGTTGCCGCTTTCCATGTTTACGCCGGAGCCGAAAGACTGAATAATCATTTCCAGCCCTATTTCTGCGCATTGATTCGTCGCCTTTTTTATCGCGGCGGAGGAATTTGATATCAGGTGAAAAAACAGCACATTATCCGTGCACCACGGTGCAACAAGGCGATACATCGCCTTGACCTCGGTGAGCCTTTGCTCGTAATAATCCGTTGAAAGCAGCAGCTCAAACGCCGTGATAGAGGAAACCGACTGCTCCGGCGAAAGGGCTACATTCATCCTGTAAAGCGGCGCAACCTCTAAAAAATCGTAATGGAAGCGCGCATAATTCTTTGCGTATTCCGACAGCTCAAGCCCAAGGAAATCGGTTGTGGAGTCAAAATCGCTGTCAACAAACAGCGTGTCGCGGTTGCCGGTGATTTTCAAAACATCCGTATAAATATTGTCAATGCACACATCCGCATCAAAAAGGTTTTTGACGCGCACCAGCTTCATAATCACCGGTGCGCCGTCATAAATCTCATAGCGAACCGATACGCCGAGGCTCAACCTTTCGTTTACATACTCAAGCACCGCAGCCTTGCCATCAGGCGGATAAACGCACGGTGCAGTCATCGTTTCGGAAGGCTTAAACTCCACTCGCTCACAGCACGGCACGATTTTTATTCCCGCAAAAGCAAACCCGTTATCAGAAAGATATTTGTTGCCGTTCGCCGAAACCGCAAAATCCGGATATGCTCCGTCAACAAGCTCAATATTCTTTGTTATATTGAACAGTGACTCGGTTTTGCAGCCGTCAAGCAAAATCACGCGTTTGACAAGTCCGTTTGAAAGAATCAGTTTTTCCTTGCCCGCTTTGATTTCGGCTTTGTATTCACTGCCGTCCAAAACCCAATATTTCATCCGCTGTCACCCCTTAATTAATAAAATCAGCGCATCTGCTCCGCATTACCGAAGCTGAAAATAACCGTTTCGGTTGACGCATTCCAGCAGTCCCGAAAAAATATCGTCTAAATAGCTGTCCGATACCTCATATTCGGGAATTGCGTATTCGGGCAGGTTGGCGATTGCCTCGCTGAAAATCCTTTCAAAATCATTTTTTACTTCGGAGCTGTAAAAAACAATTTTTTCGGGGTTTATAAAAACAATAATCGAATTTACTATTTCAGAGAGAAATCTGTGATTTGTTTCATCCTCAAGGTCGTGGCTTAAAAAGCTGACCTCACCCGCAAAGCCGTTCATTCCTTCAATAATCTCGCCGTTATAAACCAAGGCTGCGCCGATGCCGTCATGTCCGAATTGAACGGTTGCAAGGGTTTGCTTTGCATTTGAGCTGCCGCCGATTTTGCCTAAGGCGGAAAGCTTCATGTTGTTTTGAACAACAATATTCATTTTATATTTCTCTTCAAAATATGCGCGAAGGTCAAAGCCGTTTAGGCCGCGATTATAATACCACTCTGTTATTTTTCCGTCCTTTACGATGCAGGGCACGGACAGGCAAACTGTGCCGAGCGACGGGAACCTGCTTTTGGACGCGTCAATTATTTTTTCCAGAGCCGCCGTATATTCAGATAATTTAAATTTTTCGATTCCGCTGCTCGCGGTGCTCAGAGCAAAATCAAGCACTCTGAAATGAAGCTCGTCATTATCAACCGCAATAAGCAAAAAATGCTGATAGGTTTTGTTCAGCAGATATTGGCGCGCCTTTCTTCCGCCCGTTGAAGCCGCAATTTCGCCGGGCAAAAACATGCCTGATTCCGTTCCTGCTTCAACATATTTTTTGACGGTTGTCAAGCCGATTTTTGTAACCTCGGCAAGCCTTGATATGCTCATTTCTCCGTTTTGACGCAGGGAAAAAAGTATTCCCGACAAATTTCGGATTTTTATATTTTCCATCTCATTAAGCTCGGTCAATCCGCATTGCCCCCATCTTTAGTCACCCGGTGATTAAAGTTATTATAAAACACCCGATTTCATTTGTCAATATAACAAACGAATGCCTCCGGAAGCACCTTGCGGCAAAAGTGAAAGCACGCCGAAGCGTGCTTTTTTCTGAAAAGAGGTTACAAAAAAGATTCCCGGCTCTTTTTGAAATGAGGACTTGAACTAACACAAAAAATGAAATATTGCTGCGCAATATGAAATAATCCTTGCGGATTATGAAATTTTCTGCATACGCAGAAAGTGAAATAAAACAAATCCACTCATGCCCGAAGGCATTTCACACGCCGCAGGCGTATTTCATAGCGACAGCTATTTCACAAATCTACGTAGTGGATTTATTTCATTGAAAAAGGTCTTGTTCCGAAGAACAAGACCTTTTTCTGGAGCGGATGACGAGGCTCGAACTCGCTACCTCCACCTTGGCAAGGTGGCGCTCTACCAGATGAGCTACATCCGCAAACTGCGGGTGTAATTATACAATAAGGTCCGGCGGTTGTCAAGGGTTTTTCAAAGGATTTTTCACACTGCTCCAAGATTTTTATCATCCGGGCAAAGGCCTGTCTCACCGCACGGATTCTTTTTGCAGTATAAAAAGCCGTCCGCCGCATTACTTGAACCGCCCCCTGTCAAGTAGACAATTAAAATAAATAAAAAACGGATGGATTATTTTTAG
>LFRM01139983.1_pt1 | contig 27651 bp, 26 predicted proteins | sample 618341 | NCBI WGS metagenome assembly LFRM01 (sample SAMN03654438, study PRJNA283298) | anaerobic digester metagenome | isolation source: pool of bioreactors CSTR01a, CSTR02a, and CSTR03a thermophilic anaerobic... | place: Denmark: Kgs. Lyngby | collected 2014-05-21 | reverse complement strand
CTGCAATTAAAAACCATCCTTCAAGTGCTCCAACCTGTTTCATGGCTGATCTTATCATTTTCAAGTGTCCAAAATGAATCGGATTAAAGCTACCTCCAAATATAACTATTTTTTTCATAGTTTATAGATTTTTTTCTCTGTTCTCTTGTAGAACACGAGTGTTCTTCCTATTGTTTGAACAATCTCACAATGACAGCGAGCACAAATATCTAGTATCAATTGTTCTTTTGGATCCGGACAACTTTCTAAAACACTGACTTTTATGAGTTCATGCGCTTTTAAACCTTGTGAAATTGTTATTAATAGATTATCCGATAACCCGTCTTTTCCTATTTGGATAATAGGTTTTAAAGGATGAGCAAAGCTTTTTAATAATCTTTTTTCCTTTGTGCTTAACATTAAATCATTACCTTTCTTTGTGAAAAACTCACATGTTCACTACACGTAATCGAAACGTTTTGAACTTTTCCTTTGATACTAAAAAATCCAATATGATCTATTACTAAATCAAATCCTTCCGGATTGTTCTTTAACTGAGTAGTTCTTAATTTCTTATCAGCAATCGAAAAGAGATTTTCTTGTGCTCTTTCAAACTGAGTTGTTGAATTTTCAACTTTTGTTCTATGTATTTCTACAGATTCGGGAAAATAAGCTGTTACACTAAGTTGTTGTGCTCCCAAGAAATCAATTTTTGCTAATCCAGCAATAATTAAACTTTGATTTTGCATTAATTGATAAGTAATTGGTTTGATTTGTCTTTTGGGTTGTAATAATTTCACCGCTTCCAAAGGCAAATGATTCAAAATATTATCTTTTAAATCAATCCCAGGGCTGTCATACACATCTCCTATCGACGTATCTATTTTGAGTAAATCAAGAGTTGTTCCAGGATATGCTGAAACACTTAGTTGCGATGTTTCACTAAATAAAGTATTAAGTAGTGTAGATTTCCCAGCATTTGTTTGACCAAAGAATACAACTTTTTCTAGTTTTAAACTGTCTTTAAGACGTTTAATTGATTTAATAATTAAGTCTTTTCCTTCTTTACCCATCTTCGAACTAATAATGACATCGACAACATTAATTTGACTTTGTTTTAAAAATGGTTGAACTGCACGAATTAATTTTGATTGCGACATTGTTAATGGAAGCAACTCTCTTTTTGTAAAGATAACAATAACAGGTTTCTCATTCAACCATCGTTTTAAAGACGGTATTTGTGATGCTTCTAAATGAAATATGTCTATTACCCAAACATACAATGCCTTTTCCATTAAGCTAATTTCATTGAGTACACTACTGGCTTCTACATGCAGATTGAGTTGTTTAGTATCACCATAGTGATTAAGTCGATAACAACGTACACAAAAGTCCTTAGTAAGGTCTGTAATATATCCTGCTTTCATAGGGTCTGTGTTTTGTAAATGAGCACCACACCCTTTGCATTGCTTTCCCATAAATCCTCTTTTCTATCAAATCAATTGTAAAAACCTTGTAAATATGGCATATTATATCAATGAAACCAAACAATATCCAGGCAGTCGTACTCTCTTTAGATGGGATAGTACTTGACACATATAGCCATTTAGAAAAAACATTCACATCTATTCTTGAAGCTAATAACTTAAAACCGGAACCATATTTCTTTGAACTGTATGTTGATGGAGGCTATCAAAATCGACATCGTTCTTATATCCATTATAACCAATTTGAACCACTTAAGGATGAGATGACTTTAGCATTTGAAAAATCGCTAGAGCATTTAATTGACACCAATCAAGTAGCTACTTTACTCAATCCTTCAATTGAATCACTAATTGATACGCTTCATCAAAAGGACATTAAATATGGCTTAGTCTCTACCCTCAATAGCTCACTATCCTGCAAATTGATTGAGAAATTGCCGTTCCAAATGAAGCATGATGCACTCGTTAGTGGAAATGAAATTTTCGAGGGTAAACCTGAAAAAGATATATACAGTAAAGTTGCTAAAAAGATGCGGGTAAATCCTCACCAAGTGCTAGCAATTGATTCTTCTGTCAATGGTGTTCTAGCGTCCTATTTGGCGAATATGAATAATGTCTACGTAGAAACATATAAGAAATCAAACGAGAAAGCTCAAAAATATTCAATTCGCCAAGTGAAGAACATAGAAGAACTTCTCTCAATCATCTAAGCTAAAGGAAACTTGTTCGAAATGTTCGTTCTGAGTTTCTTTTTTTTCAAAACGGATATATGGAATAACGTTGATTCCTCTAAGTAGATAAGAAGCTGGTTCCAAAGTTTTTGAAAATGTCTGTAATGGACTCATTAATTTTACATCTTTCACCATTAATGATAGAGGTTCTTGTGAATACAGTGGAATAAGGTCGTATAAATTTGCAACCATCATTTCCTTAAGTAAATTTGGATTCGTCTTAATCCGTTTAGCAATTAAATTACCACGTGTTGGACGCCCTGTGACACTGACTTCGTTTTCTTTTAGACGCTTCATTTGACCATCTTCACATAAGAACACCAAGTCACTTTGATTTGTATAAATGCTAGCATCAACAATGACATCATCCTGTTGAAGATTAATCGCTTTGACACCTGAAGCATTAAGTCCTTGACTCGATATTAGCTCATGTGAATAACGAACACAGTACCCATTTTTTGTTAAAAGTAAGACTTCTGCTTGAGTATTCTGTATTAGCAATGCTGCGATAATTTCATCTTGTTTCTCAAGATTCATAGCTTTATATGAACGATTTGTCCGTTGTACTTGAAACTTGTCTACCGAAACTTTCTTAACCTTACCTAATTTTGTGACTAACAGAATTTCAGCTTCTGTCATAAAATTATCTAATACAAACCCAGATACAATATGATCATTGGATTCATTACTAACAAATGCACTGAAATGACTTCCAACATCTTTCCACTTAAAATCAGGTAAGTCGTTTACTTTGTGTTGAAAATAATTTCCTTTTCGAGTAAACACCAATAAATCATGAAGTGTTGATGTTTCGATTTGTCCAACTAGCTCATCATCTTCTTTAATTGTTGTCATTTTTTGATCACTTGCGGCAAAAGAACGAAGTGATACTTTTTTTACATATCCATGTTTTGAAAGTGTCACAAAAACCTGTTCATCATTAATTAATGCTTCGCGATTTATAACTATCTCTTTTACTTCTTGTTTAAGCTCGGTTATTCGTGGTTGATCATAAAGCTTTATCATTTCTTTGAACTCTTTAACAATTTCGTTATTTAGAATAGATGGTTCACTTAGCATCGATTTAAGAAATTCAAGGTCATTCAATAACCCAGCAAACTCTTCTTTAAGTTCAACTATATCGGTATTTGATAATCGATAGAGTTGAAGTGTCACAATCGATTCGGCTTGTGCTTCAGAAAAATTAAATTCGTCGATAAGATTATCTTTTGAATCTCGTTTATTTTTTGAAGAGCGAATAATTTGGATGACTTCATCAAGTAATGATATAGCCTTCATTAAACCTTCCAAAATATGTAAACGATCTGATATTTTGTCATACCGATACTGAGTTCGTCTTGTTACCACTTCTTTTCGAAACTCTAAGAAACTATCTAGAATAGCAATAATTCCAACTTGTTGAGGTCTTCTGTCTTTTATAACAGTCATATTTGCTGAATAGCTAATTTGTAATTGAGTTTCCTTATATAAAATATTAAGGATTGTTTGTGCATCCGCTTCTTTTTTTATGTCAATAACTACTCGAATTCCTCGATGATCCGATTCATCACGAATCTCAAGTATATCGTCTAAATTAAGTTTATTTCTGACATCCGCAATTTTCTTAACCATTTCTTCTTTTTTAACACCATAACAAATTTCGGTGACCACTAACTGCGTTATCTTTTTTTGATAGTCAATCTCTACTTTAGATCGAACAACAAAGCTTCCACTTCCAGTTGACAATACTTTGCGAACTTCATCTTTTCCTTCAATAATGCCCCCGGTAGGAAAATCTGGAGCTAAAACTAATTCAAAGATTTCTTCATCTGTACACGTTGGATTAATTAAACGGTATATGCTAGCATTCATTACTTCAGTAAAGTTGAACGGTGGAATTTTGGTCGCATAGCCTGTTGCAATCCCTTCCCCACCATTTACTAAAAGGTTACAGAATTTAGCTGGAAGAACCATCGGTTCTTTTAGCGAATCATCATAGTTGAGTTTAAAGTCAACTGTATTCTCATTAATCTCTTGTAACAATGATTCCGCAACCTTACTTAAGCGGGTTTCTGTATATCGCATTGCAGCTGCACTATCACCATCAATAGATCCATTGTTGCCTTGCATTTCAATTAAAGGTGTACCCATTTTCCACCATTGACTCATATTTACCATTGCTTCATAAATACTTGAATCGCCATGTGGATGATAGTTACCCATAACACTACCTACAGTTTTTGCTGATTTTCGAGTAGGTTTCGATGATAAATTTCCATCTTCATACATACTAAAAAGAATTCTTCTTTGAACAGGTTTTAAACCGTCACGAATATCAGGAATTGCTCGATCTTGAAGAATGTATTTTGAATATCTTGAATATCGATCTTCCATCATTTGGTTCAAAGAAATGTCTATGATTGATGGTTCTTGTCTAATAGTTGATTTTTTCTTAGTCATTTCCTATACCATCAAAATCGACATTTTCGCCAATCCATTCCTTTCTAGGTTCTGCATCTTTACCCATTAAAAGAGAAATTGTTCTTGAAATTTGATGAGCATCATCAATAGTAACTTTTAAAAGTGTTCTTGTTTCTGGATTCATCGTTGTTTCCCATAATTGAGAAGCATTCATTTCACCAAGTCCTTTATAACGAGTAATTTCGTATGATTTCATTGTTTCGCGATACTCTTGCAATTTTTCATCACTATAAACATAATGACTCTCTTGTTTGTTTTGAATTTTATACAAAGGTGGTTGTGCCAAATACACTCTTCCTTCTTCAATAAGAGGTCTCATAAAACGATAGAAAAAAGTTAATAAAAGCAATTGTATATGGGAACCATCAACATCCGCATCGGTCATAATAATGACTTTATCATAATTTGCATCATTAATATCAAACTCAAGGCCTACTCCTGCACCAATACAATGAATAATAGTATTTAATTCTACGTTTTTATATACTGTTTCCAAACTTTCTTTCTCAACATTGAGCACTTTACCTCGAAGTGGTAATATTGCTTGGAATTTGGAATCTCTTCCGCCTTTAGCGCTTCCACCCGCTGAATCACCCTCTACTAAATATAATTCGTTGATTTTAGGATTTTTTGTTTGTGCATTTGATAGTTTTCCTGATAGTTCAAATTCGAGCTTTTTCCCTTTTTTCCCTTGTCGTGCTTGTTCCCTAGCTTTTCTTGCAGCATCACGAGCACTAGCAGCCCTTTGTATTTTCTTAACAAGAGTCATCCCAAACTCTCGATTCTCTTCTAAATAATAAGCTAGCTTTTCGCTAACAAGACTATCAACAGCACTTCTAGCAAGTGGTGATCCGAGCTTAGATTTGGTTTGCCCCTCAAATTCCAACAAGTTTTCAGGAATCGACAAGGAAACTAACATCGTTAGTCCTTCTCGAACATCGCTTCCTTCAAAATTTTTATCTTTTTCCTTTAAAAAACCTGTTTTTCTAGCAAAGTCATTAATGCACTTAGTAATAGCTGTTTTTAACCCTACTTCGTGTGTTCCACCATCTTTAGTTCTTACTAAGTTTACGTACGAATAAGTGTTTTCTGAGTAATCATCGGTATATTGTAAAGCGACATCAACCCCAATCGATTGACTAGAACCTCTAAAAATCATTGGTTTTCCAATAGTAGTATGATCTTCACATAAGAAAGATATAAAACTTTTAATTCCTTCATGATAAACAAAGGTTTCGTGTTTATCATTTCTCAAATCTTTTAAATGAAATGAAATTCCTTCTAAAAGAAACGCAGATTCTTGAACCCGTGCCTTAATGGTTTGATAGTTATAATTCAACGACTCAAAAATCGATTGATCAGCAAGAAACCGGACTTTTGTCCCTGTCTTATTAGTCGGACCAACTTTTTCCAATTGCCCCACTCGTGCTCCTCCGTTTTCAAAACGGATTTTATATTCATAACCGTCCTTAAAAGAAGTGACTTCTAAATACTCACTAAGAGCATTGACTACAGATGCCCCAACACCATGAAGTCCTCCAGCTGTTTTATAACCAGAATCTGTATCAAACTTTCCTCCTGCATGAAGAATAGTGTAAATAACTTCTACAGCGCTTTTTCCTGATTTGTGTTCATCGACAGGAACTCCTCTCCCTGTGTCAATGATTTCTATTGTATTATCTTTTTCAATTGTAATATAAATATTTTTTCCATAACCATTGAGCGATTCGTCAATAGCATTATCTAATATTTCCCAGATAAGATGATGAAGGCCTCGTATATCTGTTGAACCAATATACATACCTGGTCGTTTTCTTACTGCTTGTAATCCCTCTAAAACTTGAATTGAGGATCCGTCGTAATGTTTTTGTACCAAATTACACCTCTTTCTCTTGCATATTATACAAGATTATTCACAAAATTTAAAGACAACATAGTATTACAAACTTTAATTTTATGATAGACTTGAAGAGAGGTGTAATTATGGAAAATATTTGGTATTTGTTTGCTGCTCTATGCGGTTATTTATTTGGAAGTGTTCCTTTTGCTTTAGTTATAGGAAAAGTTTTTTATAAAAAAGACATTAGAAATTATGGTTCTGGTAACCTTGGGGGAACTAATGCTGGTCGAGTCCTAGGCAAAACAGCTGGACTCAGCGTTACTGTTTTGGATGTATTAAAGGGATTTATCGCAATGTTAATTTTCTGGCTTTTAAAAACAAACACCAATGTCATCTTGTTAGCAGGTTTTGCTGCTAGTGTTGGACATGCCTTTCCAGTTTTTGCTAATTTTAAAGGCGGTAAATCTGTTTCAACTTATTTTGGATTCTTACTTGGAGTTTGTACTTTTGTAATCAAATCCCCATGGCTGTTTCTAATCGGACTTGGTATTTGGATTATTTGTTTGTATTTTACTAAATATGTATCTCTTTCATCGATGGTTGCTACGAATGCTGCTTCTGTTTTATCGGTATTCTTTGTTAACAATAATTACTTTATTACAGTTGCATTACTAATCGTGTCACTATTTATTGTTTATCGTCATCGCACAAACATTGAAAGAATTAAAAACAAAACTGAATCAAAAGTGAAATGGATTTAAATCCATACTAATAAAACCTATCTAGACAATTTTGTCAAAATCAAACGAATGTCATCAACATTACATTACAGGTTGATGACATTTTATTAATTGTGACAATTTTAAAAGCAATAGAATACTCAATTTCATTCAATAATATCGAAAACGAGATTCTTTTCTTCGCTAGTNNGAGCTAGTAAGATTTCGCATCCTTCCATAATCTAGATGTTCATCGAGAACAAGCGATCCAATTTTAACACGCGACAAGTCAATCACTTCATAACCCGTAGCATGCATCATTCGTTTGACTTGATGATATTTGCCATCTGTAATGCTAAGTAAAATTTGATATTCATTGATAACATTAATTTCTTTCGCAAGTACTTTTCCTTCTGGTTCTAATATGATTGGTTGATTTAATCTATTGATTCTTTCATCAACCAACTCGTTTAAAGTTACTAGATAGGTCTTAGTACTCTGGTTTTTTTTAGCTGTTATTCTATGTGCCCAATCCCCATCGGTACTCAAAAGCAAGAGACCAGTTGTATCGATATCTAGTCTACCAACCGTAAACAGTGATTTAGGATAAGGTAGTGGAATCAGATCATAAACCGTTGGGTGTTGTGAGTCATGAGAACACTCATACCCTTTTGGTTTATTTAACATAAGGTAAACATGTTCAGAAAATCTGTAATCAATATCATCAACTGTAATTGTTGATTCATACTCAACCTTTTGTTGAGCATTCATAACTAGCATATGGTTATGGAAAATACGATGCTCTTTTATCATTTGCTTAATATCGTTTCTTGAACCAAATTGATAGTCACTCAATAATTTGTCGATTCTTACTTTTTTCATGTTGATCTTTCTATTTGTGATATAATAATTTTGGAGGGTTTCTATGACATCAAGACAAAGAACAGGATTGATTGTATTTCTACTCGGATTATTGCTCTTTTTATCTGATGGACTACCTGGATTTGGTACATATCTGAAAGAGTTTTTCACCTTTCCAGTAGTACTTATGATTATCGGTGTTTATTTGATTATAACAAATAACAAGAATTAAAAGTAAAAAGTTGTACTGCTCGTAGATCGTTATCCGTATCTTCTAAGTACAACTTTTTTTAAACTTCAGATCAACAAATCATCCTATCGCTTCGTGATCGATAATATAATAACTCTTTTTTCCTTTTTTTATTATACTAATTTTATTTTCAACAGCATTCTCTTTAGTAATCATTGTTTCAAAATCAGTAACAACTTTTCCATTTAATTGAAGAGAACCTTGCTGAATTAATTGGCGAACTTCTCGCTTACTCTTTATGAGTTGGTTTTCGACTAAAGTATCAATCAAGTTTTTATCTTCTGATAAAACGATGCTTCTTGCATCTTGAAAGACTTGACGTAGTTGATTAGCATTAAGAGAGAGCACGTCACCATTGAATAAAGCATCAGAGATGCGCATCGCTGATTCTAGCCCATCGGATTTAAATACTAGTAGCGTTAACTCTTTCGCGAGTTCTTTTTGAGCATATCGTTTTTCTGGAGCTTCAAAATGAATTTTTTCAATCTCCATTATTTCTTCCACTGGTTTCATTGATAACCGTTTAGTAAAGTCAATCACGTCGTCATCTGCGACATTTATCCAAAACTGATAAAAAGTATAAGAATCTGTTTTTGTACTATCTAGCCAGACATTTTTTCCTTCAGATTTACCAAACTTAGAACCATCAGATTTTGTGATTAAAGGAGATGTAACTCCAAACACTGATTTTGCTTTTACCTTACGAATCAAATCTACTCCTGATAAAAGATTTCCCCACTGATCGCTTCCACCAATTTGGACTTCACAGTTATATTTTTCAAACAGCATTAACCAATCTATCGCTTGAAGAATCGTATATGTAAATTCAGTAAAAGAGATTCCAGTATCTAATCTGGAGGCAATTGTATCTTTGGCAATCATCGTATTAATATTAAAGTATTTACCATAGTCGCGTAGAAACTCTAACAACGTCATTTTTGATAACCATTCATAGTTATTAACAACAGTAACATTGTTGTTATTTTCAGTTTCTAAGACAAGTTCGATTTGTTTTTGAATACATTTTGCGTTTGTCTGAACTTGTTCAAGTGATTGTAATTGTCTTTCAGTTGTAGGTCGAGGATCTCCAATCATACCTGTTCCTCCTCCAACTAATGCAATTGGATGATGTCCTTCTTGTTGCCAACGTTTTAATAACAGAATTTGTTGCAAATGGCCTATATGTAATGAATCCGCTGTTGGATCAAATCCACAATAAACAGTCATAGGCTCTTTCATTCTTTCTTCTAACTGATTTTCATCAACCACATCTTTAAATAAGTTTCTCCATTTAAGTTCTTCAATAAAGTTCATTTTCTTACCTTTCCTTTCCTATGCATAATAAAAAGCGCCTCTAAGGACGCTTAATTACGTGGTACCACCTTAGTTTATGAATAGTTCATACACTTAATAGACGATATCGGATCCACCCGCTCTTTCAAGAAGCTCCAAGGTGTATAAATAAGTATCTGTCATTGTTTTCACCTACCACAATGTCTCTAAACCAGACAGCCTATTCTCTTCTTTTCAACGCACTTGTATTATAGTAAACAACAAACACTCTGTCAATTATTTAGTCGATTGACGTGGTGTATATAAGTATGACAATTCAATCTGATTTTCAAAATGATCATTCTTTAACATCTTTGTAAGTACTCTCATAGCTACTGCGCCTAAGTCATAAGAAGGAATCGAAAATGAAGAGATTTGTGGGCGGACCATTGAGTTATATTTTGTATCAATTACACAAATAATTTCTAAGTCATCAGGGACTTTGATGTTATTTTCTTTCGCTGCATTTATCGTAGAAATCGCTTGTGAATCGCGATAAGCCATTACTAAGTCATATTTAGTAGTAGCTAAATGTTCCTTTAAAAAGGCATATGACGTATGGAATTCATGTGGTATTTGTAAATAACCATCAAATTCTTTACCAAATGCTTTGTAAGCTCGATTAGCACCATCAATCATTTGTTTACAAGCTGTCGTATTTTTTCTATCTTCAATAATTGCGACTTTATCAAGTCCATTTTTCAAATACTCACTCACTCTTTCATAGACAGCTTCTTCAATATCGACATATACTGAAGCGATATGTTTATGAGTAAGTTTGTTATTCATAACAACAATTGGAACATCATATTTTTGCAACTCAGCCACAACCGAGTCATCTAGCTGATCATTATAAATAATAACCCCATCCACACGACTTTTAATGATTGTTTCAACAACATCTTTTATATCCGAAATTGTTTCAGTTGTGGTATGCAACATAATGTTATATTTATATATTCTAGCAACATCCATTAAACCGTTAATAATGTTTCCTGTAAAAATAAAACTAGCCTCTGGAATAATTAAACCAATTGTTGTCGTTTTTTGTAAAGCTAGTCCTTGTGCAATCGCATTTGGTTTATAACCTAACATTTCAATTGCACTCTCTACTCGATCACGAGTATCTTTACGAACTACATTAACTCCATTAATAACACGAGAAACAGTTGCCAAAGACACATTTGCCTCTCGAGCAACATCATAAATTGTTACACGTTTCATCTACTTCCCTACTCTCTCTTTAATACTCACAACTATTTCGTTAACTTTACTTTGAATTTTTTCAATCTGAGGTTTTTTGTCTTCAATAAACTCTTTAGCTTTATCACTTAATTCTTGAACTGTTTCATTTTCAGCAAAATTCTCAATGGCTGGTTTAGCTTTTTGAGAGAGGCGATGAAATAAGTCACCATTTTCTTCTTTCAAATGAAAAACATAGTCCATAATATCATTACCTTCTTCAGCTTCTTTAATTTTTGCTTTTACTGCCTTAACAAAATCCTTGTTTTCTAAAGAAACAGCATCTAAATAAAGATCAATATCATCAGTACTATGAAAATTTAATAGTTCAGATTGAATGTGCTTCAGTCTTTTTGATAATCTGACCATCACTTCTTTTTTTAACTCAACTAATTGTTTGGAAGATCCCTGTTCTTCCTGAATTTTGGTCGCTAAAGAACTCACTAACATTTCACTTTCAAACTGAATTGTTTCGAAGGTCGAAACTAACTTCTTCTTAATATCCATGCTACTCTTTTTCCTTTTTTAATATCGATTGTACAGCTGAACGAATACCTTGAACAGTTCCTTTTGTCTTACCTACAACGCTGCTAACTGCATGCCCACCAGCTTTAAAACCACTATCAACTGATGTAGAAATATTTTTAACTGTCTGGACCGGTGCATCCAGTGCAACAAGCTTATTATTTACATCATCTACAGTTATGTTAACTTTCTTAACGGTAATAACAAGCTCTGCTAATAGTCGAACAACTTGATAAAAAACTACTGCTAACACTAATAATACTATTGCCCCTAGTATGGGGAGTAATTGATTAAAAAATTCTGATATATTCTCCATAAAACATCTCCTTTACGCTAATAGTATAACCATTTATGAAAAAACTTTCAATAGTTATGTTAGCGTTAACAATAACAATTGAAAGTCTTTTTACAAATCTTTAAAAAATTCTTTTAACTTATCTTTGTACTTATATACATCTTTTGTGCTAACAAATAGATAAATTGCATCTCCATTTTCAGCTAATTTTGATACTCCATTAAGATCGTCGCTTAAGTAAATTACTTCTTCTCCTAATCCTTTAAGAAATTTATCCATTGAGTAACTAGGATCTTCTTTAAAAGCAGTTGGTGGAAAATCAATTACATATGCTGCATCAGCAGTTAACAACGCTTCTCTAAATTCTTTTTCAAAGTACTGTGTCCGTGACACTCGATCTGGTTTATATACAATAACAACTCGTTTGTTATCAAACCGCAGACGACAGGCTTCAATTGTCACACGAATTTCTGTTGGATGGTGAGCATAATCATCAATGTAAACACGTTCACCAAAATCCTCTACATTAAAACGTCGATGCGTTCCTTTAAAGTCAGAAATGTGTTCAAGAATCATCTTCCTTGGTACTCCTACCAAATGAGCAATTCCGATACTTCCTAACAAATTGCATAAATTGTGTCTAGCAATAAAATCAACAGTAACTGTTCCCCAATCTTCACCACAAACGATTAAATTGAAGTGACTTTGATGATTGACCTCTTCCAAATTTTTTGGATAAATATCATTTTCATAACTTAATCCATAATACAATACTTTAAGTTCGTGTGTACTCAATTTTCTAACATTGTTATCATCACCAAAGAGTACTACACCATTCTTCACTTGATTAACAAAGGTTTGAAAGCTTTGAATATATTGTTCTAACGATTTAAAATAGTCAACATGATCTAAATCGATATTAGTAATAAGAGCATAGTCCGGATGGTAGTTTAAGAAGTGATCTTGAAATTCGCACGACTCGACAACAAATAACTCGGAATTTTTCAACAGAACTCCAGTCCCATCTCCAATTAAGTAGCCAGTTTCTTTGTAAGGAACTAAGAGGCTCTTGATCATCGAAGTTGAAGTTGTTTTACCATGTGTACCAGCAACTGAAATACTCTCATATTGATCAATTAGTCGACCCAAAAACTCATAGTAATAGACTGCATCTACTGTCTTGTTAGCAAGCGCTTCTTTTACTTCTAGATTTGATGCATCAAATGCATTTCCGATAACAACACTCATGTTATCCTTTATGTTTTTTGCATCAAAACTATAAATAGGGATTTCGTGTTCTTCTAATTCTTTTTGAGTAAAGATGAAGAAATCTACATCGCTTCCCGTGACTTCATATCCCAATGATTTACATATTAAAGCTAGGGAACTCATTCCGGATCCCTTGATACCTATAAAATGGATTTTCATTTTTTAAGATTCCTCTCAAGAACAGAGTTCTCTCTACTTTGAAATTCTGATTTATCAACCGGAACATCGAATAAAGAAAATTCCAACTCATTTTGTTGATCCAAATTCAACATTTCTTCAAGAGTCATGTTGACTTGAACATTTTGTTTAGACTTTTTAATAATTTTTTTCTTATCATTATTTATAATTTTTAATTCTGCGGTATCTTCTTCCAACACCCCATAAATCGGAGAAATAATTGTTTCCTCTTCCAATTTAACTATCGGAGTAATTATTCGTTGCGGTTTTTCGGTTCTTTGTTTCTCTTTAGTCGTTATTCCAAACATTGGGCTGATTACTGGTCTAGGATTATAGTAATGAGTTGTTTTTACAGGCTTTTTAATATCAGACTGACTTTTTGGTTGTACTTTTTTTGTAACTTCAACTTCTTTATCTACTTTTGGCAATTCTTGAGTAACATCTATGCGACGCAAAATATTTTCTTTTGAAATTGGTTCAGATACTTCGACACTGTCTTTAACAATTGGTTTTGCTTTAATTAGGTTTTTATTTTGTTCCAGAGAATCTTCAGCATGCCTAGAAGGATTATTTGATAAATTTTCAGGTTCTAACTCACCGGATTCATCAAATATCAGTTTTTTCAATTTTTCAAACATATTATCTTCCCTTCTCATCTAATTAATTTAATTCTACCACAAACATGCATTCATTTGAGAAAAAACAACTATCTTTTCTTCCAACAGCTCCGGAAAATTGGTTGATTGAGCTCAATAAAACGTTGTTCATATTCAGTGATGACATCTTCATCATGATCAATTGACCGATAATCTAAAGAAATTTCATGACAATTAAAGCCATTTTGACTCAAATGAACTACTGAAAACTCGAAGAAATCGCGGTTATCACTCTTGATCTGAAGTTCCCCTGTATCGCTGAGTAAACGATAATATGTATTAATAAATTCGCTCGTTGTTAATCGACGTTTATTGTGAGACTTCTTTGGCCAAGGATCTGAAAAATTTAAATGAAGTATATCAATTTCTCCATTTTCAAACCATTCATCGAGATTAACAGCGTCTTCAGTCACAAACTTGCTGTGAGGTAAATCAAACTCTAATGATTTCTTTAAAGCAATCGCGGCAACTTTCTTCTCTTTTTCAATGGCAACAAAGCCTTGTTTGGGATATAGTTGACTCATTTTTATCCAATAATCACCTTTTCCAGCTCCAATTTCTACATGCAATGTGTCACATTTTAAGATACTATGCCATCTTCCCTTATACTCTTTTGGATCCACAACAAGCTTATCTTTTGCATCGTCGAAAATTGTTTTGTGCCATTCTTTATTTCTAATTCGCATTATTTAACCAACTTTTCTAAAACCTTTGCATAGATAGAACTAGCAAGTAACAAATCATCGATCAAAAATCCTTCATTTTTTTCGTGAGGTCCACCAACATTTTCGTTCTTTTCACGCGTTGGAAATTCAGGACCATAAGCCACCATGTTTTCGAATACTCTAGCATAAGTTCCACCACCCATCGTTTTTGCTGGTGAAAATGTATCGTTTGATACCTCACGATAAACATCCATACAGGTTGTTACTAATTCACTTTGAGGATCAACAAATAAAGGTTTTGAATCAGAAATATCTTTTATTTCTAGGCGGACATCATTGTCCAATAACGCTTGTTTTACCTGATTAACGATGAATTTTGAAGTTATATCATTAGGATATCGAACATCGATCGTCACACTTGTATGTTCTGGTGTAATCGCAATGATTCCAAGGTTCATTGTTAATGCACTCATGTATGATCCATCGTTATCAATTTTTAATCCTTTACCATAGGGATTTCCAAGAAGCAAACTTAGCTTTCCTGCAAATTCATCTTGGTATGCACCATATACAAACTGCAGTAAATGTAAAGCTGCATTGATTCCTTTTTGTGGCATTGAACCATGAAAACTTAAGCCTTTAATTGAATACGTCGTAAAATTACTTTCTTCTAAAAATTGACCTTCTAAATGGTGAGAACGCAAGTAACTCTCAAAGAGTTCGACTTTTGCTTGACCTTCCATTAGAACCTCTGCATATCCAATGACAACATTAGGTCTGGAACCAGCAACCAAACGTTTAATTTGTGTTTGCGGGTTACCTGTAAGATTGAAGTTTAGGATACCTTTTTCACCGTAAATTACTGGAAAGTCAGCATCAGGAACGAAACCTAAGGTTGGAACAGTTCGATTTTCTTTATAGTATTTCATACATTCCATTCCACTTTCTTCATCGCAGCCTAAAATGAGTTGTATTCGTTTGTTTATGTTAACTTTTGATTCTTTAAGCATTTTTAAGGCATAGTATGCAGCCATTGTTGGGCCTTTGTCATCCAAGATTCCTCTACCAAATCCTACTCCATCTTTTATAACTAATTCAAAGGGATTTGTACTCCATTCATTATCTACTGGAACAACATCTAAATGGCCAAGCATTGCAACACTTTCATCACCTTCACCATAAGAAATAACTCCTGCATACCCATCAACATCATCCACTGCAAATCCGTCTTCTTTAGCAAGGTTCAACATATAGTCTAGAGCATTTCGGCATTCTTTTCCAAACGGAGCATTCTTTTGAATTGTTTTTTCATCTCTTAACGAAGGTATCGCTATTAACCCACTTAAGTCATTAATAAATTCATCTTTTTTTGAGTTCAACTTATCTAAATATTCCATATTTTTTCTGCCTTTCTAAAAAGGATGTGCAAGCACATCCATATTTTATCTGTTATTGTTTCGCGGTTTACGAGTGTTCGAATCTCGATTTGTTGGTCTCGGTTTTCTTTCAGGTTCAACATAATCATCTGGCTTTTCTAGAAGATCACGAGCTGAAATATTTACTCGGCCACGGTCATCAATTTCGGTAACAATAACCTTTATTGTGTCTCCAATGGATACGACATCTGAAGGTTTATCTACACGTTTCCAAGCAATTTTAGAGACATGTAACAACCCATCTGTTCCTGGGAATAATTCTACAAATGCGCCAAAGTTTTCTAATCGAACAACTTTTCCTTCGTAGATTTCACCTACTTTCGCTTTTCTAATGATATTTTCAATCATTGCTTTCGCATGGTTAATTGCATCTCTGTCAGTGTGATAAATAACAACTAAGCCATTATCGTCTATATCAATTTTAACATTGTTGGATGCTGCAATAATTTCGTTTATTACTTTACCACCGGTACCAATGACTTCACGTATTTGATCAGGATGGATTTGAAGCTTTTCAATTTTTGGTGCATATTGACCAACTTCTTGACGTGGTTCACTAATCGTTGCCATCATATTTTCCATGATGTGGACACGCCCTTTTTTAGCTTGAGCCAATGCTTGTTCTAAGATATCACGACTTAATCCCTCAATCTTAATGTCCATTTGTAAAGCAGTAATTCCATCTTTTGTTCCCGCAACTTTGAAGTCCATATCACCAAAGTGGTCCTCCATACCTTGAATATCACTCAAAATTGTATAGTGATCTCCGTAGGTTACAAGACCCATAGCAATTCCAGATACTGGATTCTTAAGAGGAACTCCCGCTGCCATCATTGACATCGATCCAGCACAAATACTTGCTTGCGAGGATGAACCATTCGATTCAAGGACTTCTGCTACTACACGAATACTGTACGGGAACTCTTCAAAGGTTGGTAAAACCGCAGCTAAAGCACGTTCACCGAGTGCACCATGTCCAATTTCACGACGTCCTGGTGAACCCATTCTACCTGTTTCTCCTACACTAAATGGTGGGAAATTATAGTGATGCATAAATCGTTTCTCTTCAATTTCAGTGAGGTCATCAATCATTTGATTATCACCTTGAGCACCCAAAGTAGTAACTGAGAGCACTTGAGTTTCTCCACGTGTAAATAACGCAGAACCATGAGTTCTAGGTAATATATCTATTTGCGAATCAAGTGGACGAATTTCTTCGATGTGACGGCCATCAGGACGAATCTTATCAACAGAAATTAGACGACGTACTTCATCAGCAACAATACTATCACAGATTTCTTTTGCTTGTTTCATTGTTTTAGTCTGTGCTTTTTCATTTTCGTATTCAAGGCTTTCAAAGTATGCAACCGCTTGTTGGGTTATTTCATCAATCTTACCGTACCGTTCAAGTTTCTTTTGAATTGAAACAGCATTTCTTAAATCCACTTCAAACTTTTCAGAAATAGTTTGCTTAATCGTAGCATCTAATTCGTAAAGCTTAACTTCCATCTTTTCTTTTCCACAAACTTTTGCGATTTCTTCTTGAAAATCACATAGTTTCTTAATAAATTCATGACCGAACATCATTGCTTCTAACATTTCTTCTTCAGAAGCTTCAAATGCGCCAGCCTCAACCATGTTAATGGCATCTTTCGTTCCAGCAACAATTAAGTCAATTTTTGAATTCTTTAACTCTTCTGCTGTCGGGTTAATAATGTACTCACCATTTACTAATCCAACATTGACTCCTGCTATTGGTCCATTAAAAGGAATGTTGGAGACACATAGTGCTAAAGAAGCACCAAACATTGCAGCCATTTCTTGTGAATAATCTTGATTCACTGATAAGACCATGTTAACAACTTGAACTTCATTTCTAAATCCTTCAGCGAACAATGGTCGAATAGTTCTATCGATTAGTCGTGAAGTAAGTGTAGCATGCTCACTTGGTCTCCCTTCTCGACGCAAAAATCCTCCAGGAATTTTTCCTACTGAATACAATTTTTCTTCAAAAGTTACCGTTAATGGAAAGAAATCAATATCTTTCGCAACTTTACTTGCTGTTGCTGCTGAAAGAATTACAGTATCTTCATAACGTACTAGAACAGACCCCCCGGCCTGTTTTGCGATTTCATTAGTTTCAACGACTAAATTTCGGCCACAGAAATCGAACTCAAACACTTGTTTTGACATTTTTTTCTCCTTAATATGCTTTATTATTTTACCACATATTTATGTATTAAAAAAGGAGCAAATGAGTTATTGCCCCTTTCATAAATTACTTTCTTAATCCTAAGCTTGTTACTAGATCACGATAACGGTTAACATCTTCTTTCATTAAGTAGTTTAATAAACGACGACGTTGCCCAACCATCATGTGTAATCCTCGCAATGAATGAAAATCTTTCTTGTTGATTTTTAGGTGTTCAGTTAAACGAACGATTTTTTCTGTCAGTACAGCGATTTGTACTTCTGGTGAACCTGTATCCCCTTCAGTACGAGCATACTTCTTCATAATTGCTTGCTTTTCATTTTGACTTAACATGTTTTTCTCGGNNAAACCACGATATAAGTTGGAGATCAAATACCCTAGCTTCAAAGCTTCATAAATATACCACAAAAGCTTTAAAGGTGCAACAATTAATAAACTATTTGTTATAATAATGAGGGAGGAACAATAAATATGAAAATAGCATGGATTGGTACAGGAGTTATGGGAAAACCTATGGCATTGCATTTAGCAAAAAAAGGCCATGAAGTTACCGTTTTTAATCGAACTTTATCAAAAATTGAAGATATGAAAAACGATTGTCGTTTATCTACTAGCGTTGCCCAATGTGTCGAAAACGCTGATGTTGTCTTTACTATCGTGGGATTTCCAACAGATGTCAGAGAAGTCTATTTAGGTGATGAAGGTATTTTGAAAAACGTTAAAGAACATACTATTGTTGTAGATATGACTACATCAAGTCCGACATTGGCTAAAGAAATCTACAGAGAAGCGAAGAAACTGAATGTATATAGCCTGGATGCACCTGTAACCGGAGGAGATAAAGGAGCAAGAGAAGCGACTTTATCAATTATGGTTGGAGGAGATAAAGACAAATTCGAGAATATCCTTAATCTTCTTGAGGTATTAGGTAAAACTGTGACTTATATGGGTGAAGCTGGAAACGGACAAAACACTAAACTAGCAAATCAAATGGCGATAGCTGGAAGTATTGCTGGCGTTGCTGAAGCATTGGCTTTCGCACATTCAAAAAATATCGCATTAGATGATGTTTTAAACGTTATTAACAATGGGTCAGCTTCTAGTTGGCAAGGTATCAATAACGGTCCGAAAATGGTTGCAAACGATCGTAGTGCAGGTTTCTTCATTAAACACTTCATTAAGGATTTACGTCTAGGGCAAGATGAAAAACAAGACCTAACTTTAAATATCTCAAAAGCTGTTTTAGAAGAATATGAACAACTTTTAGAAAAAGGTTACGGTGATTTTGGAACACAAGCGATTATTGATTACTATAAAAAATAGTTAAAGAAAATCGACTAAGATATCATTCAACATTAAACGACCTTTGTCTGTGGCATAGAGTCGTTTTTTATTATAAATTAGAAGGTCTTTTTTAACAAAATTTTCAATAGATAGTTTATATTGATCATAAATGTCAATCTTGAATGTTTCAAAAAAATGAATGCAATTAATTCCATCAATTAACCTTAAATTCATCATGACATATTCAAACATTTCATTTTCTTTAGACAACTCAAGGTTTTCTGATAGAAGTCTTTTCCCTTGAATGTAATCATTTATATTGTGATGATTTGTAAATCGACGATGGTTGACTTTTGAGCTTGCGCCTACACCAATACCTAAATAATCGTCATACTTCCAGTAAGATAGATTATGAATAGACTCATACCCTGGTAAACAGTAATTACTAATTTCGTAATGAATAAAGCCATGTTTTATTAGCTTCTCTTGAATTAACAAATACATTTCTGTTTCTAGTTCCGAAGAAACCTCCTTTATTCCTGCTCTTGAAAACTGAGAATTTGGTTCAATTGTCAATGAATAAAGCGATAAATGAGTAGGACTAAGTGACAACAACTTGTTTAAATCGCTTTCAAGATCATCTAGTTTTTGAGTTGGTAGTCCGTAAATCAAATCCATTGATATATTTGAGATTCCAACAAACTTAAGCAGTTCGATACTCTTTTTTACATCTTCAAAAGTGTGAGTTCTACCAATTTTTTTCAGCAATTGATTGTTTGTGGTTTGAACACCCAATGAGACACGATTAATCCCAGCTTGTTGATACAATTTAGCTTTTTCGATAGTAAGTGAGTCTGGATTCACTTCAATAGTAAATTCATCAACCAATCCAACAAGATGGTTCATTGATTCCAGAAGAAAGCTAAACTGTTGGACACTTAGGCTGGATGGTGTTCCTCCGCCTAAATAGATTGTTTTATATTGAGTCGATAATGACAAAAGATCTTTCCTTAACTCTACTAAGTAAAGATCACTTAACTTATCATTATAACCGACTCTTACGAAGTCACAATACCCACAAATGTCGTCACAAAACGGTATATGTATATATAGTGATTTAATCATAACTTCTCTTCATGACAATCTTAGCTTTTTCATTAATGATGTCAAGAACATCGACATCCATCAATTTAGTTAAAGTTAGTGCATACATTAACACATCTGCTAATTCATGTTTCATCTCAATATTGTCTGTGGCGTTTAGAAGTTCATGAGATTCTTCAACAATACATTGTTTAATAAAATCAATTGTATCTGTTTCTTGCCATCCAAAGTGTTCTCTCATTTCTTGAATTACATCAAAGATTGTATCTAACTTATTCATCTTCCATTGATAAAACCGCCATAAATGCCTCTTGCGGAACATCAACACTCCCAACAGATTTCATGCGTTTCTTTCCTTCTTTTTGTTTTTCAATCAGCTTCTTCTTTCTGGTAATGTCTCCACCATAACATTTAGCTAAGACATTTTTTCTTAAAGCTGATAAATCAGCTCTAGCAATAATCTTACCTCCAATAGCTGCTTGAATCGGTACAGTAAATTGTTGTCTTGGAATCAACTTCTTTAGTTTCTCAACAATTATTCGCCCTCTTGCTTGAGCAAAATCACGATGCACAATTGTAGTTAATGCATCAACAACTTCACCATTAAGCAGTATATCCATTTTAACTAAACGAGATGGTCGATATTCAATTAGTTCATAATCAAAAGATGCATACCCTCTAGTTTGTGATTTGAGCTTGTCAAAGAAGTCAAAAACAATCTCTACAAGAGGCATTTCGTAAACGAGTTGCATCCGAGTTTTGTCAAGAACTTGCATATCCTTATAAAGTCCACGTTTCTTTTGGCAAAGCTCCATGACTGCTCCTACATATTGTTCTGGTACAATAATTGCAGCTTTGACAAACGGTTCTTCAATATGATCGATTTTTTGAACATCAGGTAACAGTGTTGGATTATCAATTCGCACCATGTCTCCATTTGTTAAATATGCATGGAAAACAACGGATGGAGCGGTAGCAATTAAATCAATGTTATTCTCTCTTTCAAGTCGTTCTTGAACAACATCCATGTGCAATAATCCTAAAAAGCCACAACGAAAACCAAAACCTAATGCTTGTGATGTCTCGGGTTCATACTTTAATGAAGCATCATTGAGTTTTAATTTCTCTAAACCTTCTCTTAAATCACCATACTGTTTCGAATCAATTGGATATAAACCACAATATACCATTGAATTTAATTGGCGATAACCTGCTAAAGCTTCTTTTGCGGGATTGTCTTTGTTAGTAATCGTGTCGCCAACATGAACATCCTCTATTGACTTTATGGTTGCCGCCAAATAACCAACTTCTCCAGCTACTAATTGGTCTTTTTTGACTTCTTTCGGTGTACGAACTCCAACCTCTATGACTTCGTACTCTGCCTCTGTATTCATAAATTTTATAGTGTCTTTAACTTTAACCGATCCTTCTTTAACACAAATCGATAAGACAACCCCACGATAGGAATCATAGATTGAATCAAAAACAAGTGCTTTTAAAGGAGCATTGACATTTCCTTTAGGTGCAGGAACATTCTTCACTACTGCTTCTAGTACATCACGAATATTGACTGCATTTTTTGCTGATATTAGTGGTGCTTGTGAAGTATCAAGCCCAATTAAATCTTCTATTTCTTCTTTGACAACATCGACTTGTGCAGATGGTAAATCAATTTTATTAATAACGGGAATGATTTCTAAATCATTCTCAAGTGCTAAATAGACATTAGCAAGTGTTTGTGCTTCAACCCCTTGGGCTGCATCCACAACTAAAACTGCTCCTTCACAAGCTGCTAAACTTCTTGATACCTCATAAGTAAAGTCAACATGTCCTGGTGTATCAATAAGATGAAGTGTATAGTCTTGCCCATCATCAGCTCGATATGTCATCTGAACAAAATTGAGTTTTATTGTTATGCCTCTTTCTCTTTCTAAATCAAGTTGATCAAGAAGCTGTGTTTTCATATCACGCATTTGAACTGTATGAGTTTCTTCCAACAACCGATCGGCTAAAGTAGATTTACCATGATCAATATGTGCTATGATTGAAAAATTTCGTATATTTTTTTGATTCATAAAATCCTCTTTCATTGATTAAAGTGTAGCCGTTTTTGTAAAGTCTCAATGGCTGGTGAAATTAAAATTAACACAATTGCTGCAGAAAATCCTTGAATTGCGTTAGCACCTAACGCAGGTAAAAACGCATTAGAACCATATAGTATTACTTCTGTAAATGCATACGCAATCGCAATCCATAGTCCACCAATAATAAATGGTATAGTTCTTCGTAAAGAAGGTTTCTTCAAAAATCTCAAGGCAATGTAAACGAATAAATAAAGTAGTGACTTGATAACCAATGTGTAAGGTGCATATATTTGGTAAGGAGTTAATAAATCAGCCATTGCAGATCCAAGCCCATTGCTTAAAGCAAATTCTGGTTTGTTTAACACAATGACAAATGACATGACAGCTACGTCACCTAAATTGAAAAATCCATTTACACCAAGGGGTGCTAGTGATACGACCATTGATAAAGTAACCACACTCACCAAGGCAATCACTAGTGAATGCAATAAAAGTTGTCTAGTTGTTTTCATAGTTAAATCGTTTTCCTTCCCATAGTTTTTTATAGCCATTAACAAGTTGTGTTGTTTTCATCATTTGTTTTCCTTCAACTTGCAGTTCTCTTATATACAAACAACCATTTTTTACAGCAACAACTAAGTCTTGATTGTTCATTTCTAATATTTTACCATATGGTTCATTGTGCATAACATTACTAAAAACGGTTTCTCCAAATTTAACACGTTTGTTATCCAAAAACGCATAGGCATAAGGGTTTGGGTTCAATGCTCGTATTTGATTATAAATAGCTTTACCTTCTTTATTAAAGTCAATGATTTCATCTTGCTTCTGAATTGTTTTAGCAAAACTAACCTGGCTTTCATCTTGGAGTTTAGATTCAATTTTACCATCTAAAATATTAAGTAAACTATAATGCACTATTGTTTTTGCGGCTTCAATTAATCGTGGCTGTAATGTACCCAAAGTGTCATCAATATGAATCGGTACAGAGATTGTATCATACACAGGCCCTGCATCCATTTCAAGTACCGATTTCATCAATGATATTCCTGTTGATTGTTCTCCATTCATAATTGCATGCTGAATAGGTGCCCCTCCTCGATACTTTGGTAATAAAGAAGCATGAAGATTTATAACACCTTGTTTTGTTAGCTTTAAAATTTTCGAGGGTAAAAACTGTCCATAAGCACAAGTAATAATTACATCAGCATTGTATTGTTTTAAGTCTTCGTAAGCATCCATAATTTTTTCTGGCTGCAACAAAGCAAGTTCATGATAAAGAGCACTGTTTTTTACAGCTGAATATTGGAGTGTTTGTTTTCGACCAACCTTCTTATCACTTTGTGTTACTACACAAACAATATCAAGCGCTTCGATATTTAATAACTCTTCTAAGATCTCTTTTGCGAAATGGGGAGTTCCCATGTAAATCACTTTATATTTCATCATACGTATCACCTGCGATATTATAGCATCTTTTAGAAAACTTTAACATTGCACAATTAAAACGTTTTTGATATAATTGCACAGTAGATTGTTAAAAGGAGGTGTAGAAGATGCCAAACATTAAAAACCAAGAAAAGAGAGTTATTACAAACGCTAAAAGAGCTGAAAGAAATAAAGCTCAAAGATCAGCGCTTAAGACTGCTTTAAAAGCTGTTACGACTGCTGTTGAAGCAAATGATAAAGCTGCAGCTCTAAATGCTCTTAATAAAGCAAATAGTTTGTTAGATAAATCAGTTACAAGTAATATTCATCACAAAAACTTTGCTTCTAGGGAAAAAGCTCGCTTAGCAAAATCAATTAATAAATTAGCATAACACCTTCGTATGAAGGTTTTTTTATAAATAGGACATCATTGATGCCCTATTTTTATTACATTAGCTAATCCCCCCAAAGAAGTTTCTTTTAGTTCAATGGCGATTTTTTCTCCAGTATAATTCATTGTATCAACAACATCATCAAAGCTTACTCGAGGTTTCTTGATGTTAACAATTGATTTTGACATATACGCAGCATCTCTAGCTCGCAAACTTGCCACTCCATTTCTCTCTATACAAGGAATAATGACATACCCTCCCACAGGATCACATGTTAGCCCTAAGTGATGTTCTATAGCAATTTCTGCAGCATATTCAATTTCATCAAGACTTCCATTTATTAATTGTGAAATAGCTGCTGCTGCCATGGCACATCCAGCACCAACTTCAGCTTGACAGCCACCTATAGCACCAGAGATAGTCGCATTTTTTTTAATAACATTTCCAAATATACCAGCAGTAGCTAAAGCATTAATGCAATCCTGTTTACTATGACCTAAATCAAAATGGTAATGGTAAAGACAGCTCGAGACTATTCCGGATGCACCACATGTTGGAGCTGTCACTACTTCTCCTAATGTTCCATTTTCTTCCATATTAGCGTAAGCATAACTAACCAGCAATTGTGAATTTCGTTGATCACTTGGGACCCCCAAAAGATTTGCATTTTCGTTTAATTTCTTTGCAATCCGTGGCATATCTAATGGACCTAACAAATATCCTTCAGTGGCTAATCCTCTATTTATCGCCCTAAACATGGATTCTAGTATAGTAGCTAAATAGTCATATAAACCAGGTTCATTTTGATAGCAATAATCATAGTATGTAATATTATGCTTGTTACAATACTCTTTGATTTGACTTAAGTTTTTTTCTTGATAAACAGCTTTTTGAAAGTCATAGTCACGGTTAAGAATTTTAATTGATCCACCACCTAATGAGTATACAACCCACTGATCAAGTTCTTGTTGATGATCATAACCTTTAATTATCAGGCCACTTGGAAAACTATATGACCAATCAGTTTTAAAAACAACGTCACATTCAAAAGGATTACAAACCATTTTTATAGCATGATCTGTAAAATGTCCTTTGCCGGTTAAAGAAAGTGACCCGTAAAGCTCTACAATGAACCTATTCGCGTTACTGTTTGATTCCATGTACAGTTTCATAGCTCTTTGTGGTGCAATCGTATGCGAGCTTGAAGGACCAGAACCTTTTTTGTAAAGTTCTTTGATTGATTCCATAATGTCTACCTCAAAAATTCTAGCATCCACATTTCAAACCCTATTTTTTTATCAACTTGTGAAGATTTAATTCTTTGATCCAAAATTGCTAGATCAAACAAAGTTTTTAATGCGGATTTTTTAGTGAAATGATGCACTTGTTTATTAGACAGAAACCAATAATAATTTGGTGAAATGCCTATTTGTTTTATAATTTCGTTATCATTCAAATCTGTATCTTTTAAACTAAGAATTTGATATATTAACCGAATTTTTGAAGACAACACATACATTACATCGGAAGGTTGAAGTGTTTGTTTCTTTAAATTGTCATATGTTTTGAACGTTAATCGATTGTCTTTAGAAATAATAGCATCAGATAAATCAAACATCACCGCATTTCGCGAGTCAACAACTAATTTGGAAATCAATTGTTCATCAATTGGTCCATCAATTAAACTAAGTTTATCAAAAGCTTGTTTAACTTGAGAAATTGTTTGACAATATTGATTTAAAAGATTGATGGATAGGTTACTTAGATTTAAATTTAATTTCATATTGTAGGATTGGATTAATGATTTAATATCTAAATCATTGAATTGCTTAAGCTCAATCCAGTGAGCATGCTTTTTCAATGATTTAACAAGTTTCTTACGTGAATCAATATCTTTACTAACCAAACTAAAAATTAGAAATGTATCTGCATTTCCTTTCTCAATTATTTTAATGATCATCTCTTGGTTATTATCTAATAGACTACTCTTTGTATATAAACCAGATAAATTTTTGATATGAATCAACTTCTTGTTATCAAACATTGAGATAGTTGTAACTTCTTCAATAAGTTCTTCAAATCGAAAATCCGGTCGAGAACCATCAAAAAATCTCAAAGGTATGTCTTCAAGCTTATACTTCAATCTTATTTCATTTATCGTTGACTCAATTTGACCATCATCGTAGGCAGTAATCATCCATATCATTTTATCACCAATACAATTATATCATATCACCGTTCTATAAATAGAATTTGTTTTTCAATAACAACTGCATGATACAATTTATTCAACCTAAACTCAATGTGATGATGTTTCGAAGTTTCAAACGTTTTAATGTTGTAATCTAAAATTGTTTGAAGTACTTCTTTATGAGGATGACCATATGCAGAAGGATCACTAGAAATTACAACAAAGGAAGGTAAGATTTTCCCAATAAAATAATCATCTGTACTCGTTCTGGAACCATGATGACCCAACTTATGAACAAACACATCGAGTGAAGGATTTTCATTTAGTAACTGTCTTTCAACTTCTTTAGATGCATCACCAGTAAAGAGAAATGATAATTCATTGATTAATATTTCGAAAACAAGACTGTTATCATTATCATTTTCAAAGAACACTTCTTTTAAATAATACTGAATATTGAAATCATCAGTATCAATTATTAAGTTCTTTTGATCTACAATTTGACCAACTTGATAATCATTCAATAAGTTTTCTATGTTACCACTATGATCATGATCATAGTGCGTGATAATGATTCCATTAATTTTTTGAATGCCATATTGATTCAAAGCTTTCTTTAAGCTAAAATATTCACTTTCTTTACCCGTGTCAATTAAAAAAACTTCATTCATGTACGGACTTATCAACAACGTGCTATCGCCTTGTTTTACATCTAAATAAATTACTCGATATCCTCCGTTTCCATAAATTAGGAAATAGTAAACAAGCAAAAACAGAGAAAAAGAAAGTATCATTTTCTTAAGTTCTTTCTCTTTCAATAACACAAAGACCATAATTAAACCAAGGCCGACATTTAATTTACCAACAATTAGAAAACGATTAGAAAGAAATTGGTTCAACCATATTAAAAATGATTCCATAATTGTTATAGGAAATGAGCTATGAAAAATAACTTCTAACGAACTCAAGAAGAATACTATTAAACTTGTGCTTCTAAAAAAACTAAAAAAT
>LFRM01269945.1_pt1 | contig 27655 bp, 27 predicted proteins | sample 618341 | NCBI WGS metagenome assembly LFRM01 (sample SAMN03654438, study PRJNA283298) | anaerobic digester metagenome | isolation source: pool of bioreactors CSTR01a, CSTR02a, and CSTR03a thermophilic anaerobic... | place: Denmark: Kgs. Lyngby | collected 2014-05-21 | reverse complement strand
AATAACGTTTATATGTATAAACCTTACTTCTTCATTTCAAGTGAGCGCTTAAAGTATAAATTCAGCATCACCAGCTTACGCTGGCGTGGCCTCTTACATTCCAAGCGCCCACACTTATCGGCTGTTATATTGTTAAAGAGCATTACAACATGACCCAACGGTCATGAGTCTGACATAAACCTGCGATAAACTTCATTCAGGTCTTGTCGCATTCAGCTCAACCCGATCCAAACCCGAAGGCTTATTACATCAGACTGACTTGACGGCGTTGCTGTGTCAGCAGCAGAGAAACGAGATTATGAAGTATGTGGTTTTGTTTGTCAAGAACTTTTTTAAAGAATTTTTAAAACCGTTCTTTTTAAACCACCCGGCAAATCGTTAAAACCAATCTGCCAGACCACTTTCTTCACGTTGCCCAGATTAAACTAAATTGCTTATATCTGAACTTTGTTTCACTTTTCACCGCCTAGCGTTTTGGGGTAAACCCTAGTGCTGTTGCTGCGAAAGAATGTAACTATAGCGAACCCAAGCCCACCTTGGCAAGTACTTTCTTCAAATACTTGTAGGAATTTTACACCAAAATCCACAAGCCATTGTTTTATTTGGGAATTGTTGCATATTCACGATTTGTGTTTTTATTGCAACAATGCAACATGGCCTGATTTTTACCCGTTTATCCGGCTGGCAGCGAACATTGTATTAATTATTTATATAAGCCAACAGAAACCTGCCCCCCCCCAGCGTCCTTACCCGGGAATTATCCTGAAATGCTTTTTTCCTTACCAGAACGTTTATCACTTGCCTAACACCGTATGAACTGCATATAGTGTGGCAGTCTGTTTTTTTTCTTTTACTATATATATGCCAGCAACTTCCTTTTCCGGCTTAAACCAGGCATTCAGTCGGGGCTTTGTTTCACAGTTACGCCCCAAGATGCTTTTTGCCATTATCCTGCCTTTTTTTGTCGCGCTCATTTCCGCTATTATTTTATTGTCTTTTGCCTGGTCACCACTGGACAACTGGTTTTATGAAAGCGCCTCTTCCTGGAGCTGGTTTCAAACAGCCGCCAGCAATTTATCTGGTTGGGGCTTTCACACAATGAGCGACTGGCTTGCCGGACTGTTTTCTTTTATTGCCTTATGCGCCATTAGCGGCATTATCGGCCTTGCCTTTGCATCTATTGTCATTATGCCTATGGTACTTAAACAGCTTAGCCAGTTTAATTATCCTGACCTGGAGCGCAAAGGCGTCAATGCAACCACTACCAGCATTACCAATGCCATTAAAGTATCCTCTATTTTTATTATTGGCTGGCTGCTTACCCTGCCGTTGTGGTTTATTCCCTTTATGCCTGTCGTACTTTCATTATTCTGGGGCGCATATGCCTTTTCACATATGAGCCGACTTGACGCCATTGTTGAACACGCGACTCCTCAGGAACGTAGCTTCATCCTGAAAAAACACAATAAAGGCTTCTGGCTGATTGGCCTGATTTGCGCCGCCATTGCGCTTATCCCGCCGCTTTCCCTGATAATGCCCGTTTACTCCATTCTGGTTTGTACCCATTACGGCCTTAACGCCTTGCAGGAAACTCGCAAGCAACAATTAATCGGTAACGCCCAGACGGTACCCCGCAAAAGCTGACCTCATTAATAACCATTATGCCTAAGGATTGATTTACAGGCATACCGGTCCAACACCAGTTAGTTCAGTCAATAAAAACAGCCCATGAAATTGAACACGGCATTCAATTTCATGGGCTGTTTTTGTTAGACAAGGTTTTTGCTAACAAAGCATTGCGTGACGGCTGATCAGGTTCCTTCCCATTCGGGACCACCCACATCAATATCAAACAATGCCAGCAAACGCGCCACAGTATGATCCACCATTTCTTCAATGGTTTTAGGATGATGATAAAACGCAGGCAAGGGTGGAAAAACAATACCGCCCATTTCCGTTACCTGAGTCATATTACGTAAATGCGCCAAATTGAAAGGAGTTTCGCGAACCGCCAGCACCAGACGTCTTCGTTCTTTAAGATGAACATCTGCCGCACGGGTAATCAGGTTATCCGAGAAACCGTGCGCAACCGCTGCCAGCGTTCGCATTGAACAGGGCAAAATCAACATACCTGCCGTTGCAAAAGCACCGCTCGCCAACACCGACCCGACATCCCTGAAGTTATAAACATGATCAGCCAGATCGAAAACAGCTTGTCGATCCAAGTCCAGCTCATATTTAATATTCAGCACGCCCGGTGGCGAAATAACCAGATGCGTTTCAACATCCGGGACCTCGCGGACGCGCTCTAGCAAACGGGTTGCGTAAATCGAGCCGGTTGCGCCAGATATACCAACAACAAGCCGACGTTTAGTCATCCAGGGCGCCCGATTCTTGCAGGACCGTTTTCAGCTCGCCACTGGCATGCATTTCTGACATGATGTCAGATCCGCCAATAAACTCACCCTTCACATACAACTGGGGGATAGTAGGCCAGCTGGAATATTCTTTAATACCATCACGAACCTCGGCATCTTCCAGTACATTGACGGTTACCAGTTTTTTGACACCCAGTTCACGCAAAATCTGAATCGCCTTGCCAGAGAATCCGCACTGGGGAAACTGTGCCGTTCCTTTCATGAAAAGAACCACGGGGTGCTCGGTTACGGTTTCGCGAATAAAATCCTGTACTTCACTCATTATATTTTCACCTAATCAACGTTTAAACAACTGTTCCAGCAGAACAGATTAATACCCGAGTATTTTACTCTGAAATTACCCATTGGCCACCAGAAATTCGTTCTATGCCCGATAAGTCTCTGCGACTTTCGACATTAGCGAACCCGGCTTCCATTAACAGTGACCGGACACTTTCCGCCTGATCCCAACCATGCTCAAGCCAAAGCCAGCCACCAGCCCGCAAAAAACCTCCTGCACCGGCAATAATTTTCCGGATGGCGGCCAGGCCATCGCTAAAATCGGTCAGGGCCTGAGGTGGCTCGAACCGAAGATCACCCTGCTCCAGGTGACTGTCTGCATGATGAATATAAGGGGGATTGGAAACAATAAGATCAAACTTGCCTACGGGCAGTTGCTCATACCAGTCACTTTCAACAAAAACCACCCGCGCACCAAGATTTTGGGCATTTTCTCGCGCTACGGCCAGCGCCTCGGCACTCGTGTCAGAAGCCATGACGGCTGCCTGTGGACAATAGTGAGCAACAGAAACCGCAATAGCGCCACTGCCCGTTCCCATATCAAGCATCGTTGCACCGGGCCGGTTTTGCAGTAAATCAATGGCGGTTTCAACCAGCAACTCGGTATCGGGGCGCGGTATCAGCACCGAAGGGTTGGTTTTGAAAACCAGCCCCATAAACTCGCGCTGCCCAAGTATATAGGCCATTGGCTCACCGGAAAGACGGCGCCTGAACATTTCCTGAATTGACACCAAACTTCCGGCTGCGATGGAATCGCTATCATGCGCGATCATCCAGGCTCGGGATACATTTAATACATGCCCCACAATCATTCTTGCTTCAAGCAATGGCAAACCTGATTGGGCAATAACCGAGCGAACCGTATTCATTGATGCCTGCATTCAAACATTAATGATCACCAAGCTGGGCCAGCAGTTCTGCCTGACGCTCGGCGATCAGCGCTCCGGTCAGCTCATCCAGAGAGCCCTCCATAATTTGCTGTAATTTATATAAGGTTAAATTAATACGATGATCGGTGACCCGGCCCTGCGGATAATTATAAGTACGGATACGTTCTGAACGGTCTCCGGTTCCCACCAGGCTCTTGCGCTCGGCCGATTCTTTGGCCTGCTGCTCCTGACGCTGAATATCATTAATGCGGGCCGCAAGCACACTGAGGGCGCGGGCCTTGTTCTTGTGTTGAGAACGATCATCCTGGCATTCTGCCACGATACCGGTTGGAATATGGGTAACCCGAACGGCGGAATCGGTCTTGTTAATGTGCTGACCACCCGCACCACTGGCCCGGAAAGTATCAATACGCAAGTCAGCCGGATTCAAGGTCACTTCGGCCAGTTCATCAGCCTCGGGAAGAATCGCTACCGTGCAGGCAGATGTATGAACCCTGCCCTGGGACTCGGTCTCGGGAACGCGCTGCACACGATGCGCCCCCGATTCATATTTCAGGCGTCCATAAACCCCATCACCATCAATCCGGGCAATAATCTCACGGTACCCACCCATTTCCGAAGGGTTCTCGGACATGACTTCCACTTTCCAGCCTTTTTCTTCGGCATAGCGACTGTACATCCGGAACAGGTCTCCTGTGAAAATGGCGCTTTCATCACCACCGGTTCCTGCCCGAATCTCAAGAAACACTCCACGCCCGTCATCAGGATCTTTGGGCAACAATTCCAGCTGCAAGGCTTCTTCAAGCTCTGCGATCCTGTCTTTTGCCGCCTTCATTTCCTCTTCGCCCATCTCCTTCAATTCCGGGTCTGACATCATTTCCATGGCTGTTTCAAGATCAGCTTCAGTTGATTCATAGCTTTTGAACAGCTCAACAACCGGATCAATTTCAGCACGCTCGCGTGACAGCTTACGGAACCGGTCCATATCATTAGCGATTTCCGGTTCAGCCAACAGGGCATCTACTTCTATTAAACGTTGGGACAGCTGTTCCAGACGGGAACGCATGGACTGTTTCATAAATAACTCGAAATGGGAAAGAAAGGAAAAGTGGACGGAACAAGAGCGCGATGGCAAAAAATGCAACGGCGCTAATGTTCGTTTTTCTGATAAGGGAACAATTTGGGCAAACAGCCAATAAGCTGTTCACGCTCTGCACCCTGAGAACGGTTTAAGGCAACCATGGGTGCATGAAGAAATTTCTGGGTAAGGCCGCGGGCAAACTGCTCAAGGACTGCCTCGGGGTCTTCACCTTTGGCCAGCATTTTACGGGCACGATCAAGCTCAGCTGCACTGATTTGATTGGCACCCTCGTTAAGGTCGCGAATAACCGGCACAACAGCGCGGGATTGCATCCAATGCATGAAATTTTGCACACGGCCATCAATAATCGCTTCTGCCTGGACCACTGCGGCCTGACGGGAATCATTGCCCTGCTGCACATAACGACCAAGATCATCTACTGTATAAAGATAGATATCGTTAAGCTGCCCCACTTCGGATTCAATATCCCGGGGCACGGCAAGATCCACCATGACCATGGGTTGATGACGACGGGCCTTTGAGGCTTTTTGCACCATTCCCAGACCCAGTATAGGCAGGGAACTGGCCGTACAGGAAACCACAATGTCGAATTCAGCCAAGCGATTGGGCAAATCAGCCAGTTTCATGGTGCTGGCATCAAACTTGCAGGCCAGGCTTTCTGCCCGTTCAAGGGTACGGTTGGCCACCACCATTGATTTTGGTTTTTGTGCCGCGAAGTGCGCAGAGCAAAGCTCTATCATTTCACCGGCCCCAATGAACAGGACTTTGGTAGTTGAAATATCACCAAATACGCGTTGCGCCAGACGGACCGCCGCGGCAGCCATGGAAACGGACTCTGAACCAATCGCGGTTTGAGTACGCACTTCTTTGGCAACCGAAAAGGTTTTCTGAAACAACTGGTTGAGCAAGGTTCCCATGGCACCGGCATCGCTGGCGGCACGCACGGCGGTTTTCATTTGCCCCAGGATTTGGGTTTCACCCAATACCATGGAATCTAACCCACTTGCCACACGAAACGCATGACGAACCGCCTGATCTTTATTGTATTGATACAAGTGCGGCTTCAGGATACCTGTTTCAAGGGTGTTGAAATCTGCCAGCCAGCGTGGCACATGCTCGGCAATTTCAGGCGATGCGGCACAATAGATTTCCGTACGATTACAGGTGGAAAGAATGGTGGCTTCTTTCAATGAGCCACCAAAAGCCGAACGCAGGCCGTCAAGTGCCGGGCGAATGAGTTCGCCAGACATGGACACGCGCTCACGCACCGACACCGGAGCGGAATGATGATTCAGGCCAAAAGTGAGGACATCAAGTGACATATGTATGTATAAGTCAATTAAGAAAGAATTGTGTCTATTATAATGCCGAGCCAGCTATTTTGTTATACCCGCATGATTTTTGACAACTTTTTAAGCACTATCATGCCAGTCGTTGATAAAAATCATGATAAAAACACCCTTTTGTATGATCCGGGCACAAAACCGCGATTTAATTCCGGGAAACGGGCCATAAATAACAACACAAAACCAAAATGATGCACATTCACAACAAAAAACACGTCCAATACATTTTTTAGTTGGTTTTTTGCTGCAGGGCTTTACAGAAACGGAAAAGATGGTGTAATATTTAAATCTTTCACGGCCAGGTAGCTCAGTCGGTAGAGCAGAGGATTGAAAATCCTTGTGTCGGCAGTTCGATTCTGCCCCAGGCCACCATGAATTATTGAAAACGCCAACTTATATACAAGTTGGCGTTTTTGTTTTGTAGCGCCTGAAAAAATGTGCTGATGAATTTGCTGTTCTCCCCCTTTCATTTTAAGCCACCATTTCAAGCTGCACCGTATCACCCCAAAGCCTGCCCTACCCAAAACCACTTGTTCAAAACAAATGCCATAAAGTATGCTCTTTTATTTCTGGCTTTTTCATTAATCCAATACTTATTAAGCAACCTTACTTTATGTTTGACACAGAACTTATTGAACAGCTGGCTCGGGAATTGAACCAATCAAAAAAACAGCCGTGTTCAGATAGAACAATTCACAAAACGCTTTCCCGACATGACAATAGAAGACGGCTATAAAATCAGCCGGACCTGGGTTGCCATGCAACTGGCGTGTTCGTTTAAACCGGATAGTGTTGACAGTAAACCGGTTGCCAGAAATACCGCGTGACCGGCAGTCATACCGTTGGCTCGTAATGCCAACATCAAAGCCAGGCCAACCTTTTCCGTACCATCTTTGCATTTCCTGATTTAATCAAAGTTTTCGTGCGTATTCGCAACCGCCTTGCGCCAATAACTGGCTGCACGTATACGGCTTTTATCAATCCCTTTTTCATTCACCAGACACTGGCGTACTGCTTTAATATCGTTGTACTCTCCGGCTGCCCATACATAGCCCTCACCTTCCGGCAAGGTAATGTTGCGAACAGCCGCTTCAAGTATGCCTGTGCCTGTCCCTGCCGAATCAGCCCCAGTCACCCATTGAACCTCAAACTGGCATTGCCCTGACAGTTTGATCTTCGCGTCTTCAGTCATGGTTTTGATAAGCACGATGGCTTTAGCCTCTTTGGGCAGCTCTTCCAAACGGCGTCCAATAGCAGGCATGGCCGTTTCATCGCCAATCAACAGATGCCAGTCAAAAACCATTGGAATAACAAATGATCCTCGCGGCCCGGCAATGCCCAGAAAATGCCCGACTTCGGCATGAGTAGCCCATTCTGTGGCCGGCCCTTCATGATGCAGGACAAAATCAATATCAAGTTCATTGCTGACAGGGTCATAACGACGCGGCGTATAATCGCGCATTACGGGCTTGGGTTTGCTTTCATCAAATTCCAGGCCTTTAGGGCCAACCACCGGTATATTGGGTTTTTCTGCCTGAGCTTCGGGCATCATCAACTTTACGTGATCATCAAATGAAGCTGACAGAAAACCGGCCAGACTATCACCCGTGAAGGTGATGCGACGCATGGCGGGGCTCAATTCGGTAATCTGCTTTACCGTTAGCAGGCGTGGAATGATGGGATGCTGTACTTTTTGTACTTTAAAAAAATCTGTTGTCATCGTTATTCTCAAAAAATTGCGGGGTCGTTATTTAGGGCTTGAAACTTATTATTGGCTTGAGCTTTCCAATATATCTCGCGTCGTCTGCTGAAGTATGGCAATAATACGTCGCTGCTCGGCATGGCTTGCGTCACTGCGAGCCAATAAGGCCGCCTGTAAAGCCTTGCGTGTTTGCACAAACTCCGGCAGCCAGCCCGTAGCATTTGTTGCGGCGGTTTCGCTTTCACCTGCCTGTTTTACCCAGAGCATTCTTTTTGCCGCATGTTTCAAAATGGCTAAAAGATGCCGGGCACGTTCAAGGTGTATTTGCAAATGTGCATGACCGGCAGGGGTCATCTGGTAATTTTTACGTTTTCCACTAAACTCGGTTTGGGCAAAACCCAAAACTTCCAGTTGCCTTAGCGCTGGATACAACACGCCCGGACTTGGGCTGTAAAAACCAAACGACAAGTTGTTGAAGTGTTTAATCAGCTCATAGCCATAAGCCGGTGAGTCCCGCAAAAACCAAAGCAGCATCAATTGCAGTTCATCTGCATTGAATTTGCGACCACTTGTTAAATGGCTGCTGCGCTGACGAACGGTATTTATCCCAAGACGATTCAAAATAGACTCAATATCAATATAAATAAAATCGTAAGATATATCTTACGATATAAAAAACTATATACTAAATAAGAATCATTGTCAATAAAAGCCAGCCCAAACAAAAGTCGGGCTGGCGTTCTTCACTAATAGCTTCAGGCCAAATCAATAAATGGCTGGCACGATCATTTCTGCCGGTGTTGGAATACGAATATAATCAGGATGATGCTCCCGCGCGGGCAGCTCAATAGGCTCGCGTGGTACTTCACCATAAGGTATCTGTGACAGCAAATGCGAAATGCAATTCAAGCGGGCCCTTTTCTTGTCGACACCCTCAACCACCCACCATGGCGCCTCGGGAATGTGCGTGCGCTCCATCATTTCTTCCTTGGCTTTGGTATAAGCTTCCCAACGACGGCGTGACTCCAGGTCCATGGGAGACAGTTTCCATTGCTTCAGGGGGTCATGCATGCGCATCAGGAAGCGGCGGTATTGCTCATCATCGCTAATCGAGAACCAGTACTTGATTAATACAATGCCGCTACGTGCCAACATTTTCTCAAACTCGGTTACATCGCGGAAAAACTGCTCCAGCTCTTCATCGGTACAAAAACCCATGACTCGCTCTACACCTGCGCGGTTGTACCAGCTGCGATCAAACAGGACAATTTCACCGCCAGCGGGAAGATGGGAAACATAACGCTGGAAATACCACTGGGTTTGCTCACGGTCACTGGGTGCAGGCAAGGCGGCAACCCGACAGACGCGAGGATTAAGACGCTGCGTAATGCGTTTGATGGCGCCCCCTTTACCTGCCGCGTCTCGCCCTTCAAAAATAACCACCACCTTAAGTTTTTGTGCAACCACCCAATCCTGCAGTTTGATCAGCTCTCCCTGCAAACGCAACAATTCCCGGAAATAAAGCCTGCGATCCATGCCGCCGCCCTTGGGTTTTTCACCCAAAATATCATCCAGGCGATTATCATCCATTTCCATTTCAAGCTCTTCATCAAAACTGTCTATCATGTCGGCATAAAGACGCTGGGTGTGTTCAGATAAACTTTCCGTCATGAGAAAAAACTCCTTAAATAATGAATGAAATTTATAACTTTTATATGACGCGTATATGACTGGGAAATCATCCGCGCGGGCAAGCAGGCACCGCTAACCACACATAATGACATTAATATGTGATTAGCTCATTCTACCGGTTACAGAATTTAATGAAAGAGGCCCTGACACCAACTGCCCCGGCACCAGCCATACGCATAAAGGGGATTTTTGCCCTGTTTACTCTTATATAAGATAGCTGAAGATGGGAATTGTTTCAAAGACACGGGATTATCAACAAAAATGGCCATCCAATTACTGAAAAAGCACAAAACAAATCAATAAAAATCATTCTCATTTACAAACAAGGCCTTTTCAGGGAGAATGATTCCCATTCTGCTTTATATGACTGCAGGAAACTTCCTCCAGTTTGCTTGTGGTGTTTTTTGCCACACTTATGTTTACCCTTACCATACATAAACAAAGGATACTTAAATGAAGTCCAAGTTACACAAAACAAAATGGCTCACCCTATTGCAAGCCACAATGGCCATCACTTTTGCAACAGCTACCGGGCATGCATTGGCTCAGGATGCACAAGTCAAGGTGCAACATGCCAAAGGCGAAGCTACCGTCAAGGCTCAACCCGCCAAAACAGCCGTTTTTGATTTGCCAACCCTGGATAACATGCAAGTGTTGGGCATTCAGGCAAGTGCTGTGGCTAACTCGCGTTTTCCTGATTTCCTTGCCGCTTATAACGAAGAAAGCATACCCAGAGTGGGCACCTTGTTTGAACCTGATCACGAAGCGCTTGGTAAAGTTGCCCCTGATTTGATTTTTGTAGGCGGCCGCTCCAGCGCCAAATTTGACGATGTGCTTAAAATTGCCCCAACCCTGGACATGAGTATTGATACGGCATCGCCACTGGCAAGCATCGAACGCAACGTGAACACCTTGGGCAAGATTTTTGATAAGGAAGCACAGGCAGCCGAAGCCCTGGATAAAATGAATGCATCTATTGATGCCTTGAAAACCAAATCTGCCAAAGCCGGCAATGCCATGATAATTCTGTCAATTGGTGACAAAGCCAGCGCTTTTGGCCCCGGTTCCCGCTTTGGCCTGATTTATGACGTATTCGGCTTTACACCCAACCCAGCGGTCAAAGATCTTCCCGCTGCCGAGCGCCATCCTTTCAAACTGGAAGATATTGCCAAGGCCGATCCCGACTGGCTGTTTGTGATTGATCGCCATGCAGCTACTGGCAGCAACGCAGATAAACCATCCAGCAAAAAAGTACTGGAAGAATCCATCATTGGACAGACCCGGGCAGCCAAGAACAATCAGATTGTTTATGTAGACCCATACAACTGGTACATTCTGGGCAGCGCAGGCTTGACCTCCATGCAACAGAATATTGAGCAGATTTCTGCCGCCCTGGATGCGAAAAAATAAACCCCTGTTTTAAAGTTTTAAATTACCCCCGAAATCCTGTGACAGCCAGGCTTTGCGGGGGTAATTTCATTGGCACACATTTCAAGGCATCGTTGCCAATGCTTTCAACAAGGCTACCGAAACACCGTTCATTGCTTTTACCTGAGGACCTGCCGCGCGCGCACTTTCACTAACGAACCCGCAACCCAAGCTGGCCAAAGCCAGCATAAGTAATAGCCTTCTCATTTTCATCTCCCTTATCATCAAAAACACACAAGAGAAACTGGCTTTCATTGCTACCGGCCAGCCCTTACAGAGCACACCTAAATGCTTGAAAACAAATAACAATTTAAAAACCATCCATTACCTTATGTTTCCTGCCTGCCCCCCTTAGGGCAATAGCAGGAAGAATCCTCATCTTTTGACTCACTATGAAATATGTTGCAACATATAATGTTATGTTATAACATTGCTAATCATTATTGAAAATAGCTGTCATTCTCATCCCAATATTATGTTGCCCATCCACCCATTCGTGCCCCTGTGTGCACTTACCCTGCTTCCCCAAACCGCACTCGCCCAAACCGCTACCGACATAAACCATCAACCCGTCATGCTTGAGCCTGTTGTCATCAGTGCCAGCAGTACTGAACATAGCCTGCGTCACGCACCCGCTTCCATTTCCGTCATTACAACTGACGATCTAAAAGACCGCCCTGTCAGCAATCTTGCCGATGCCATGCGCGACGTGCCCGGTGTCACCATTACCGGCATTGGCCTGAACCGCAAAGGCATCAGCTTCAGGGGAATGGACAGCAAATATTCGCTTGTACTGATCAATGGCCGTCGTATTACACCCTCGATTAATGCCATCGCCCACTCCAACATTGACCTGAACTGGATTCCCACCAGCCAGATTGAGCGCATTGAAGTCATCCGTGGCCCCATGTCCTCCCTGTACGGTTCAGAGGCACTGGGAGGCACCATCAATATCATTACCAAAACCGTACAAGACAGCTGGTCTGGTGAAGTGTCTTCTTACTTCAGCAATGGCATTGATGATCTGGCCGGCAACAGTTATATATTCAGTGCCTCTGCCAGTGGACCGCTTATTAAAGACAAGCTGTTTATCAATGTTCACGGCGAAAAAAAATACCAGGGTGAAGTTGCCATGCCATCTGCGGCAAACGGGGTGCGCCCTTCATACCTGGAAGGCCTGCGCTCGCACCAGGCTGGCGTCGGGTTGAAATGGATCATGGCGCCGGGTCATGAACTCACGCTTGACCATTTAAGCGGACAGGAAGACAACACACGTCATGCCATTGCCACCAAAACGATTCGGCAACCGGGCCTGCCGCCAGTAACAACACAATATGGCTATGAAACCAGCGACGACATCCGGCGCAGGCAAACTTCCCTGGGTTATCAGGGAGAATGGTCGTGGGGAAAAATGCAGGCCAATCTTTATGATTCCGGGCTTGAGCGTACCAATACCCGCAACGACACAAGTTATGAAGACATCCAGAAACTGACGGAAACCATTGCCGATTTACGGGTTAATATCCCGTTGGCACAACGTCACCTGCTAAGCGCCGGTGCTGAATGGCGCAAAGAAAAACTCGAAGACGATGGTTTCACCGGTTCAGGAAAAACATCCCTGATTCATACCGCCCTGTATTTACAGGACGAAATCGCCTTCACTCCCGACTGGTCTGTCATTATCGGCGACCGGCTTGATCACCATGAAAAATTCGGTTCACATCACAGTCCGCGTTTATACACCGTATACGACCTGAATGAACAATTTACCCTTAAAGGCGGCATTGGAAAAGGCTTCAAGGCACCTACCCTGAAACAGCTGTCACCCACTTATTCCGGTAGCGGCAGGGGTGGATTTTTCACCGTACATGGCAACCCCAACCTAAGCCCTGAAACCAGTACTAACCTAGAGCTTTCCGCCATTTACGAAACCGATCGCCTCTTCCTTGAAGGGACAATCTATCGCAACAAACTGAAAAACAAGATTAGCTATGCCTGCACGGCAAACTGCGGGCAGCGCGGACTGGAAACAGGCACTTACCAGAATATTGACCGGGCCCGCTACACCGGTGCCGAACTGGGTGCCAGCTATGCTTTAACTAACAGTTTAAAATTAAAATTAAGTTATAACTATCTGAATGCCCGTGATAATGAAGACCGGCACCTGACACTGACACCTCGCCACTCCGGTTCTGCCGGCCTTACCTGGACACCTTCCGATAACCTTACACTGGGTGCCCGCATGCAATACATAGGCACACAATACATGGATTCGCTTAATCATGCCAATAAACAGAAAGCGTCCCAGGTTTATTCCCTGCATGCAGGCTATCAGCTAAACAAACACCTGCGCGTTTCTGCAGGTATTGAAAACCTGACCAATGAGCAATTCATTGATGAAGATACCGTCAATACCTACGCCGAAGCCGGTCGTCGCCTCAATCTTGGTTTAACGCTGTCATTCTGATGAAAACAACACATTTTAAATATCTGCTCTTGTCTGTCTCGACAGGAATAAGCCTGTTTTTTGCCGCCCTGGCCAATGCCCAGCCATTGGATCAGGTCCTTATTTTAACCACGCAATTCAATCAGGCGGCCCAATACAACAAAATGGGTCCGTTTGCCCGGCAGGCAGGGCTTGCGCTGTCATTTATCTATGCAGAAACGGCGTCAACACAACAACTGGAACAGGCCATCAGCCAGGCCAGGATGGTGCTGATTGACAGCCCCCGCCAATCAGACTGGCAAATCATAGAAAAAAAAGCGTTGCCCTATTTAGAAGCCGGCACAACCCCCTGGCTTGAGGCCAGTGGCAGCGCCAAACCATATGCAGGTATGCCCGCACCCACTGCCCAAACCATCCAACAATATTATGAAAATGGCACCGAACAAAACTGGTCACCCATGTTCCGCTATGTTCATGCGTTCTTGCATAATGAAGAAAGCGGGCAAATACCTGCCCCCATCATATTTGGCAAAACCGGTTTTTATCACCCTAAACATGCCCGCCTGTTTAATACGCTGCAAGAATATGAAAAGCATGAAAATCGGCCATTGCATTCCAGCAATAGCAGTATTGGGTTTATGGTAAGTAAAGGTACCTTCGGCGCACAGCAGACAGAGGTGATTGACTATATTGTGCAGGCAGCTGAACTTATGGGCATTCGCCCCCTGGTGTTCTGGACAGAAAACCTGCCTGCCAAAGAAAAAGAAAACTTCCTGAAAAACCTGCCTGTCCAGGCGCTGGTTAATATGACCCACATACAGGGAGCCGATAACACCCGTCTGTTTGAAAGCCTGAACATACCCGTAATCCAAACGTTCAGCTATCGTACCAACGAACCCGACAAGGCGTGGGAGCAGGCTGCTTCTGGCATCAACCTGAACCAGGTGGCCATTTTTCTTGCCCTGCCGGAAACCTGGGGTCTCATTGAGCCCACCGTCATCAGTGAAAAACGCCGTGACACTATTGTGCCGCTGACAGACCAGATTGACCGGCTGCTTATGCGCCTGCGCAAACTGACGGCCTTGCAAAACCTGCCCAATAAAGATAAAAAAATTGCCCTGATGCTTTGGAATCATCCCGATAATGACAAAAGCATTTCGGCTTCAGGCATGAATATCCCCAAAAGCCTGGTGACGCTCATTCCCGGTATGCAGCAGGCAGGATACCAGTTCAATTCCCTTGATGAGCAAACACTGATAGAACGGTTGCAACAGTTGCTGAAGGCACAGCACCAGCCCACCTTACGGCCCGAATTACTAAAGGCCGGCCTGGCCGATACCCTTTCAGTCGGACTTTATTATCACTGGCTAAGCAGCCTGCCTAAAGAAACGGCACAACAAATACGGGCAGAGGCAGGCAACCCGTATACCTCTGACGATGTATTCCAGATTGACGGCAAACCGGTATTCATTATTCCGCGCCTTCGTCTTGGCAACCTGAATATCTTGCCACAACCCCGTCGTGGCAGCGGATCGGCACATGATTATCACGACAAGCATCTGGTTCCCTCACATCAGTATCTGGCCACTTACCTGTATTTATCACGTGAACTCCAGGCAGATGCCCTTATCCATTTTGGTACGCATGGTTCCCAGGAGTGGCTGCCAGGCAAGGATCGCGGTTTATCCGCCTTTGACTTCCCGCACCTGGTTCTGCATGATATGCCCGTATTCTATCCTTATATTCAAGACAACATCGGTGAGGCCATACAGGCAAAACGGCGTGGCAGGGCAACTGTCATCAGCCACCACACCCCTGCTTTTTCACCTTCGGGCCTGCACGATGAGCTGAAAATCCTGCACGATTTAATGCACGAATACGAACAGCTTGAAGACGGTCCCGTGCGCGACAAAACCATCGCTGCCATAACCGCAGCCGCCATTCAGCAAAACCTGCATAAAGACCTTAATCTGGCAGAAGAGAATATCAAAGCAGATTTCAGGCATTTTTTCAGCCTGCTGCATCATCACCTGCACCAATTGGCGGCACGCTCGGTCCCATTGGGCTTGCATGCTTTTGGCCTGAATCCGGAACCCGACACGCTTACCCTGACGGTCCTGCAGCAATTGGGCAAACCCTGGTTCGATTTGCTAAACCTTGACCATGCCGAAACCATGGCCCAGGACAATGAGAAAACCAGGCAATCACCCGCCTATCAATTACTCCATGAGTATTTATTCAAACCTGAAACAGAACGCGTCCAGCTTCAAGCATTACCGCCGGCAGAGCAGGAAAAATATCGCTCGCTGCTGGAACAGGCCCGAAGCTATGCCAGCAACCTTCAATCAGACGACGAAACTGCCGCCCTTATAAAAAGCCTGGATGGGCGCTTTACCAGTCCCGGCACTGGCGGTGACTCCATTCGCAACCCCGAAATTACGACAGGTAAAAACATGTATGCCTTTGATGCGGCAAAAATCCCATCCAAATCAGCATGGGAAGCCGCCGAAGCGGCCCTGGATAAGCTGCTGGCCTTATACCGTGATCAGAACAACGGCGAAACACCCGTAAAAATGGCATTCAGCCTGTGGTCTTCCGATGCCATCCGTACCCTGGGAGGCATGGAGGCGCAAGTGATTCACGCTCTGGGTCTGCAACCGGTATGGCATGCCAACGGCGTACTCAGCCATTTTGATATTATTCCGGCATCGCAACTAAAACGTCCGCGGATTGACGCCGTGATTCAGGTTACCGGCACTTATCGCGACCAATTTGACAGTTTCATCCGCAAACTGTCAGAAGCCATTGAAAAGCTGGCTCAACTGGAAGAGCCCGACAACCCCGTTCGAAGCAATACCCTGAACATTTATCAAAAACTGCTGCAACAAGGCATGAACCAGGAAGAAGCCATGATTTATGCCAGCAGCCGTGTTTTTGGCAATGAACCGGGGCAATACGGCACTGGCCTGACCCATCGCGTCTTGCAGAACAGCAGCTGGGAACATGAAACGGAACTGGCCGGGCAATTTCTGGATACCCAAGGCTATATATTCAGTCACCGGTTATGGGGGCAAAAAGCCAGCAGCAAACAGCCTGTATTTACCATGCAGCTGGAAAACACCCAAGCCGCCGCCTTTTCCCGTTCATCCAATTTGCACGGCATGCTTTCCACCGATCACCCTTTTGAGTTTCTGGGCGGGCTATCTGCAGCCATCCGCAGCATTAACCAGCAAAGCCCCACCTTGCTGGTAAGTGACCAGCGTGGCAAAATCGCCAGCGCCCAAAGCAGCGCCTCCTTTATTGCCGAGGAAATACGCACCCGCTATGCCAACCGGCACTGGGTCAGCCATATGCAGCAGGAAAACTATGCCGGTACGGTTGAAATTGAAAAAACCATTAATAATATGTGGGGCTGGCAGGTCATGGACCCACAAAGTATCCGCAATGAGCAATGGCAAGAAATGCATGATGTTTATGTGCAGGACGCCTTGAAAATGGATATGAACCAGTGGTTTGAACAGCATAATCCCAATGCCCAGGCCCAGCTGATTGAACGCATGGCCGAAGCCATTCGCAAAGATTACTGGAAAGCCGATGCGGCAACCCGGCAATCATTGAAACAGCGCTGGCAGCAATTGCATGAAAAATATGAGCTAAGCCAAAACCCCATCACGGCTGAATTCATCAATACCCGGCTGGGTGGTTATGGAATGGCGGTTCAGGCTGGCGCAACGCCGGAAGCGCAGAATCCCGAAGCATCGCAGGACAGTGCTGAAGCAGACCAGACAGACAGCAGCCAGGTCATCAGTGGCAAGGTCATGAAGAAGGTTGAGCAGAGTCCGCCCGATGAGCAGGACTGGATTTTTGCAATAGGCCTGTCACTCATCTTTGCATGTCTGCTCATGGGCACTGTATTGCAGCACAGACGAAATTCCCAAACGGCAGCATTCAACAGGAGCATGAGCCGATCCCATTAAATTTTAAATTTCAACCAATAAAAAACAGTATTGCATAATTTTTAATCACTATCTGAAATGACATCTTTTGAACACTGGCTTTATCAGCTTTCTCATTTATTCTTTATCCCGGTCATGTTCCTGATCCTGCTGGCACTGGTCTATTCTTTCATTTGCCTGGGCAGTTTACTCACCGAAACATGGCAAAGAAAACGCAACAAATATCAGTCCGTCCTGCAGGCACATTACCGGCGAAATGGCGGCGCTCCTGATGACCTTGAACTGTGGATCATGAAACGGCTGGAATGGTTGCGCATAACGTCACGCAACACCCCCATGCTGGGGCTGATTGCAACCATGATTCCCATGGGACCGGCCCTGCTGGCCCTGACCCGGCAGAATACCCAGGCAGTCGGTGAAAACATGGTGGTTGCTTTTTCTGCGGTCATTATTGCCCTGATTGGTTCCAGCCTTACCTATCTGGTACTTACCATCCGGCGGCGCTGGCTGCTTGAGGAGTTGCGCCAGATAGAAAAAGTACAGGAGGCACAGACATGAGGTTTTTAACCGAGGAAGATGATGATCCACTCTTGTCGGTGGTCAACCTGATAGACGTTTTTCTGGTGGTGATCGGGGTACTGATGATTGTTATCGTACAGAACCCGCTGAACCCGTACGGGCAAGAAGATGTCATTGTGATTGAATCCCCCGGCACCGACCAGATGAAAATGACCATCAAGCAGGGCAAGGAAATGACCCGTTATGAGTCCAGCAATGAGATTGGCGAAGGTGAAGGGGCCCGGGCCGGTGTCACTTACCGGCTGAATGACGGTCGCATGATTTACATACCCGAAGCGGAATAATAAAACCGCAGGCAAGCAATTTGAAGCGCCTAAGGTAGCCTGATTGATTGTCTGCGGTTGCTGCCAACTCAATATATTCTGCCAGCACCCTTACGCTGGCAGAATTGGCGATATTTACTTCACATACTTACGGAACTCGGGCTTGCGTTTTTCACGGAAAGCATTACCACCTTCTTTGGACTCATCGGTGTCGTAGTACATTTTCAGGGCGTGCATGGACAGTGAAGACATGCCACGGATCATTTCGCTATCCACGTTGAATGAACGTTTTGCCAAAGCAATGGCAGTTGGGCTTTTCTCGTTGATTTCATCACACCATTTCTGCACTTCTTCGTCTAACTGGTCATGTGGCACCACGGCATTGACCAGCCCCATTGCCAATGCTTCCTGTGCCGTATAACGACGGCACAAATACCAGATTTCGCGGGCTCTTTTCTCTCCCACGACACGTGCCAGGTAAGCCGTACCAAAACCGGGATCAACCGAACCCACTTTAGGACCAACCTGACCCAATTGTGCCTTGTCGGAAGCGATTGCCAGGTCACATACCGTCACCAGCACGTTTCCGCCACCCACGGCAAAACCGTTAACACGTGCAATCACCGGTTTATTAATGTCGCGAATCACGCTTTGCAGTTCTTCCACGGGCAAACCAATAACGCCACGACCACCGTAATCGCCATCTTTGCCCGATTGGTCACCACCAGTACAAAATGCCTTGTCACCGGCACCGGTCAGCACGACAACACCAACACTGCGGTCAACATCCGCCTGTTTGAACGCATCAATCAGCTCTTCGCAGGTTTGCGCATCGAAGGCGTTATACACTTCAGGGCGGTTAATGGTAATACGTGCCGTGCCGTTATTGACTTCGTACAGAATTTTTTCGTATGACATGATGAATCTCTCTTGCAGAATAATTTGTTTTAACTTGAATCAAATAATGGTTTAACCAACCATGGTCAGGCCACCTGACACACTAATTACCTGTCCGGTAATGAAAGAAGCCTCATCACTTGCCAGGAAAGCCACGGCACCCGCGAGGTCTTCGGGCTGGCCAAGACGGCCGAAAGGAATGGCACGGGTCAAGCCATTGCGCAGTTTTTCGCCATACTCGCCTTCACCGCAGAAATCACGGAACAAAGGGGTATCAGTAGGGCCCGGACACACCACGTTAACGTTGATCTGTTTTCTGGCCAGTTCACGGGCAATGGTTTTAGAAAAAGCAATTAAGCCACCTTTACACATGGCGTAAACAGACTCTCCGCTGGAACCGACTCGAGCCGCATCAGAGGCAATGTTAACCACACGGCCCTTGCCACGCTCTGACATGCCTTTCAGTACGGCATGGTGCATATACAGCACACCATAAAAATTAATATCTACAATTTTTTCCCACAGTTCCTTGTTGGTATCAAGGAAATTACCGGCACGGTCCCAGCCCGCATTATTGACCAAGACATCAATAGGGCCCAGTGTGCTTTCAATATTGTTCACGCACTCAATCACAGACTCCTGATTGGTTAAGTCAACCAGAAAAGTTTGTGCAGAACCACCGGCCGCCTTGATTTGCTCTACGGTTTTATCACCGGCTTCCTGGTTGATGTCAACCACGGCCACTTTGGCACCCGCCTGACCAAAACGCTGGCAAATCGCGCTGCCAATACCGCCGCCACCACCGGTCACCAATACAACTTTATCTTTTAATCCAAACATTATGTTTCTCCACTAAAATAAGTCTATATGCTTAATGAACCCATTCTTCACTTAAATAATCATGACCACTTCCGATCAAGACAAAGAAGCAGCAATTTATGAAATCAATAACCGGCTTTTTTTCCGTTTTTTCCAGGCTGCCAACACCCTTCATACCAAAGGCACTCAGGCTCTGGAAGAGTTTGGCGTAACCACCCAGCAATGGTCTGTGCTGGGTGCCTTGTCCAGACCCAAGGCGGAAAACGGCATGAGCGTGAATGAGCTGTCCCGCTATCTGCTGATTACCCGCCAGAACCTGACCGGCCTGCTTGGCCGTCTTGAGCGTGATGGCTATATCGTCCGCACACCCAGTACCGAAGACCGCCGATCCATCAGGGTTTCCTTAAGCCCCAAAGGAAAAGAACTCTGGAAGAACCTGGCTGAGCCTATTCATCAGTTTTATGACCTTGCACTGAAGAACATTTCCTTTGATGACCGCCTGGCCCTTATCCATTACATCAATACCTTGCAGCAAAATATGTCAAAAATTTAAGTTTCAACTTAATTTAAGGCCTGTTTTTGTACGGGCAATAATCATTTTCATGATTTGTGCGGTACCATCGCCAATTTGCAGGCCAAGCACATCCCTTAGACGCTGCTCATAAGGGTAATCTTTGGCATAACCACCATGCCCATGAAACAGCAGACACTGGTAAATAATGTCATAAGACAGTTTTGGCCCCCACCATTTGCACATGGCCGCCTGTGAGGTATGGGGCAAATCATTGTCTTTCAGCCAGAGTGTTTCAAGGCAAACCAGACGGGCCGCCTGATAATAGGTTTCATATTCAGCCAATGGAAAACTGACCCCCTGGTTTTCCACGATGGGCTTGCCAAAAGTTTCACGCTCTTTGGCATACTCCCAGGTTTCATCCAAAGAGGCACGCGCCACGGCCAGGCATTGCAACCCGATTAACGCCCGGCTATAGTCAAAACCCTGCATGACCTGGGTAAAACCTTTGTCTTCTTCACCCAACATATGGCTGGCCGGCACCTTGACACCATCAAAAAATATTGAGCCCCGCCCCACGCAACGTGTACCCAGATCATCAAAGGCGGTACGGGTAATACCGGGCAAATCCATGGGTACCAAAAATGCGCTAATGCCTTTGGCACCTTTGACGCCACTGTTGGTACGGGCAAAAACCACGGCCACATCGGCCTGATCAGCCAGTGAAATTGAGGTTTTTTCACCCGTCAGGACATAATGATCACCTTCTTTAACCGCCTTTAATTGCAAAGCAGCGGCGTCAGAACCGGCTGAAGGCTCGGTCAATGCAATCGCAATCAGTTTTTCTCCGGCAATGATTTTTGGCAACCATTCCTGCTTGATGGATTCGCTGGCAAAACGGTTCACGATTTGACCGCATAATGACACCAGCAAGCTGACATAAGCCATGTTGAAATCCGAAGCGGAAAGCTGCTCAAGCAACAGACCGCTGGTTACGCAGTCCATACCCATACCGCCATAAGCCTCGGGCATTTCCACACCCAGCAAGCCCAAATCACCCATCTGGCGCACGATGTCCCGCTCAAGGCGTCCTGTTTTATCGCGATGCTGATAACCGGGTGCCAGCACCTCGCGTGCAAACCTGCCTGCACTTTCCACCAATACCCGCTGATCTTCTGTAATTGAAAATTCCATATTGCCTCTTCAACCTGATTAGAATATATGTAAATATATTTACCTATCTGCCTATAATTACATAATCCTTGATCGAGTTCAACAAAATTTACCCCTGATTTAATAAAAAAGGCAAAATGAAGGGAAAACACTAGTATTTTAATTACGGTCAATGGTGAAGAATAATAAAAGCATTATGCAAATATATTTACGTAAATACGTAAGGAACATATTCACCAATCCATAAGAATTTTTCATCCACTACTACCCACGAGACAGATCATGAAATTTGACACATCCCTGATTGATGCACGCAAAGAAAAAATGACAACAAACGGCTTCTGGAAAAACAGGACTATCGAACACTTCTTCAGACAGGCACTGGAAACGCATCCGGATAAAACTGCCGTTGTTGCCTATAAGGTCGATGGTAAAAACAGTGCTCCCGTGCGTCTTTCCTATCACCAGCTTAATGCGCATATTGACACTATTGCCAAATCCCTTATCCGCCTGGGCATTCAACGCTCCGATGTAGTCAGTTTCCAGATTCCGAATAGCTGGGAGTTTATTGCCATATCCCTGGCATGCGCGCGGATTGGCGCGGTGGCAAACCCCTTGATGCCCATTTTTCGCGATCGTGAATTAAGTTATATGCTAAAGTTTCTTGAATCCAAGGTCTTTATTGTCCCGTCCGTATTCAAAAATTTCAATTATGAAGAAATGGCCAACGGCCTGCTACACAAAATAGACACCCTCCAGCATATTGTGGTCGTTGGCGGTGAAAGCGAAAACAGTTTTGACAAACTCCTGCTGACGGACACCTCTTCCGAACCCCTTGTCCCCGATCCGGTCAAACCAAACGATATTCTTCTGCTGATGTTCACATCGGGCACCACCGGTGAACCCAAAGCGGTCATGCATACGTCCAACACGCTGTTTGCCGCCCTTGACGGTTTCGTGGATACCCTTGAACTGAAAGACAGTGAAATTATCCTGGGTGCCTCTCCCATGGCACACCTTACCGGTTACGGTTATCTGGCCATGCTGCCTATCATGCTTAATTCAACCACGGTTGTCATGGATAGCTGGGAACCCAATATCGCCCTGCAAATCATTAAAGACGAAGCAGTCACGTTCAGCATGGCTTCCAGCCCCTTTGTACAGGACATGTGCAATGCCACTGAAAAGGGAGCCCCCCGTTCTCCGCAATTTACCAAATTCTGCTGCGCAGGCGCGCCCATTCCGCCCATTGTGATAGAGCGTGCCCATAAAATCATGAACCTCACGGTATGTTCTGCCTGGGGCATGACCGAAAACGGCGCCATCACCATTACCCCCCCTTCAAAGGCACTGGAAAAATCCAGCATCAGCGATGGCAAGGCCATTGCCTGCACCGAACTGAAAATAGTTGACGGTAATGACAATGAATTGCCACAAGGCGAAACAGGACGCCTGCTGGTCAGAGGTGCTTCCCAATGTGTGGGTTATTACAAAAAACCCGAACTCAATGCACTGACCGAAGACGACTGGTTTGATTCAGGTGACCTTGCCTTCATGGACCCGGAGGGCTATATCCGCATCAATGGCCGCAGCAAAGATATCGTTATTCGCGGTGCAGAAAACATTCCCGTGGTTGAAATTGAAAACCTGCTTTACCAGCATCCTGCCATTGCCACCGTTGCCATTGTTGGCTTCCCTGATGAACGGCTGGGTGAACGGGCATGCGCCTTTGTAACGCTTAACGAAGGTGCCAGCTTCTCTTTTGAGGAAATGATCCGATACCTGAAAGAGAAAAAAGTGGCCCAGCAATACTTCCCCGAAAAGCTGGAAATAAGGGGCGATTTACCCAGAACACCCAGCGGCAAACTGCAAAAATTCATGCTGCGCGAGGAAGCCAAAACTTTCCAGATTGATTAATCCAGCCAATAGGTGGAACCACAAACATGAATACAGCAGTACTTAAAGAAATCGTGGGCCAGGTCGGCATACTGACCATCAATCGCCCGGATGCCATGAATGCCCTTAATGATGATGTCATGAACGGCCTGACCCTGGGTCTGGATGAGTTCGAGCAAAATGATGCCATTCATTGTGTGATTATTACCGGTTCGGAAAAAGTGTTTGCCGCCGGAGCCGATATTGCCGCAATGCGCAACTACGAATACATTGATGTGTATCGTGACAACTTCATTACCCGCAACTGGGAGCGCCTGAAAACTTTCCGCAAGCCTACCATTGCCGCTGTTTCAGGCTATGCGTTGGGGGGTGGCTGCGAAGTGGCCATGATGTGCGATATGGTGTTTGCAGCAGACAATGCCAAGTTCTCACAACCCGAAGTCAAGATCGCCACCTTGCCGGGGGCCGGTGCCACCCAGCGTCTGCCCCGCTCTGTCGGTAAAGCGGTAGCCATGGATCTATGCTTTACCGGTCGCATGCTTACCGCCGCCGAGGCCCTGCAGTTTGGCCTGGTATCGCGCGTGTATCCCAAAGCGGAACTCATGCACGAAACACTTGAACAGGCACAAGCCATCGCAGCGTATTCCCTGCCTGTTCTCATGATGATGAAAGAATCCCTGAACCGGGCTTTTGAAACACCCTTGAATGAAGGGCTCGCCTTTGAGCGAAAAATGCTTTATGCTACTTTTGCACTGGAAGATCGCAAAGAAGGCATGAATGCCTTTATTGAAAAACGACCGGCCAATTTCAATAATCGTTAACAAAAAAAACGGACCAGGTCCGTTTTTTTTACCTCTCAGGCATTTGATATACATGGACACGATTGAGCAAATCCCCCAAAACGCTGCATTAGCGGCCATTACCAGTCGCAAAAGCATCCGAGGCTTTTTGCCAGATGCCATACCGGCCCCGCTGTTACACACCTTGCTGAAAACCGCAGCACGCGCGCCCAGTGGCAGCAATATCCAACCCTGGAAGGTACATGTCGTATCAGGCCAGGCCCGCGATGCCTTATCTGCCGCCCTGCTTGATGCTTTCCAGACTGGCACCCCCAACCAGTGCGAATACCAATACTACCCTAAAGAATGGCGGGAACCTTATCTGGCCCGTCGTCGCGAAAACGGCTGGTCGCTTTACAATATTCTGGGTATCCAAAAAGGCGACAAGGCCGCCATGCAACGTCAGCATGCCCGCAATTTTGAATTTTTCGGGGCCCCTGTTGTCTTATTCGTGACCCTTGACAACGACATGGAACAGGGCAGCTGGCTGGATGCCGGCATGTTCATACAAAATATCATGATTGCCGCCCGTGCCCTGGGCCTGCACACTTGCCCGCAGGTTGCACTGGTCAATTACCCTGCCATTGTCAAACAGCATCTGTCCATCCCGACTGGGCAAACCCTGGTCTGCGGCATTTCCCTTGGCTATGAAGATACCTCCAACCCTGCCAACACCCTGGTGACCACCCGGGTGCCGCTGGAAGAATTCGTGACTTTTCACGAATAATCCTCAGGCAGAAATAATAAAGCTTCCAGGTCTATCGCCTGTTAATGGAAGTCGGTTAAAGACATAAGGTACACTTTCATACTGTTTTTACAGTTCTCCTTTTAATAACATGCAAACCACCTGGAGACCCTTTGCCTGGGTCGGTGCTACCCTGCGTGCCGGCACCATGGGAACTGCACTTGCAAGCCCCCTCTATCCTTTTTACCAGCTACTGTGGGACCTGAAACCCAGTATTTTTATTCTTTATGGCTTGCGATCTGTCAGGCAGGTTTATGCTTTCTTGGGGGTACGCAAACCAAGCGCCCGGCCAGCGTCAGAAAAACTTATTGCGCGCTGTCAACTGTCTCATTGACAATGCTTTCGTGACTGACGCTAACGGATTGATTGTCAATACTGGACGAGCTTACCACCTCTGTTGTGCCTGTAACCAGAGGAAGATTGGCAATGGTTTGATGCGGCAGGAAGAAGAGGGTTTTATTACGGTCCTCGCAAGGACCCACACAGCTTACCCGGGAATTTCTTTCTTCCAGTTTATCCTGCTCGAAGCCGCGGAATTTCAACTCATGATTATTATTGTTGTTGAACCCTACTTCCATGGGCGGTGAATACTCGAAACTGGCTGCACCCGCAGGAATGGAGAGAAAGCCTGTTCCCAGAACAGCAAAGGCAGAAACCAATATTAAAGATTTTTTCATGCTGCACCTCCGAAAGGTAAAAACAGAAAAGCCTATTTATTAACCCCAATGGCCATTTCGTATAGAATACACTTAAACAATTGAAAAATATACTCTATTTTTGTTACTACCACACAGTGAGAACACGATGGACATGATCCCGATTTATACAATGAAATCAGAACCGGAGACGGCCGTTATTTCTTCGCTCATGACGGCCTATAACATTCACTTTATCATTTCAGGACGGGGATTCAGTTCCATGTATCCCGGAGCGGTATCCAATAGCCTGAATGAGCAGACCCTGATGGTTCGGGCAGACCAGGTTGAACTGGCCAAAACCCTGCTAGAACCTTTCTTGAACAGCTGAAAAAACGCCTTTACACCAGGCATGTTGTTCAAACAAAAACGAACGGTCAATCCAGATCATTTTTGTCAATCTCTTTGGGAATGCCAATTGCCCGTTTAATAAGCCTCCAGGCAATCAACCCAATCCCCAAAAACAATACGCCCAGTACCGTCGCAAGTAAAAAATAACTAAAATCACTCATATTTTTTCCTGGTATTAGTGGCTTGCACTCCATTGCACGAGCAAGTCTTTAATCTGTTCCCTGTCACAATTATTCCATAGTGCCACAGCCAGTAACAATCGCGTCTTGCGCGGACACAACCACCGCCCCATTAAAACACCATTTTTCTGCAGGTCTATTTCAGCACCTTTATAACCATACACGGCCTGTGTGGTACTGCCCGCACCGGTTCTGGAACAGACAACAACCGGTATCCGTTCTGCGGCCACCACCAGCACATCCCGCAGGGACTCAGAAACATGGCCGGATCCGAAGCCTGCAACCACGACTGCCTGACAAGCCCCGTGCGCTATTGCCAGAGAAAGTATATCCGGATCATCATCAAGCGTATGCTCAAGCAATAACACTTTAGCACTGGTACTGGCCGGGATCGCCAGTTGTGGTTTACGCACGGTTGCCCTGAAATACTGTACCTGCTTTTCAAGCACCACCCCTGCCAGACCAAATACCGGAGATTCAAAGGCATTAACACGGCTTGAATGAACTTTACGGACATGTCTCGCTTCATGAATTTCGTCATTCATGACTACCAGAACACCCCTGTTGACAGATTCCTGGCTACACGCAACCGTCACCGAGGCCAGCAAATTGGCTGCGCCATCGGCTCCGGGCTCTTCGGGCGAACGCATGGCCCCCATCAATACCAAGGGCTGGGGATGACGCCAGAAAAGATCCAGAAAAAAGGCGGACTCTTCCAGCGTATCGGTGCCCTGGGTAATAATGACACCATCGGCACCCTTTTCCACTTCTTTTTCGGCCCATGCCAGGCAATTGAAAAGATGCTCAAAACGAATGGAACCACTGGGCAATTTTTGCAGGGTTTGCAGGCTAAAATCTGCCATATCGGCAATACCCGGCACGCCTTGAGCCAGCTCCCGGGCGCCCAGGGTGGCGGTTACGCCCCCGGACTGGCTGGCAGTCATGCTAATGGTGCCCCCCAAAGCGCCAATGGCGATCCGTTTCTTGCTCATTATTTTTCCTTGTTTGCCAATGCTTAAATAAGACCGGCAATCGCCATGCCCACTTCTGTGGTATTGGCCGTGCCACCCAGATCCCGAGATTTTGGCCCCTGCACCAGCACGGTTTCAATCGCAGCCATGATGGCATCATGAGCCTGTGCGCAGGCCGGATCCTGTTCTCTGAAAAAGTCCAGCATCATGGCACCCGACCAGATCATGGCAATCGGATTGGCGATGTTTTGTCCGTAGATATCAGGCGCAGACCCGTGCACCGGCTCGAACAGGGACGGGAAGGTGCGGTCGGGGTTCAGGTTGGCTGAAGGCGCCAACCCAATCGTGCCGGTACAGGCCGGCCCCAGGTCGGACAGGATATCGCCAAACAGATTGGAAGCCACAACCACATCAAAGCGGTCGGGTTGCAGCACAAAGCGGGCAGACAGGATATCAAT
>LFRM01280936.1_pt1 | contig 27681 bp, 25 predicted proteins | sample 618341 | NCBI WGS metagenome assembly LFRM01 (sample SAMN03654438, study PRJNA283298) | anaerobic digester metagenome | isolation source: pool of bioreactors CSTR01a, CSTR02a, and CSTR03a thermophilic anaerobic... | place: Denmark: Kgs. Lyngby | collected 2014-05-21 | reverse complement strand
GCTGCTGGAATAATATCCATTGCATCTGAAACATTGTAGTTTGGCATAAAGACAACTTTAAGTTTGTCTTTAATAGTTGGATCCCAGTTCACTAATTCAGCCACAGAATTAATTAATCTGATAATTTCTTTTGCAGCTGCATATCCTGGTGCTGCTTTTCCGGCAAAGATAAATGTTCTTGGAACCATATCTAAATTTGGATTTTCTTTTAATTTATCATATAAATATATAATATGTAAGATATTTAACAGCTGTCTTTTATATTCGTGGATTCTTTTGATGTGAACATCAAAGATTGAGTGTGGATTTAAAAGGATACCTTGTTGCTCATAAATAATATTTGCAAGTTCTTGTTTTTTCTTAAGCTTGATTTCATGTAAACTGTTTTGAACATTTTTATCTTTTCTAAACTCAAGCAGTTTTTCAAGTTTTAAGGCATCTGTGACAAATTCATCACCAATTCTATCTTTTAATAAATCCGTTAATTCTCTGTTAGCTGTTAATAACCATCTTCTGTGAACAATTCCGTTTGTTTTGTTATTAAATTTTTCTGGAAATAATTTATAGAAATGATTTAATTCACGTTCTTTTAAAATTTCAGTATGTAAGGCTGCTACACCGTTAACACTGTGTGAGCCTATAATTGAAAGGTTAACCATTCTTACTTGATTGTTCCAAATTATACTAACTTTTCTTAAAGTCTCTTCATCTGTGATCATTCTCTCTGTTCGCATGTAATACATAAACTTGTTGTTAATTTCTTCCGTTACTTGAAAAATCCTTGGTAAAACTGCTCTAAACAAGTTCATATCCCAAGTTTCCATTGCCTCACTTAAAATAGTGTGGTTTGTAAACGCAAATACTTTTCTTGTAATTTTCCAAGCAATATCCCACTCTAAGTTTTCATCATCAAGAAGAATTCTCATAAATTCAGGAATCGCCAAAGCCGGATGGGTATCATTTGTATGAATCGCGATATGGTCTGGCATTTGCTCCATCGGAACATTTTTCTTTTTAAATTTACGCATAATGTCTTGAACACTGGCTGAAACTAAAAAGTATTCTTGTTCAAGTCTTAATTTTTTACCTTCATAGTTTGTGTCATCAGGATATAAAAATTGCGTTATTGCACTTGCGCGATTGATATCATCAAAAGCACCTCTTAGGTTTCCTTTTGAAAACTCATTTAGATTAATATCTTTATAACTTGATGATTTCCATAATCTTAGATTATTGATAACTCCATTGCGATAACCTAAAACAGGAATGTCATAAGCTTCAGCTTTAATCGACTCATAGTCAACATGCTTAAAGACTAACTTTTCACCAATCTTGTCAGTTTCAATACGTCCACCCATTTTAACTTCATAGATGGCGTCTTCTCTTTTATACTGCCAGATATCAATTTCACTTAACCAGTCATCTGGTGTTTCAACTTGGCTACCATGGTCAATTAATTGCTTAAAAAGACCTTTTTCATAGCGAAGCCCATAACCATGGCCCGGAAGTTTTAAAGATGCTAGTGAGTCTAGAAAGGCTACTGCTAGTCTACCTAGTCCACCATTACCAAGACCTGGTTCATTTTCAACTGCTAAAACATCTTCAAAATCAAAACCTAATTCTTCAATTGCTTCCTTTGCAGTATCATATAGACCTAAGTATTGAAGATTTTTTTCTGTAAACTTACCAGTTAAAAATTCCATTGAAATATAATACATCCGTTTAACATTTTTCTCTTGTTGTTTGATGTGGGTATTGGTCCAGTCTTCTCCGATATGATCTTGAAGAATAACTCCAATTGCACGGTAAACATCACTAGGCTTAGCTTCTTGTAAGCTCATTTTTGATATTTTGTTTAACGTCTTAACTAATTCTTGCTTAAATTGCTGTGTTTCATTTTCTACCATAACTACTCCTTTAATTACTTATATAATTTTAAATACTCTTTGGAGGATGCTTCCCAACTATTGTCAGATTTCATAGCTCGTAACATCATTTTCTCCCAGGCTTTATTGTCCTGTGTATAAAGTTCTATTGCTTCCTTAATTTGAAATAACATTTCATGGGCATTATAGTTTTTAAAAGAAAAACCATTGCCTTCATTTGTATATTTATTATAAGAAATAACTGTGTCTTTTAGTCCGCCAACTTCTCTGACAACAGGAATTGTACCATATCTTAGAGAAAAAAGCTGTGATAAGCCACATGGCTCAATCATTGAAGGCATCAAAAAGATATCTGCCCCTGCATAAATTTTATGTGCTTCATCTTCACTAAAATATATATTTGCCGCAACCTTGTCTGGATATTTCCATTGGAAATGTTTAAACATATTTTCAAATTCTGGCTCGCCAGTACCTAGCACTACAAATTGAACATCCTCATGTAATAGCTCATCCATAATATGTGACACAAGATCTAAACCCTTCATGTCTGACAATCTTGAGATCATCGCTATTACAGGTGTCTCTTTTTTTTCTGGCAAATTATATTTTTTTTGGATTGCTTGTTTATTTTTATACTTAGTTTTTAAAGTCTTTTCATCATAATTATAATCTAATAGTGGGTCAGTCTTTGGATTCCAAACTTCATAGTCAATACCATTAACAATACCAAATAATTTTTGACTATGATAAGCGAGTATTCCTTCAAGTCCTTCTCCAAAGAATCCATATTTGATTTCATCAGCGTAAGACTTAGAAACTGTAGTGATTACATCTGAATAGACAATACCGGCCTTCATATAATTTACATCATTGTAAAACTTAATACTACTTTCTTGGAAATATTCATTTGATACACCCATTACTTCGCCTAAAACTGCTGGTGGGAAAACTCCTTGATATTTTAAGTTATGAATTGTAAAGATTTTTTTAATTCCATCATAGTAAGCATCACCTTTGTTAAATTCATAAATAAACAAATTGACTAAAGCACTGTGCCAGTCATTTGTGTGAATAACTTGCGGCTTAAACTTAAGTTCTTTTGGAAGTAAAGTTACCGCTTTTGAAAAGTAAGCATATCTTTCACCATCATCTACTTCTCCATAAACTTTTTCTCTATCAAAATAATATTCATTATCTAAAAAGTAATAAGTAACACCCTCATATTTTAACTCCATTACACCAACATACTGACGACGCCAGTTTAAATCGACATAGTATTCATGAATTTTCTTCATTTCATCCTTGAATTCTTGTTTGATTGAACTGTGCAATGGCAAGACTACTCTGATGTCATGGCCTAGTTTTTTGATTGTTTTTGGTAGAGAACCTGCGACATCCGCAAGTCCTCCAGTTTTTATAAATGGTGCTACTTCAGCTGCTACATATAGTATTTTCATATTATTTCGCCTTTCTGATGGTTACACTTTTTTCTACTACGTAAGGATTTGATTTTGTCCCAACAATAGTGACACCCTCACTAATTATTGTATGTTTATCTAAAACAGATTTTACAACATAGGCGTCTTTTCTAATTTGTGATTTCTGCATAACAATTGAGTCTTTAACGACTGCACCCTTTTCAATTTTTACACCTCTAAAGATGATCGAGTTTGTTACTTGACCCTCAATAACACAACCATTAGCGATTATTGAATTTTCTACTTTTGAGTCTTCAGTGTAAAGTGTTGGCGGTTCATCCTTTGCTCTTGTATAAACAGCTCCACCTTCATAAAAAGTTTCGTGTGATATGTCTGGATCTAATAGATTCATACTTGCACGATAATATGAAGTTAAATCTTTAATGTCTTCAACATGGCCATCATGTTTGTATGTAGTGACTTTATAATTATCTTTATTCTTTAGAAAAGCACCTCTTAAGTATCTTTCTTGCCCAGTTTCCATTGATACTCTAACCAACTGTCTAAATACTGATTTTTTCATAAAAGCTGCACCTAAATAAAGATTAATATTGTCTGTTAAGCCTAGATTTTTTCCAATATTTAGAAATTGCCCATTTTCATCAAAAACAATTATTTCACTATTTAAATGGATTTCTTCATTTTTTTGTTCTTTATATATTAAGGTTACATCCGCATCATCTTCTAAAAATTGTTCATAAGCCTTACTTAAGTCAATCTTAGCTAGTTTAGTCTGACCGATAATGTAAACATTATCTTCTTTGACACCATCCAAAAAATCTTCAGTAAGGTAGTACTGCGAAATGTCTCCTTCTTGAACATAGTCATCGGCCGTATGTTGTGGTGGGAAAATATGTAATCCATTAATTCTACGATTTAATTCCCAAGGTTTACCATCGCCAATATGATCCATTGTTGACCTAACTTTTTTACCGGTATACACTGCCACCGTTGCAACCCCATGATTAACCATATTTGATAACATGAAGTCTACAATTCGATATCTTCCCCCAAAAGGCAGCATATATGCTTGTCTAGGTTTACATAAGGACCCAAAGTTTTCTGATACATTTTGTGGATTAATAATTCCAAAACAATTATTTAACATGTTTATTCCTCCTTATTCTACCGTTACACTAGTTGCGTCAACTAAATATATTCCATCATTAGCTAAGCCAATTTCTCTATTTTCATCAATTACTACATCATCGATAATAACTGCCTTATGAATTTTAGCGCCTTTTTTGACAACAACATTATTCAATAAGACACTATCAGTAACAACTGCACCCTCTTCGATGACTACCCCACAAGACAAAATACTGTTGGTTACACTACCTTTAACAATACAGCCCTCATTGATTAAACTATTATTTACAACTGCACCTTTTGCGATAAACTGGGGTGGAAGGTTGAGATTTCGAGTATAAATTCTCCAGTCACGGTCATGTAAGCCTAAAGTGTTATCTTTGTCTAATAAGTCCATATTAGATTCCCAATAACTTTGAACTGTTCCGACATCTTTCCAATAGCCCTTAAATGGCCAAGCATACATGGATTTACCATCTTCTAACATCATTGGTAAAATGTTTTTACCAAAGTCATGTGATGATTCTTTGTCTTCATTATCTTGTACTAAGTATTTTCTCAAGACTTTCCAATCAAACATATAAATTCCCATTGAAGCCATATTGTTTTTTGCGTTCTCTGGTTTTTCATCAAATTCATATATTTCGTTGTCTTCGTGCGTATTTAATATTCCAAAACGACTTGTTTCTTCCCAAGGCACTTCCATTACTGCGATTGTCAAATCTGCCCCTGTTTCTTTGTGACCTTTTAACAGTTTATTATAATTCATCTTATAAATGTGATCACCCGATAAAATCAATACATGGTCTGGGTTTAGAGAGTCTATAAAGTCAATGTTTTCATAAATTGCATTTGCTGTACCTGTAAACCATCTTCCACCATCATCACTCATAAATGGTGGTAAAATACTTAATCCACCAACATTTCGATCAAAATCCCATGCTGCACCAATTCCAATATGAGAATTTAGTTCAAATGGTTTATATTGAGTTAAAATTCCAATATCGCGTATTCCTGAATTTGTGGCATTACTTAAGGCAAAGTCAATTATTTTATACTTACCTCCAAATGAAACGGCTGGCTTGGCAATATTTTTCGTTAAGGATTTTAATCTTGAACCTTGGCCCCCAGCTAAAAGCATTGCGACTACTTTGTTATTTGTCATACTTAATCCCTCCTAATTTTAAATATTAAACCTGAAAGTCCTGGGACATCTACACTAATACTATGATCTCTACCATGACTAGCTACATCTTCACTTCTGTAAGTCTTAACCCTCGCTAAATCTCCTCCATATCTTCTGTGGCCACTGGCCATAAGCGTTCTGTATCTTCCACTTTCACTAACACCAATTCTATAAGCTTCTCTAGCTACTGGAGTAAAGTTAAAGATACCAACAAGTCTATTGCCTTTTTTATCAATTCTTTCAAAAGCAACAATACTTTCAGCATGGTTTTCATGGTCAATCCATTCAAAGCCATCATAAGTATTATCCAATTCATACATCGGTGTTTCTTCAATATATAATTTATTTAAATCTCTCACAAAATTTTGAGTTTTTTCGTGTGATTCATATTCTAACAAAAACCAATCTAACGGTTTCCACTCATTCCATTCAATAAACTGTCCAAATTCACTTCCCATAAACAAAAGTTTTTTACCTGGATAAAAATACATGTATAGTAATAAAAGTCTTAAGTTATTAAACTTTTCTTCATAACTTCCTGGCATCTTATCCAATAAACTTTTTTTACCATGGACTACTTCATCATGACTAATTGGAAGAATATAACTTTCATTAAAAGTATAGGTAATTCCAAACGTTAGGGCATTTTGATTACCTTTTCTAAATAATGGGTCTGTCTCAATATATTCCAAGGTATCATTCATCCAACCCATGTTCCATTTATAATCAAAACCTAAACCACCATCACTAACCGGCTGCGTAACTAATGGCCAGGCTGTACTATCTTCCGCAATCATAAGCGCATCTGGAAAATACTCTTTTACAGTTTTATTTAATGTTTCAATAAAGTTTATGGCATCTAGGTTTTCAACCCCACCATGTTCATTTCGTAACTCTTCACTTTCAAAGTTTAAATAAAGCATATTCGCAACTGCATCAATTCTCAAACCATCTATATGATAGTAGTCTAGCCAATATAAGGCATTTGAAATTAAGAAACTTCTAACTTCAGGCTTTTTATAATCAAAGTGGAGAGTTCCCCAACCTTCATTTTCTGCAAGTCTTGGATCTTCAGACTCAAACAAGTTGGTACCATCAAATCTAGCTAAACCATGGTCATCCTTACAAAAATGAACCGGGACCCAATCTAAAATAACCCCAATGTCTTTGCGGTGAAATTCATCAACTAAATACATAAATTCTTTTGGTGTTCCAAAACGACTTGTTGGGGCAAAGTATCCTGTTTGTTGATATCCCCAAGAACCATCAAAAGGGTGCTCCATAATTGGCATCAACTCAACATGTGTAAAGCCCATTTTGCTTACATAAGCGACTAGATCTTTGGCCATATCACGATATGACAAGTAGCCACCTTCAGGTGTCTTGTTCCATGAAGAAAGGTTTACTTCATAAATTGACATTGGCTTAGTATGAGTATTTGTCTTTTTACGTTTATTCATCCATTTTTTATCACGCCATTTATAGTTTTTAATATCATAAACTTTAGACGCTGACTTAGGTTTTAGTTCAGCATGAAAGGCATAAGGATCAGCCTTTATTCGTACTTCATCGTTGTGTGCTACTATTCTGTACTTATAAGTATCAAACTCTTTGACATCATAAACACAGATACTAAAAAGACCACTCTCTTCAATCCGTTTTAAAGGTAAGTCGTCTTCATTCCACTCATTAAAATCACCCATTAGAGTAATATGTTTTGCATTTGGTGCCCACACGACAAAGCGTGTCGCCTTTCCGTCTTTACCTTTAACATGATGAGCGCCTAAAAACTCATGACTTTTGAAAAATGTTCCTTCGTGAAAAAGAAAAGCATCAAATTCGCCTTCTTTACAATAATAATAGTTCATTTTTTAGCCCCCTTGACTAGTTTTACTATATTTTTATTTGCTGTTTTACTGTCTCTATATGCTCTTATAGTTTACCATAATATATGCTTTTGTTCTAATTGCAAAAGACTAACAATTTCGAAATTAATAATTATTATTAAACTTTCAAGTTAATTTAATTCATATGAAAAATTAATGATGTACAAGCTGAAATGATTTATTTACTAAAGTTTATAAAGGTTCTAACTGCTCGGTAGGCAGCCTTTTCTATAAGGCTTTCAACATTGAGATAAGCTTTTTTTTCACTCATCGGTTTATCAATAATATCTACTATCATATCAATGCCATGGTCATAGACTTTATCAGCGCCATCTCCAATACTTCCGACAATTGCAATGGTAAATAAATCATAGTCTTTAGCCAACTTACAGACTCCAACTGGAGCCTTTCCATAAATTGTTTGCCCATCTATTTGACCTTCACCGGTAATTAGTAGATCAGCATTGCCTAAATGTTGTTTTAAATTTATTAAATCTAAAATCTTATCAATTCCTGAAACGATATCAGCATTACAAAAGGCAAGTAATCCGGCTCCAAGACCACCCGCTGCCCCTGCCCCTTCAATCTTGGCGACATCCTTATTCAATTCTGATTTAAGCTTACTTGCATAGTGTCTAAGGTTATCATCAATAATTTTTACCTCATAACCACTGGCTCCTTTTTGCGGACCAAATACATAAGCTGCGCCTTGTTCTCCATAAAGCGGATTTAAGACATCTGATAAAACTGTAAACTTAGCTTTGGCGACAAGAGGATTAATGCAAGCCACATCAATTTTTTCAATCTTATTTAGCTCCTTATTTCCTAGCCCAATTTCCTTATTGTTTTTATCATAAAATTTTACCCCTAAAGCCATCGCCATACCTACTCCACCATCATTGGTTGCAGAGCCACCTAAGCCAACGTAAATATTTGTATATCCTTTATTTAAGGCATCCTCAATTAGTTGGCCGGTACCATAGGTTGTAGTTAACATTGGCTCTAGTTTATTTTTATCAATTAAAATTAGACCACTTGCCGCTGCCATTTCAATAATTACACTATTTTTATTTAAGACTCCATACTTTGCAGTTATGGTTTTTTGCATGGGATTTAAGACCAAAACCTCATTATAGAAGCCATCTAAACTTTCAACCAAGGTATTCATAGTTCCTTCGCCACCATCAGCAATCAAAACTTTGACAACTTCAATTGACTTAGAAACCCTTTTTATACCCTTTTCAATAGCGGCTGCGACTTCACTACTTGTAAAACTTCCTTTAAATGAGTCAGATGCAACTACAATTTTCATATGTCCTCCCTCACCAAATCAACAAAACTAACCTTACCTTTAAATTCACTTTTAACTTTTCCAAAACTATCTTTTGTTATTAAAAGTAAGTCTTGAACATAATCTGAATCGACTGAAATAACCATTTTCCCATTAACAGCTAACTGATTTATTAAATCTTGAGGAATTTCACTTGCGCCTGCCGTTACCATAATACAGTCATAAGGGGCATGTTGCGACCAACCAAAATGTCCATCGCCTTGTTTAAAGTGAATATTCTTATAGCCTAAGTTATCTAATCTTGTTTTTGCAGACAAGTGTAGTTGCTCAATTAATTCAACTGTATAAACAGATTTTGTAAGTGTTGCTAAAAGTGCTGTTTGATAGCCTGATCCAGTCCCAATCTCTAGCACTGTGCTATTGGACTTTGGATCTAGAAGTAACGTCATCTTTAGCACTAAAGATGGCTGGGATATTGTTTGACCATAACCAATAGGAAAAGGCCTATCCATTTTCGAATATTCTTTATCCGTCTCCATAAAAAGCTTACGATCTAAATTATTATAAGCATTTGTGATGCGCTGCTTATTATTCATTAGTATCACCCTTTAAATATATAACTGTCTAGTTTTCTCTTAATTATATATTAACTTAAATTCAGTGTTTTGACAAAGGTTTTAGAAACTAAAATCGATTATTTTTAAGATTCTAGCTTAATTATTTATTAAAAGACTAAACAGCAATATTGTTTATAAAAATCATATTTATTGTATAATTATATTCATAAGAGTAGGCGAGGTGTTTTATGAGTAAAATTAAAGTTATCATCAATGATAAAATGCAAAAAGGTCATTATTATTTAACCGAGCCAATCGGCAAAAATTTTAACCAAAATTTTAAACCCGAATTATGTCCCAAAGAACTATTAGAATTAGGTGTTTTTGGCGGTAAATATATGACTGATTGTCAAAATGAATTTCCAAAAGAATGGTTTAAAAACGCCAAACTATCCCCTTTAAAAAAAGATGTTTCACTAAATTATTTTAAAATTGATGCTTCCATGCCCTTAAAACACTGGGTTGATAAAGGTTGGATCCATGAGGCAGACCCGCGCGGTTGGTTTCAGTGGTATTGTCGCTACTATTATGGACGACGCATGCCTAAAGAAGATTTACGACAAATTAAACGATGGCGGGCCATGACTCGTCACATTGGCGCAATCAAAAAAAATTGTAGTCAAGGTGATCTTAAATGTCGAGTAAAACAAAGACAAGCTCTTTTGCACTGGGCTTATGACAGCAGAAATATTTAATTATTAAAAAGGGATGTTTAAACTAGTCTTAGTCTAAACATCCCTTTTAAATTATAATAAACCAAATTAAATTATACCATCAAAAATGCTGCTCGTAAGATAAACACTCCGGCTAAAATCCACATAATTAATGAAACATCTTTGTACTTTCCAGATAAAGCTTTCAAAACAACATAAGAAACCATCCCAAATGCAATACCTTCTGCAATACTGTAAGCAAATGGCATCATAATTATTGTTAAAAAGGCTGGTATCGCTTCTGTAAAGTCAGTAAAGTCAATATCAACAATTGAACTCATCATAAAGAGACCTACAATAACTAAGGCAGGTGTCGTTGCTGCTGATGGTACAAGCGTAAATAGAGGCGCTAAGAATAAAGCAATTCCAAACATACCTGCTGTTGTTAGTGAAGTTAGACCTGTTCTTCCGCCTTCAGCAACGCCTGAAGCACTTTCTACAAAAGTTGTAACCGTGCTAGTTCCAAGACAGGCTCCTGTAATAGTACCTACGGCATCTGCCATTAAGGCTTTTCCAACCCGTGGTAATTTACCATCATCATCTAGCATATCTGCTTTTGCTGCAACTCCTGCGAGAGTTCCAACTGTATCAAATATATCAACAAACAAAAATGTAAAGACGACAATCGCCATTTCCCATGAGAATATTTCTTCCCAACCTACAAATTGAAATGCGACATCTTTTAGAGATGGTGGCAAACTGACTAAACCAATAATGCTTTCTGGTAAAGCAGTAACACCAAATGGAATACCGACTAAAGTTGTACCTATGATACCAATCAACAAAGCCCCTTTAACCCCTCTTGCGACTAAAAGTCCTGTAAAAAGGATACCGATAATTGCGACAAGTGCTGGTCCTTGGGTTAATTTACCTAACTGAACAATAGTACCTGCGCCAGGCTCAACAACGCCTGCACCAGTTAGCCCTATAAAGGCAATAAATAATCCAATACCAACTGAAACTGCATTTTTAAGATTTTTTGGTATAGCATTAAAAATTGCTTCTCTAGCATTTACAAAAGATAGTAACACAAAAATAATTCCTTCAATTAATACCGCTGTTAGTGCAAACTCCCATGTTTTTCCCATAGGACCTAATACAACTGTAAATGCAAAGAATGCGTTGAGTCCCATTCCTGGAGCTAATGCAAATGGATATTTTGCATATAAAGCCATCACAAGTGTAGCAACAAGTGCTGATAAGGCAGTGGCTGTAAAAACTCCCCCAAAATCCATCCCTGTTTTTGATAGCATGTCTGGATTAACAACTAGTATATAAGCCATTGTCATAAATGTTGTTATACCTGCTAGAACTTCAGTTTTTACATCAGTACCGTGTTCTTTAAGGTTAAAAAATTTCTCAATAAATGCCATTAATTATACCCTCCTCAAGGTTAAGTTTGTTAAATACCATTAATATTTAACAATCACAAAAATAAATAAGCCCAGACGGGCAGGAAGTGAAACCTACCCGTCTGGGCTTTTATCCCTACGGTGTGATATAAAAAATTATATCTGTATCGCTTGGACCAGCGAATTTAATCCGGAACCCTAGATACACTTTCACTCATAGTAAGCGATTAACGGTCGCTTCTAGAAACATCCTAACCATAATTTAGGATCTATACGAGTACTATTTACTTTTACCAATTAATCATAGCAAGTATACTGACTAGTGTCAATTAATTTTAAGAAAAAGGTGAAAGATTTCATCTTTATTAATAAATCTCGATAAATTTTAAAAATTAATTATTTATACTTTTAAAATACACCTTTTAAGCAACTTTTCATAAGCTAATCTTTTTGAACCATCTTCTATATATATAATCCCACAATAAATGAATTGGTTTTTCTTCAAAAACTTTTGCATCGTAATATTATCTTGGTGAGTATCAACTCTAATACTGTTGATACCTTTGTTTAAACTAAGTTGTGTTGCTGCATTTATTAATAATGAACCAATGTTTTTTCCTTTATATTTGTTATCAACGGCAATTCTGTGAATTGTACAATAAGCATTATCATTCAACCATTGACCCAAAAAGATTTCATTATAAGTTTTTTCGACTCCAAAAATAATTGCTGCTGTCGCAATTACTTTTTTATCTTTTACTAAGACATAGCTATTACCCATTTCTACATCTTCTTCAATGACTTGTCTATTTGGATAATTATTTTGCCATTGGTCAATATTTAAGTTTTTTAAATGTATCTGAGCCTCATTAATTATCCTCAATATAGCATCGATATCTGATAATTTAGTTTTTCTAAACTCTGTATTCTCTAACATTTTTATACCCCTTAGTTACATGCAATAATATTTAAGTTGACCGTTATTAATTTTCTTCTGTCATATTTTTATTTAAATACATTTTTTTATCTAACTTTTCCCTAAATTCTTGAACACTAAGATTTTGTTTAAAGTCATAAACGCCACTACCATAGCTAAACTTAAGTTTATATTCTTTTTCCATTTTTTTATTAAATTTATTAAAGGCACTTTGTATATTTTTAACTGTCTCTGATAATTCACTTTCACTATCTGTGTCTAAAACGACCCAAAACTCATCTCCACCTGACCTACCGATTAAGTCATTTTCATTAATTTGACTTCTAAGTAATTTCACAGTATTAATCAGTGCTTGGTCACCTACTTCATGTCCATAAGTATCGTTTATAATTTTAAAATCATCAATGTCTAATGTTATTGCCGAAAAACTCTTTTTACTATTACTCATTTTTACTTTGTTATTTATATAGGTATCCAGTCTACGGCGATTACTAACTCCAGTTAGATAGTCAGTATATATATTTTTGTTTTGGATTTTTATAAATACTATTAATATTGAAATAGCTACACTTGGTAAGACTAGTGAAACTCCATAAAAGATTGTTTGTAAAAATGAGGCAAATAAAGGTGGTACTGAAAAGAACAATAATGATGGGTAGTACCTTTTTTCCAGTTTGTTTCGGTTTTTTATAATTAATATAAAACCTGCAACTAGCATTGAAATTGTAATGAAGTTTGAAACGATATAAAAGGGTCCACGCTGATAAATGTTATTAGCATCGATTGTGTAGTACCATCCAAATTTTTGTGAGCCTAATACTATTATTATATTTATGATATTTATAATTATAAAAATTGGTTTAAGTTTACTTGTTTTTTGCTCATCTTCAAATATTTGAAAGTGAGCATATAGATACCATACAGATGGTAAAGTTGCGATCATGCTAAATAGAAATAGATTCCCAACCCCATTTGCTAATGGAAAAAAACTTCTAAGGTTACCGTCAAATCTACCTAAAGAATCAAAAAACAACATTAAAAAAGTAACTCTTACTATATTTTTAAACATTTTATTTCCGAAATCGTTTCTCTCAGTAGTTTTTCTTGTGTCATTATGTACTAAAGCTAAAACAATTGCGGCAAAAGTGTTTATTACAATATTATAAACTATATTCAATCTATTCACCTCTATACTCTATTATAGACTAAAACCAGCAAAATTTCTCTTGCCGGTTTTATTTTGTAAATTATATTTTAATTTGACTTAAGGTCTTAAGCCGCTCCCACCTTGAACAGTTATCGTTTCTCCGGTAATATACTTACCATCGCTGGTTAAGAAAACACAAAGTCTTCCGATATCTTTCTCAGGATCTGCCATTCGCCCCATAGGGATATCTTGAATAGTTTTTTCATATAATTCTGGGTATTCTTTGCGCCAGTTTTCTAATGCCTTAGTCATTGCTAACGGACAAATTACATTAACATTAATGCCAAATTCTCCCCACTCACTTGCAGCAACTCTTGATAACCCACGAATTCCTTCTTTCGATGCGGCATAAGATGATTGACCAAATTTACCGAAAATACCCGCTCCTGATGCAAAATTAATTACTGATCCGACACTCTTTTTTAGATAAGGAAAAGCAAAACGCATGTAATTGAAAGTTCCATAGAGTCCTGTATATATTGCTAAGTCAAAGTCTTCAGTTGTGTGATCTACTAGTAAAACTCCTGATTTTGAAGCTTGAGCATTATTAATCACTACATCGATTTGACCAAATTCTTCAACCGTTTTTTCAACGACCATCTTAACTGCTTTTTCATCACCACCATCAGCTGATAGCGCCAAAACTTTTATACCAAATTCTTTTTCTAAGGCTTGTTTAGCAATATCAAGTTTACTTGCTGTTCTACCAGTGATGACAAGGTTTGCACCCTCTTTAGCATAGGCTGTACTTATACCAAAACCAATACCTGAACCACCACCTGTTATAATAACGACTTTATCTTTCATTTTACCCATTTACTTTTTCCTCCTTATTTAGCTTTTATTATTTATAAAATTTTATATTGAATATGATTTTAATTAATTTAAAAAGCCCCCTAAAGGGCTTGTATAATATTAGTAGGCAGTCCATCCACCATCAAGTGCAATAGTCTGTCCATTAACATAACTTGAGTCATCACTGGCTAAAAACAGTGCCACAGTCGCAACCTCACTACCTTTACCTTCTCTTGGATTTCCAGCAATACCGGTCATAACCATTTTCATTCCGGCTTCATTTATATGGGCCATATACTCACCTGTGCCAATTTCTGTCGCAATTCCACCTGGACAGATTGCATTACATCTAATATTTTGGGTTGAATACATAAAAGCAGTATTTTTAGTTAAGCCTACTAAAGCATGTTTACTTGCTGTATAGACCGCTCCTGCCCTTGCCCCAAATAAACCACCTAAAGATGATATGTTTATAATGTTGCCACTACCTTGTTTTTGAAATATATTTACCGCTTTTCTTGATGACCAAAATGGTGAAAATACATTTAAGTTAAAAACTTTATCTAACATTTCATCTTTAACATCACCAACTGGACTAAAGTCATCCATTATCCCGGCATTATTAACGAGAATATCTAATTGCCCACAATCTTTATAAACTTTGTCAATCATCACTTCAGTTTCTGTTTGTGACATTAAATCAACAGTCATTGGAATAATCTTACCTGAAAAATCTTTCGTACTCTCTGCCAGCTCAATTAATTTTTCTTCTCTTCTAGCTACTGCATAAACAGTTGCGCCCTCTTGAGCATAAAGATATGCAATATCTCTACCCATACCACTACTTGCTCCAGTAACAATCGCTATTTTACCTTGTAACTTCATAGTCTATTCCTCCTTGTTTGTTAATTATTTAACATAGTCATTATATAACACTTCCAGCCGCTTTACAAGACTTAATTAATTTTTTCACTAGTAAAATTGTTGAAGATATTATTACTAAATTTTATTGAAAACCATAAAGTAGAAAATAAATTATCTAATTTAATTAACCTCCTTTCCAATTACCTTTAATCTTATATTTTTATTCCTGCTTCAACCCAAACAGAAATACTACTTGGGCTGACCATAAAGTTTCCATAACCTTTTTCATCAATATAGACTTCACCTTGATTATTTCCAGTATAATCAGAATATTTTTTATTTGCCTGTTCTATTCCAACAAACATTGTGACTGTATCCATAGCATTATTTGATACAACAACCGCACACTTATGTGGGTGCTTTTCGTCTCCGTGTCTTACCCAGCCTATAGTATTTTTAGATTGCATGTATTCATCTTGGTCGCCATAAGCAAAATTTATTCTTAACTTAGCAAGGATATCAATTTGATCTTTGATCCCATTAAAACTATTATCTCCAAGAGTTCCATAATAATCGCCATAAAAGATGCAAGGATAGCCATCTTGTCTTAAAAGAATAATTCCATATGCGATTTCCTTAAACCAGTCATCGACAAAGGACTCTAGAGACTGGCCTGTTTGTGAATCATGATTGTCGACAAAAGTTACTGCTAAAGATGGATGTGTTTTTACTAGGCTGTTGTCAAAGATAGTTCTCAAATCATAGTCTGCCCCAGCAAGTGATGCTTGATGTAAATTAAAATGTAAAACAACATCAAATAAATCGAGATTGTAATCAAGATCTTTTAAAAAATTGCTATTAATCATTGCTTCATTTTGCCAATACTCTCCAAGCAAGTAAAAATCTTCTTTAGAGTTAGCTTGGATATGCTTAACTAAGTCATTAAGAAAACTCTTGTCAATGTGTTTGAGTGCGTCAAACCTAAAACCATCCAGATTCAATTCATTTATAAACCAAATCGACCAATCTTTCAATTCTTTAATCACATCTGGGTGGGCATGATCAATATCGGCAAACATCAGATAATCAAAATTACCTTTTTCACTAGAGACACCAATACCCCAACCCTTATCTTCGCCAATAATTCTAAATATCCCCGTTTCGCCAGTAGCTTCGTCATAGTCAATTCCTGTAAAATGATTATAATTCCATTTAAAATCAGAATACTCATTAGATCTATTTTTGAAATCAAAGCCAGTCCAACCTTTTATTTTATAAGGTTTTCCAAGAGCTTGGGTTCGGTCATTTTCATCAACCTTAACAACCATAAATTCTTCAACCCGGTCAGCACCAGCCTTATGATTTAAGACTACATCAGCATAGACACTCATATCACGGTTATGAATTTCCTTTATTAGTTTAATTAATTCTTTTTTTGTTCCATACTTTGTTCTAATTGCGCCCTTTTGATCAAATTCACCTAAGTCCCATAAGTCATATATTCCATATCCTGGATCATTTGTGCCTGTAGCCTTTGTGACTGGAGGTAGCCATATTGCCGTTATTCCTATGGATTTTAATTCATCTAACTTCAATATTAAATCCTTATAGTAACTTCCATCATCATTTAAATACCATTCATAGCCTTGAAATAATATTCCGTTATCCATATATACCAACCTCTTCTATACTTTCATTTTATTTATTTTGCACTTGTATTATATCACTCAGACTTATTTAGTTAATTGTTAACTATCTTATAACTGTATTTTAAAAAGCCAACTATTTTAAATAGCTGGCTTTATTGATCCTTATTTTTCTAAACTTTTAGGCTTAGACAATATTTCTGAATAGATTATACCTTTTAAAATGTCTTTTTTAATATTTATTAGGCCAGAAGTTTCAGATTTACTTTTATCTAATTGAGTTGTTTCAATTCTCACTTCTTGTTTTCTTGATAGATCAAAGTCATCCATCTTGCCTTTAGAAACTTGTTGGGCCAACGGAACTTGGCTTTCACTTAATCTAGAACTTCTCAGCAAAGCATCCTTGTGGAGTCTTCTGCTTAATTCAAGTTCAGAGTGCTTATTAATTTTTTCTTCTTGTCTTCTGATCGTTGCTTCTCTAGTTTGACTTGGAGTTCCTTCCCGTCTTACCGATTGTTTTGGTTGAACAATAACTTTTGGTTCTTCTTTTTTGACAACTACAGCTCTTTCTTGTTCAAACTGCTCTTCAAAGCTTCTAATCAACTCACCAAAATTTCTTTTTCTGGGACTGCTACTTGTCGGTTGAACATCTTGTCCCAACTTTTTTTCAGGTTGCGATTCATTTTTGGAAGCAAATCTTTTCAAGACTAAGTTTAGTATAAAAAATCCAATTAACGTTACTATAGGATCGGGCATTTTATCCCTCCTTATTTATTTTTATTCTCGCCATCTGCGATTTTTGAAATTGAACTACGCATATCAGTATCAGCTAAAACATTTTTCATGTTGTAATAATCTAATACACCAATCTTACCATCTCTTAGCGCTTGCGCTAATGCTAGTGGTATTTGAGCTTCAGCTTCAACAACTTTAGCACGCATTGCTTGAACTTCAGCAATCATTTCTTGCTCTTTAGCAACAGCCATAGCTCTTCTTTCTTCTGCTTTTGCTTCAGCGATCCGTTTATCAGCTTCAGCTTGGTCCATTTGAAGTTTTGCACCAATATTTCTTCCGATATCAACATCTGCAATATCAATTGATAAAATCTCAAAGGCTGTTCCTGAGTCTAAACCTTTTCCTAAAACAGTTTTTGAAATACTGTCTGGATTTTCAAGAACTTGTTTGTGTGAATCGGAACTACCAACTGTAGTTACAATCCCTTCACCAACTCTAGCAATAATCGTTTCTTCACCAGCTCCACCGACTAATCTTTCAATATTAGCTCTAACTGTAACTCTAGCTTTAGCCATAACTTCGATACCGTCTTTTGAGACTGCGGCAATAATTGGTGTTTCAATAACCTTTGGGTTAACTGAAACTTGAACTGCTTCTAAAACGTTTCTACCTGCAAGATCAATTGCTGCGGCTCTTTCAAACTCTAATGGAATATTAGCCCGTTGTGCTGCAATAAGTGCATCAACTAAAGTGTTAACATTACCACCCGCAAGAAAATGCGCCTCTAGTTCATCAATATTAATGTTTAAGCCAGCTTTAGTTGCCTTAATCATTGGATTTACGATTCTACTTGGCGCTACTCGTCTTAAACGCATTCCAATTAGCGTTGTCATTTTGATTTTTACACCTGAGAAATATGCTGTTACCCATAATCCAAATGGCACAAATGTAAAGAACAATGATAGTAATATAACAATTACGACTGCTACTATTACTGGTATAATAAATACTTCTGGTCCCATATTTTATATCCTCCTTACGAATATATTAGATCCTTCTATTCTTACTACTTTAACTCTTTCACCTTTAGAAATTAAACCCGCATCTGATAAAACGTCAAGTCTGGTTTGATCAATTTCAATAAACCCACTTGGTCTAAGTTCAGTTTGGGCAATTCCCTCTTTGTTTAGATAAACATCTTGACTATCTCTAGATAGAAAACCTTTTTCACTAGTATGGTTAGAGTCAAGAACAATCCTATTCAAAACATTACTTTTAAAACCTAGTTTAACTATAAACACCGTAATTATCGTGGTCAAAATAATCGCAATGCTCAATGATAGAATTGCTGTTGATACGGAATCAACGGCTAATACTACTCCTAGTAATATAAACACCAACCCACCTACTTCCGGTATTCCAAAGCCTGGAACTATCATCGCAATCATGGCCAAAATCAATCCAATACTAAATAAGATTAATGCGGTCCAATTTGAATTTCCTGCAAGGATGTTTCCACCAAAGTATAATCCAAATCCTACAATACTTATTGTACCACCAAAACCAAAGCCTGGGGTAAATATTTCAATAACCATGCCTACAAATCCTAGGGTCAACAAAAAACTGGCAACATATGGACTTGAGATATACTTAGTCAGCTTAACCTTTAAATTTTCACTAATAGTTGTGATTTTAGCATCTTTAATATTAAAGGCGGCCAGTATTTCTTCATAACTATCCGCAGTCAAATCTGAGATTCCTAAAGCCTTTGCTTCATTTGAAGTTAGATTGAGTAATTTACCACTCTCAATAACACCAGCTATTTCAATATCTTTATCAGCCATCGCTTGCATTACTAATGCATCTTTATTACGATATTGAGCTGTATCTCTTAAGACACCACGCCACATTGATAAATATTTCTCTGAATTAGGGATAGTCTCAGCGGAGCCAATAGTCGATGTTGAATTCATAACGACCTTATCTGAGGCAATTGAAATTAAAGTACCTGCAGAAATCGCCTTATTATTAATATACGAAATTGTTGAAACTGGTGATGCAATAATTAAATCTTTGATATTTATTGCTTGATCTACAAGTCCCCCATAAGTATCAATTTCAAAGATTATGGCATCGGTTGTCTCAGGATCAATCTTACTCATCTGGTCTTTTACAAACTCGTAGGTTGCCTTATTGATTTCTCCTTCTATCGGAATTACAACGACATTGCCTTTAGAGCTATTAAAGCCCACTGAAAAAAACATAAATAGCAACATCATTAAGCCAATAATGCTTGTCTTTTTTATTTTCATGATAATTCCTCATCTCTTATGATTGTACCTAAATATTATAACATATCCCTGTTCAGTCTTTTGAGATATTTCTAAAAGCTAATCTTTCTTAAATAACTGAAAACGCTAACAATTTTCTGTTTTTGTATTGAATTATTAAAATGGTATGCTATTATTAAAGTGTGGTCTATACCACTTAGCAGAAGGAGGATAAAATGGAAGTAAATTTATTGTTAAATGTTACTAGTGAAGAATTTTTCGACTTTTTATATGAATCAATTATAAATGATATTAAGGAAAGTACTAATAAAACCGTTACAAGAAAAGATATTAAGGGTGGATATAGATATAAAAAAGAAATGAAAAACAAAATGGGACGTCAAGGCACAGCTACAATTTTAATAAGAGAGTTTGTTCCAAATAAAACTTATGTTGCAGTTTTTGAAAGCAACCAGGGTGAAAACATCATTTCTTATAATGTTGAGGAATTAGAAGAGAATAAAATTGGTGTTACATATAATGAAGAATATATTGCTGCCGATAAACTAAAAAGTTGGAACTTTAGCTTAGTAAATTTTTTCTATAAGCGAAAAGCTAATAAAAATGCTAAGAATACTTTAAGAAGAATTGAAAGCTATATAAAAGCTAACCGCATAGAAAAGAGTGGCAATAATGATTAATTTAGGAATATCAATTTATCCCGATAAATCTGACTTACAGGCAGACTTAGACTATATTGACTTAGCTGCCAAATATGGTGTAAAAAGAATTTTTACAAACTTACTTGGTTTGGGTGAAAAAACTAAGGCTGAAATCAAAGCCGAGTTTAGTACAAGAATTAACCATGCTCACCAATATAATATTGAGGTCATGGTAGATGTAGCCCCAAATATATTTGAAGAGTTGGATATAACTTATGAAGACTTATCTTTCTTTAACGAAATTGGTGCTGATGGAATTAGAATGGACGAAGCCTTTGATGGTACTAAAGAAGCCATTATGAGCCATAATGAATATGGATTAAAATTAGAATTTAATGCTAGTGGCAGTACTAAACAAATTGAAAACATTCTATCATTTAAACCAAACAATAATAAGATAATCGCCTCACATAACTTTTATCCACAAAAGTATACAGGTTTAGGTTTAGATTATTTTTTAAGAAACAGTCAAGCGATTAAGGCAAATAATATTGAATTGTCAGCCTTTGTTTCTAGTAATGAAAAGGATGCCTTTGGACCATGGGATGTAAATGAGGGCTTATGTACTTTAGAGGCCCATCGCAATTTACCGATTGATCTTCAAGCCAGACATTTAATTGCGACCGGTTTAATTGATAATGTTTCAATTGCCAATGCCTATGCTAGTGAGGCTGAGTTTAAAGCTTTAGCAAAAATAGCTGATGGTAAAGTTAATCTTAAAGTTAATTTAGAATATGACCTAACAGATAGTGAAAAAGAAATATTATATTATGCAAAGCACTTTGTGCGTGGTGATATTTCTGATTACATGCGTAGAAGTACTATGACAAGAATTATATTTAAAAATAGTGTGGTTAAGCCAAAAAATACGAGAGCTTTAAAACGAGGGGATATAGTTATTGTTAATGATAACTATAGTCGCTATAAAGGCGAATTGCACATTGTATTAATGGATATGGAAAACGAAGGAAATAAAAATGTTGTTGCCCGCGTAAAAGATGAAGAACTATTTCTTTTAGACTATTTAGATTCATGGAAGCAGTTTATTATTATCGAATAATAACAATAGAAAGGATTGTCACAATTGGAGAAACCTATATATTTACAAATTAAAGCTCAAATACAACATGAAATACAAGACAAAAGCTCTAATGAGGCAATTGAATCTGAAAGAGTACTGGCTAAACGTTTAATGGCAAGTAGGATGACAGTAAGAAGAGCCTTAGATGAATTAGTTGAGGAGGGTTTTTTATACAGAGAGAAAAATAAGGGAACCTTCGTTTCTGATAAATCACTGTGGAAGAAAAATACAACCGTTTCAAATTTAGATAATGATAATTTGGAATATCGCTTAATTAACTTTGATGTAAAATACTCAATCAAAGATCAGATTTTAGAAAAACTCAACCTCGATACTCGAGAGCCTTATTCAATTATTAGAGCGATTAGAGTTGTTTACTTAAATAAAAAACCACAAAAAATTGAAGAATTCTATATGTTGCGAAATTATATTGATGAAAAAAATATAAATAAATTCGATAAACTTCTAGATTTAAACAGTTATTTACAAACAGGCACAATGACTCAAACTTTTGTACCTACAATAGTTCCAATTAAGTATGCAACAACATTAAAGTTACCTTTAGGTGAACCGATTATTATGATTGAAGGAATTATTAGAAACAGAAGTGGAAAACCATTTATCTTCTATAGGTCTTATAACCACCCCAAGGAAAAAGTTATTGAAATAACTATTTAATAAAACTTTAGTGAAACCGTTTACAATATTAAAAGAGTGTGGTATGCTAAATACACAGTGGTATATACCACAATATAAATGTTTACGAAGGGAGTGGTTTAAGGGGAAAAGAAATAATGACGCTTATAAATTAGGGATTTTGATTGTAAGAAATAAAGGAGGGATTTTATGTTAAACATTTTATTAGTTTGTTCGGCTGGTATGTCAACAAGTATGTTGGTTAAAAGAATGCAAGAATCCGCAGCAGCAAAAGGTATAGAAGCAAACATTTGGTCTGTCGGCGATGCTGATTCACAGGATGCAACTAAAAAAGCTGACATTGTATTACTTGGACCTCAAGTTAGATTTCTAGAGAAAAAGATGCGAGATAGAGTAGATAATAAAGTTCCAGTAGCAGTAATAGACATGAGAGTTTATGGTTCTATGAATGGCGAAAAAGCCTTGGAATCAGCATTAAAAACATTAGAAGACTTTAAAAAGGAGAATTAAATAATGGATAAATTTACACAATGGATGGAAGAGCACTTTTTACCGGTCGCAGCTAAAATAGGGTCCCAAAGACATCTAGTAGCTGTTAGAGATGCCTTTATTGGCATTATGCCAATCACAATGGTTGGTTCTGTAGCCGTTTTATTAAACGTATTCTTTAGAGATTTCCCAACTACATGGGGGATGACAGGTTTTGTAGAAGCGATGGCACCACTAATTGGTGTTAATGGTAAAGTTTGGTTTGGATCAATCGCTATTTTAGCATTAGTATTTGTTTTCTCACTAGGCTACAACGTAGCAAAATCATATGATATTAATCCGTTAGCTGGTGGAGTTGTTGCATTTTCATCACTAATCGTTACATTACCAGAAGTTGCTGAATTTTCTCTAACACTACCAGGTATAGCCGCAGATCAATTAAGCGCATTAACTGCCTTAGGTCTTGAAGGTGCTACAGTTGTTAAAGAAGGCGTTAACATCGCTGCTGCTGGTTGGGGGTATATTGGACTTAACTATACAGGCGCAACTGGTTTATTTACAGCCTTGATTATTGGATTAATTTCATCAATGATTTATGTAAAACTTATGCAAAACAATATTACAATTAAACTACCAGATAACGTACCAGAAGCTGTTAGTAATGCATTTGCAGCAATTATTCCAGGAATCGTTGCTATCTATGTTGCAGCAATCTTAGGATTTATTTCTACAACTTATCTAGGTTATACTATTAATGACTTAGTCTTAACTTATATTCAAAGACCACTACTTGGTTTATCACAAGGTTTATTCAGTGTCTTACTTGCAACATTCTTAATTCAAGTATTCTGGTTCTTTGGATTACATGGACACAACGTCTTGGCTCCAGTTATGGATGGAGTTTATCTTCCAGCATTAATTGCAAATACTGAAGCTTATGAAGTCGCAAGATCATCTGCAAACCTACCTTATATTTGGACAAGAGTTTCATTTGATGCTTACTCTCAAATGGGTGGTTCCGGAATCACACTAGGTTTAATTATCGCAATTCTACTCTTCTCAAAACGTGAGGATTCTAAAACAATTGCAAAACTTGGAGCTCCAATGGGATTATTCAACATTAATGAGCCAATTACATTTGGTCTACCAATTGTATTAAACCCACTATATGTTATTCCTTGGTTAATTATTCCACCAATCACTGCAGCAATCGCTTTTGGTTTAACAAAGATTGGCTTTATTCCTCCAACATTTGTAGCAGTTCCATGGGTAATGCCTCCAGGAGTCTTAGCATATCTTGCAACAGGTGGTAGCATCTTAGCAGCCCTTGTTTCACTATTTAACTTATTCTTAGCCTTTGTAATCTGGACACCATTTGTCTTAATCGCAAATAGAGTCGAAGATACGGATATCGAAGACTTAGCATAATACATTACAATATAGTATAATTGAAGAGACTCTTATTAAGCATACAACAATGCTAAAAGAGTCTTCTTTATTGAAGAAAGGAAGAATATCATGCAAGAATTAGAAATGATTTATTTTCAAATAATCTCGGCGGTAGGAACTGCGAGATCAATGTTTATTGAAGCTATCCAAGAAGCCAAAGAAGGTAACTATGAGGAAGCGGAAAAATTAATCGAAGAAGGTAATGGCTACTTTATTGAGGGCCACCAAGCACATGCAAAACTTATTCAAAAAGAAGCAAGTGGCGAAAAATTAGAATTTAGTTTAATTTTAGTCCATGCTGAAGATCAATTCATGAGTGCCGAAGCTTTTAAGATATTATCTGAAGAATTTATTGATGTGTATAAGCGTATTGACTCGGTCAAATAAAATGGAACATAATAGTAAATGGTATTTATTTATTGTTTCAATTGGATTTTTATTTATAGCCTCTAGCCCAATGTTAGCAAAGCCAATGTATAACATTGTCATGGGCAGTATTATTGTCGGGATTGGTTTTTTTCAATTGCGAAAAAACAAAAGATAAGAAAGGTTGATTAGATGATTAAGTTTCCAAAAGGATTTTATTTCGGAAGTGCCACTTCAGCAACACAGTCAGAAGGAAGCTTTGAAGGTGATGGTAAGGGTAAAGACATTTGGGATGAGTGGTATCGAATAGAACCTGAAAAATTTCATAACCAAGTCGGACCAACTAATACAACTTCAATGTATACCCACTATAAAGACGATGTCGAGCTGTTAAAACAAACAGGACATAACTCTTACCGTACTTCCATTAGTTGGGCAAGACTGTTTCCAAAGGGCTATGGTGAGATAAATCAAACCGCTGTAGATTACTATCAAGATTATTTTAAAGCTTTAAAAAATAATGGCATAAAACCCTTTGTTAATCTATACCACTTTGACATGCCCCTTGCCTTACAAGAAATTGGTGGCTGGGAAAACAGAAAAGTTGTCGACTATTATATTGACTATGCCAAGACATGTTTTAGATTATTTGGCGATACTGTTAAGCATTGGTTTACATTTAATGAACCAATTGTTCACGTTGAATGTGGCTATTTAAATCAATATCACTATCCAATGAAGATGGATGCAAAATTGGCCGCCCAAGTTGGCTATCATACAGCCCTTGCTAGTGCCGCAGCTATTAGAGAATTCAAAGACTTAAAAACCGGCGGAAAGATTGGAATTGTTTTAAACTTGACCCCAGCCTATCCAAGAAGTAATAATAAACAAGATGTTAAAGCTGCAGAAATTGCCGAAGCTTTTCAAAACAAGAGCTTTTTAGATCCAGCTGTTAAGGGAACATTCCCAAAGTTATTAATAGATATCTTGAATTTACATGATTTACTGCCAGAGTTCACTGAAGCGGATTTAAATACTATCAAAGAAAACACAATTGACTTTTTAGGAGTTAATTACTATCAACCAGTTAGAGTTAAAGCAAAACAACACTTACCAAATCCAGATGCACCATTTACGCCTACATATTACTTTGACTTCTATGACATGCCAGGTAAAAATATGAATCCATATCGCGGTTGGGAAATTTATCCAAAGGGTATCTATGACATCGCAATTAATATTAAAGAAGAATATAATAATATTGAATGGATGATTACAGAAAATGGCATGGGTGTAGAAAATGAAGATCGTTTTAAAGTAAACGGCGTCATTAAGGATGATTATCGAATTGATTTCTTTAAAGATCATCTCACATATCTTCATAAGGGTATTGAAGCAGGTTCTAATTGTGTTGGCTACCACGTTTGGACGCCAATTGACTGCTGGTCATGGTTGAACGCCTATAAAAACCGCTACGGATTAATTGAATTAAATTTAGAAACAAAAGAAAGAACTATCAAAAAGTCAGGACGTTGGTTTAATGACTTACTAGAAAATAATGGATTTTAATACAAAAAGGAGAAAATAATGAAAGACACTTTAAAAATCGCTGTAATTGGTGGTGGCTCATCATATACTCCAGAACTTATCGAAGGTTTTATTAATAGATATGATGCCCTGCCAATCAAAGAATTATGGTTAGTTGATATCGATGAAAACAATGGTAAGGAAAAGTTAGAAATAATCTATAATCTTACTAAAAGAATGGTTGAAAAAGCCAACTTAGAGATCGAAATCTTTAAGACTTTAGATAGAAAACAAGCAATTAAGGATGCGGACTTTATCTTAACGCAAATAAGAGTCGGTGGCCTAGATGCTAGGGTCTTAGACGAACGAATCCCGATATCTCACGGGATTATGGGTCAAGAAACTAATGGTGCTGGAGGCATGTTTAAAGCCTTTAGAACGATACCTGTCATTTTAGACATCGTAAAAGATGTCCAAGAATACGCTAAAAAAGATGCTTGGCTAATCAACTTTACAAATCCTGCTGGTATAGTTACTGAAGCTATATTCCGCTACACTAATTTTAAAAGAGCTATTGGCTTGTGTAATGTTCCAGTTAACATGAAAAATCAAATTGCGACACTTTTAAATGCAAAGCCAGAGCAGGTCGAACTTGAAATCGTCGGTTTAAATCATCACTTTTTTACAACTGATGTCTTTGTCGATGGTAGATCCAAGATTAAAGAATTAATCGATAAATATGTAAGTGGAGAATTAGAAAATACGCCATCAATGAAAAATATCGAAAGTCTGCAATGGTCAAAACCACTTATTAAAGGTTTAAATGCTATACCTAATCCTTATCTTCATTACTATTTAATGTATAAGGAACAATTAGCAAAAGAAAAGATTCAATTTAATGAAAATGATGTTAGAGCTGAGTTTGTAAAAAATATTGAAAAAGAATTATTTGATGAATATGCAGACATTAACCTAGATGTAAAACCAAAGCGTTTAGAAGAACGTGGTGGTGCTTACTACAGTGATGCCGCTTGCTCATTAATTAATTCAATTGTCAACAATACACAAGATGTTCAATATGTAAACACAATAAACAAAGGTAGTGTCATCGATTTACCTTATGACTCAGTAATCGAAACGGCCGCAGTCATAACTGCAAATGGACCAAAACCATTAAACTATGGAAAAATTCCATATAAACTTAATGGCACAATCCAAGCAATTAAAACTTTTGAAAGAATGGTTTGTGAAGCAGCCGTAAATGGTGATCGAGATTTAGCAATTGCCGCTTTAACTTTGAACCGACTAGTTGATTCCGATAGTACTGCAAATGTAGTTTTTGAAGAATTATTAAAAGCACACAAAAAGTACTTACCAAACTTTAAGTAAAAAAATAAAGAAGTTTACTAACTTTATCTAACAAAGCTAATAAACTTCT
>LFRM01028807.1_pt8 | contig 27751 bp, 32 predicted proteins | sample 618341 | NCBI WGS metagenome assembly LFRM01 (sample SAMN03654438, study PRJNA283298) | anaerobic digester metagenome | isolation source: pool of bioreactors CSTR01a, CSTR02a, and CSTR03a thermophilic anaerobic... | place: Denmark: Kgs. Lyngby | collected 2014-05-21 | reverse complement strand
GTAGCTATTACTTTGCAGCTTTCCATCGCCTTTTTTGCTTTAATAGTTATAAGCTCCGGATCTCCCGGCCCCACGCTTACTCCGTAAAATTTACTCACTTTTTTCCCATCCCTCAATTATTTCTTCGCCCGCTTCAGACATTCCCAAAAGTCCATATTTGTTGCTAAAAATTACCAGTCCAACTTTGTATTTACCTGCCACTCTATATTCTAAATGCTCTTGGGCAGATTTTATTATTCTATCAATTGTTCCATCGTGAAGATTTTTCTCTTTTAATATTTCAATACATGCATCTGTCGTTTTAGCATCCATTATTCTTTCTATAACTTTCTTGTCTCCGCCTTCTAGTGCAGCATACGCTGCAAATATCTCGCTTCTGCAATCAGCATACCTAGAGTGGGTATTCATAATGCCACCTGCAAGCTTTACAGCTTTGCCAATGTGACTTACAACCAGTATCTCATCGAATCCATACGCATTTCCAAAATCCAAAGTGTCTCCTATAAAATTGGAATATGATACTACAGTTTTTTTCTTAAGCTTAGGATGCCTTTTAATAAATGCACTTCCGTAATTACCAGGAGTTATGATTATACTTTTATCACCTTTAGCTGCTAGCATCTTCATTTCAACTTTTATAGTGTCTATTAAGGCCTGAAGGCTTTGAGGCTCTACTATGCCAGTAGTGCCTATAACCGATATACCGCCTTCTATTCCTAATTTCCCGTTGAACGTCTTTTTTGCTATTTCGATTCCATTCGGGACATCAATCATCACATTAAATCCACCACTATATTCATGTTCTTCTGCCAGCTTAGTAAGCTCATCAGTTATCATTCTTCTAGGTGTAGTATTTATTGCTGCATTTCCGACAGGTTGATTTAGACCAACCTCTGTTACCCTTCCTACGCCAACACCTCCGTCAATGTGAATGCCTTCCTCCTCAGTTAGCTCAACTTTTGAATATATTAATATTCCATCAGTTGCATCAAAGTCATCTCCAGCATCTTTTTTAACTGCGCATCTAACACTATCGTCTTTTTTTTCATATTCCATTATATCTACTTTAACGGTAATTCCTTTTGGAGTTATTATCTCTTCACTTTCTACAATTCGATTTTCAAGCAAAGCTCTTGCCGCTGCTTTACTAGCTAGCGTTGCGCAGCTTCCTGTCGTATATCCGCAGCGAAGTCTCTTTGTTCCCTGATTTATGTATATATCAAAAGCCATATTTTTTCACCTTGCCTAAAACTTCTGGCTTAAGCCTACTATTATAGTTTAACTTATTTTTAGCTCTTCTTTTTCTAACTTCTTCAGTATCTATTTCAATTGTGATGGTCTCATCAGCATAGTTTTCAATTAGCACTTCTCCTGAAGGAGATATTACCATCATCCCTCCGTAAAGATTTGTAGCAATTACATATGCGTTATTATCATATGCTCTTGCCGGCAAATACTTATTCCATATTTCCTTCCTGCTGCCACAAACTCTCGGCGTTGCAAATGGAAATATTAATACTTCGGCTCCTTTTTCACATAAAACCTTGGAAATTTCTGGAATGTGGCTTTCTATACATAGGGCAATTCCAAACGCAACATCATTTGCCTTCATTACCGATAATGAATTTCCTGCAACATAGTAATCACTTTCTTTTTCCCCAAGATGTGTCTTTCTATATCTGTAGATTTCTCCACCTTTAGATGAAAGAATATATTCATTGAATATTTCGTTTCCTTCTTTAACAGCTGCACCTAAAAACACATTTTCTTGGTAGCTTTTGATCTCTTCAGACCCTATATAATTATCTTTTTGACCAGTTAAGGCAAACTCTGGGAATACGAAAATATCTGCGCTGTTGCCGCTTATCACATCTTCGATTTTATTATGTTTTTGCGTGCTTATGCAGATATTTAATTTCATATCATCCTCTCACTTCTACCTTGTATTAACAAGTAATTATAGCACAAAGCACAGTGTTTTGCACTGCGCTTTTACTTACTTTAGTTTGCATCTACTACCATTTTTAGTGCGTCGATTATCTCTTGATTAGTAACTTCGCCTCCTGGATTGAACTTTCCGTTTTGAAGTTTCATAATCTTATTGTCTACTACCATTTGAACCATTCTGCCATTTTCGCACTTCTCAAGATCAGATATGTTAATTGAATATGACTGAGCTTTTAAGTCTCCTAATGTTATAACTGCTTCGGCCAACTCTTCTCTAGTCATTTTCTGCTCTGGCTTAAAGTATTCCTTGTCTTCTTCATGGAAACCTTTCATGCCACCTGCCATTGTAGCTGTTTCGATGTAGTCAAAACTATCGTCTCTCCAATCCACATCTTCAAACATTCCGAAAGTATGATTCTTGTATTCTTCGTTATAGTATCTAGAAGATGACGGAACCCATAGGGGAATATGCGCTACCTTAACTGTTATATAAGCCATGTCTTCTCTTGTTGCTACTTGCTGATTTTCATATTCACTGTAATCATCCATTATTTCAGGGTAAAGGAATCTTGCAAGTTCTCTTGCACCTTTATATTGCCTGAACGTAGGCGACGACATTATTTTCTCATTAATTATATATACTTTGCCTTCTTTAACAGCTTTTACTACTTCAAATCCCGGTCTTTCTGAAATTCCTTGTAGGCTTCCTCCAGAGTTCATCGCACCTCTTTGAGATACGTAAACATCAATGTTATCTGCTTGCTCTAGTATAGCCTCTTCTCCAAAAACAGCTATTGAACTTCCTTTTTCTATAGACTCTGCTTCAGATGCAATATTTATCCCACCTGCTATTTCGATAGCATTACCTACCATTGAATCAGGCGTAACTGTTCTTAAGTTTACTTCAGTTGACTCAAAGAATATGCTATGGCGCTGTTTCTTTGGAATAGCCGAAGTTATCTCACTCAGGTCATTCATTCTACTATCTAGTAGCTCTAACTGCACCTTTGCTTCATCCTCTACCCCTGCTACCATAGCCAATTTATTTATATATTCCTCAAAATCATCGTTTGATTCAGGATAAAGGGATACAACGGTTATTCCTGCATTTTTTATCGCTTCTACAAATTCAGGTACGTTTCTAGTTATAAATGGTCTTATTATTACGCAATCAGGATCAGCAGCTATTATCTTTTCAGGGTCTGAATGATAATCATATATCTCAATCTTTGCTGCAGCTGCAGGATATATTCCTGTTTTATAGTTTCCTATAATTTTATCTCCTGCTCCTAGTGTAAACAGATTTTCCGTGTGTGCTGAATAAAAAGATATTATCCTGCTGCAAGGTTCATTTAAATTTATCTGGTTTCCTTCATCATCTACAAAGCTAATCGCCGCATCTGAAGATTCATTGCTACTAGTATCTTTATTTCCACACCCTACGGTAAATGTAGTAAGTAAGAAAACTAATGCTAGCAAAATTATAATTTTTTTATTCTTCATCTCATCACCTTTTAGTCAAATAGGCTGCGGGTCAATTCCCACAGCCTATTTGGAATTATATTATTAGTTATTGGTTTTAATATTCTTTATTCTTCTTCCGAAGGTCCGTCTATTGCAGCTTGAATGTGTTCAACATACATCTTTTGAATTCCTTCATATTCGCCTAAACCTTTAAGCACTGCTTCTACTTCATAGCCAGCTTTTTTAAGCTGAGTCGTCCATGAATCATCCTCTTCTCCTGCCATATCATTATTAGCGTGGTCTCCAGCAACAATCATCAATGGATAAAGCACAACTTTTTTAGCATCTGTCAGTTTTAGATCTTCGATAACCTGTTCTAGCATAGGATAGCCTTCAACGGTTCCTACAAAATAGTTTCTGCCTACTTCATGCTTTAGGTGAGAATCAAAACAAGCATATGTTGAATTCGCAAAGTGATTAGTTCCATGTCCCATAAGTAATATAGCTGTACCTGCTTTGTTCATGTCAGCAGTTCCCTCTTTGATTATTTCAGATACCATAGCATAATCCTCGTGACTTGAAAGTAGCGGTTCACCGATTATGATTGAATCAAAATTATCAGTATATCCTGAGACTGCTTCAGTCAACTCATCGTATTCAGAGCCATGCATAATGTGAGTTGGTTGAATTATTAAAGTTCCAACTCCGTCTTCAACTAGTCTATCCATAGCCTGCTCAACGTTATCGATTTCAAGCCCGTCTCTTTCTAGCAGCTTATCTATGATGATCTGCGCAGTAAATGCTCTTCTTACGTCATATTCATCGCTGAATTCATCAGCAATCTTCTTTTCAATAGCGTCAATAGTTACAGCTCTTGTGTCATTGTAGCTAGTACCAAAACTCACAACTAAAATAGCCTTTTTATCAGGATCTCCAACTTTTGCAGCAGAATCGTCTGCAGAATTGCTCCCGCAACCTGCCAAAGCAAATGTCATCATTGACATCGCAAGAATTAGTACAACTAATTTTGTTAATTTAGAATTCTTCATTTCTTCCTCCGTTATTTTAATTAATATTATCTAGAATGAAGAAACCTTTACCTTTAATGATATCGGCTTTCACTCTGAATACCTTCTCAAAGAGAGTTTCATCCATAACCTTATTAGGATTTCCTATGTCATAGATTTCACCCTCATTTATTGCTATAATCTCGTCGCTAAATCTGTATGCTAAATTTAAATCGTGATTAACAGCTAAAACCGTAAGTCCTTTTTCATCGACCATTTCCTTAATCATCTTGGTTAATATGATTTTAGCATTTACATCCATGTCTGACATGGCTTCATCCATAAGTAGAAACTTCGGCTGCTGAACTAAAGCTCTCGCCAGTATCACCCTCTGAAGTTCTCCTCCGCTTATTTCAGTAGTAAGTTTGCTTGCAAACTGAAGTGTATTAGTTTTAATCATTACATCTTTAACCAGGCAAAGCTGGTCTTCAGTCACAGGTTCAAATCTATTTCTGTGAGGATGAAGGCCCATTATGACCGTATCTATACAGCTAAATGGAAATTCGTTTTTCTCCCTCTGGTGAATGACTGTGATTTCCTTGGCCCTGTGTCTAATGCTTATGTCATCTATATTCTGACCTTTATATGTTATATTTCCTTGATCTTTTTCTAATATTCCACAGATGAGTCTAATCATCGTAGATTTACCGCTACCGTTAGGTCCTATTAAAGAAATGAACTTTCCTCTTTCAATTTCGCAGTTTACATCTATTAAAACGGGACTATCACCATAGCTGAAATTTAGGTTTTCTATTTTCATAATGCTGTCTCTCATTACTAAAACCTCCTGTCCCTACTGATAAATACATAAAGGAAGAAAGGTCCACCAATGAGTGTTGTGAGAACTCCTACCGGCACTTCGCTAATAAAAAATAGTCTAGTGAAGTTGTCTGCCACGGATAATATTATTCCTCCAAGCACCATGCAAAGGGGTATAAGAGTTCTATTGTCAGATGTGAGCCAATATCTAAGAAGATGCGGTATTACAAGTCCAACAAATCCTATTATTCCGCTAACAGATACGCAAGCGGCCGTTATCAAAGAACCTACTATTAGGTAAATCAATCTTGTTCTTTTAGTATTAACGCCTAAAGTACGCGCGTTATTTTCACCAGCTGTCATTATATTTAAATCATTTGCAAAATAGTATCCTATTAATCCTCCGATTAAAACTACAGGAACTACTATATATACATCTGTCCAGCTTCTTGATGCTAAGCTACCCATTAGCCAAAACACTATTGCGCTTACATTTTCACCAGCCGTCATTTTGATGAAGCTTATTCCAGCTGACAATATCGAACCTATAATTATTCCTGCTATTATTAGATTTGAGCTGTATAGCCCGCCGCCTCTATTTGCTACGAATATAACAAGAATCAAGGTCACAAAGGCAAAAGCAAAGGCAAACAGTGTAATTGGTAAGTACATTGCAAATATTATATTAATTAGCAGCGCAAGGGAAGCTCCAAATGCAGCTCCCGTAGATACACCTAATGTATAAGGATCTGCCAGAGGATTTCTAAGAAGCGACTGAAACATAGCTCCTGCCATCGCCAGTCCTCCGCCTACAAACATTCCACATATTATTCTTGGTAATCTAATGTCCCATACCACCGCTATTTCGTTTTCTTTGAAGGTATTTAAAATATCTTCCGTTCCAAAGAACTTTCCAGTTAGTATTTTTTGTGCATCAAAAAACCCTATTTCCATAGCCCCTTGTCCAGTAAAAAATACTACAAGTAATATAGCTATAGCTAGTAATAATAGGCCTGCAACCAAACTCTTTTTTTTGTTTTTCTTATGTTGTTCTATCTGATTCATAAAATTAAAATAACGGTCTGAATAAACAGACCGTTTTCCTGTACAAATATTCTCTAGGTTTTAGAGTATAGCAGCATAGCTAATCAACCGTTAGTTACTACTGTTATCAAGCAAGTCTCCTGACTAACGAATTAAATCGCATACAGTGGCGGAACCGCGTGGCATAACCAACTTCCTTATGTGGCTTCTATGTCCACACTTGATAACTTATTAAATTATATCGAAATAATATCACAAATTTTTCAAAGTGTCAATATTTTTCAGCTTCTTTCTGTAGTATGATTTTGCGTTGTATAGAACTGCCACAGGGTTATGACCCGTAACTCTATCTTTAGTAAATAGAACGGTCACAGGCTTTTTGCAGTATTTAAATAAAAGCGTATCATGCCCAACGCAAAGGCCCATGGCCACTACAAAATCCACATCCTGGTCGTTCATATATATTGCTTGCATAATCGGATTGCAATACGCCTCATATGTGTTTGGGCATATCTTGTCTTCTTCACAAATGCCAACTTCTGTTTTATCAAAGCTTCCTACTTTGCAGGAGGCCCCTACGATGTTAAAGCCTTTTTCTCTTAATATGTTAGAAAATGTTCCTGCTTCTCTTAACGTTCCTACGCAGGATATTATACCGATGTTTTTCGCACCCATTTCCTCTAGAAACATCACAGTTTCTTCCACTCTAGTCTTTTGACCGTAGTAATTACCCTCGATTTTAGATGATACTTTAAATATTTTAGCGTTAAATTCATCTTCTACGTACATCTTTTTTACTTCTTGCTTTTTGCTTTCACTGATTTTGTCGGAAACACAGTATTTGGGATTCTCCACTTCGGGAAACTCACAGGCCTTTGTCCTACAATCAACGCAACATAAATCTTTTTTATCCATGGATGTCTCTCCTTTGTCTATTTATTGCTCTTTTCCATATCTAGTAATTTTTTTTTCATTTCAATCCCGCCGGCGTAACCTATTAGTTTACCGTTTGATCCGATTACTCTATGGCAAGGGACCGCAAAAGTAATTGGATTCTTGTTATTAGCCATACCAACTGCTCTATATGCTTTAGGACTTCCTACAGCTTCTGCAATGTCCTTGTAGCTTCTATTTTCTCCATAAGGTATATCACATAATGCTTCCCATACTTTTATCTGAAAATCGGTGCCTACAAGCTTATATTCAAAATCAAATGATTTACGTTCACCGTTAAAATATTCTACTAATTCCTTATATACTCTATCTGTAAACTCAGTCTTCTTTCCGACTTCATCAGTGTAAATCTTCTTGAGCATTGTTATTTTTTCGCCGTCATATTCTATTTTGATATTTCCAAATATACTTTTATATACAGCAAAACCTTTATCTTCCATATTTTACCTCTTTACTTATTATCAATCATGATATGAAGTTTTTCTACATCCGTGCTGTTCCTATTTAGCAGGCATTTCTATTCGTTTACTCTATGCCATCGCCTACATAAAATGCATTAGATTCTGTGCAACCTAAGGTAGATATTAATTTTTTTAGTAGTTCTACATATCTACAGTGGCTGTTTTTTTCATCTAATTTCCTTCCTTAATATGCAATTTAGTTTACTAATTAATTATACAAGCATTAATTTTATTTATCAAGACGTATTATAACTTTACTTATTCTCATTTAGATAATATAATGAGCTTGTTATGAATAAAAAGAAGAGATTAATAATAAAATTAATAGCACTATTCTTGTGTACCTCGGTCATATATTTTTTTGTGTATAACAATGCAGCTTCTTATGATGACCCAATAGCTAAGGTCACTAATATTGATGGCGGAAAAATTACTGCAGAACTTGTAAACGGAGATAACAAAGGTGAAAAGATTGAGCTCACTCATGAGTATGAGCCGTCTTTAGTTTATGATGAAAAATATCATGAAGGTAATTTCCTGTTTGTAAGCTACTCTGAGGTTAAGGACGCCTGGTCTATTATGGGAATGAAACGGGACTATATAATAGTTCTAGTTCTTCTCATTTTGTTTGACCTTCTTCTTATTGTGGGACAAAAACAAGGATTCTACACCGTACTTGGGCTTTGCGTCAATGTGTTAATATTTATATTTGCTATGTCTTTATTTGATAAAGGTAGCAATATCCTCGTCCTATCTATTATTATGACTATATTTTTTGCATGCCTTATACTTCTGCTTATAAACGGATGGAATCGCAATACGCTTCTTTCTATTTTCTCTACGCTTTCCTCGGTTTTAATAATCGGAGTAATTTCAACTTTAGTAATATACTACGGCCCTGAAATCTCATATGATTTTATGGAATTTATGCCTCAGCCTCACTCTAAAGGCGAGGCCAATCTAGTCTTGATATCAGAAATACTAATAGGCGGCCTAGGAGTTATTATGGATATATCCATTACAATAACCACATGTGCTACTGAATTGATTGACAAAAATCCTATAATTTCTAAAAATGCCTTAGTTAATTCCTGCAAGAAAGTCTCAAATGACATAACAGGTACCATGATAAACGTAGTGCTTCTTACTAATATAGCTTCGTTTTTACCTGTGTTTGTGCTAGCTGTAAATAACGAATTTAGGATTTCAACCATTATTAAGAACAATATGTTTTTTGAAATAGTCAGGTTCTTAACAGGAAGCATCGGTATAGTTTTAACCATACCTTTAGCAATATTCATTGTGACTAAATTTAGAAGAAGGTTAGAAATATCATGATTATTATATTATCTTTAGTATTTATACTACTAATCTTCTTATTTGGAAGCAATAAAACTGCACAATCCATAGTAACCACTCTTATTAACCTCGGAGTGTTCTTCGGTATTCTTTTTGCAATATTTTTTGGAATGAACCCTATTTTGGCTACTATAATAGGTTGCGTGATTATTTCACTTGTAACTCTTTTTTACCAAAATGAAGTTAACATAAAAACTAAATCAGCTTTTTATTCCGTTCTGATAGTATTGATAATATCCATGTCTTTTACATTTTTAATTTGCTATTACTCTAATATTCAAGGCTTTCCAACAGGCCAATATGAAATAAGGCTCTCAAACGGTTACTCAGATGAAATAGAAGTTAACATGATGTTCCTTCAAATAGCAGTTATCTTAATAGTATTAATCGGCAGCGCTATTGATACTTCCCTTGCCGTTTCATCAGCTCTATATGAAGTCAAGGAAAACAATCCAGACCTTAATAAATTAGATGTATTTAATTCAGGTCTTTCTATTGGAAAAGGCATACTTAGTTCCACTATAAACACACTGTTTTTTATATTCATAGCTGAATATTTATCTCTGTTTTTATATCTAGTTAAGTACTATGACTTTTTACAGATATTAAACTCAAAAGAGTTTGCTCAGGAAGTAATAACTATAAGTATCGCAGGCATTGCTTCTGTAATAATAATACCTGTTACGGCCTTTCTTTGTAGCAGAAGATATAAATAAAAAAAGAAGGTTTTCACCTTCCTTTAGTCATTCATAAATATTTTATTCATTTTCTTTTTAATTCTTTGAAGCGCATTATCTATAGTCTTTGGAGATTTATCTAGTTTCTTTGCTATTTCAGTGTAACTATTGCCTTCAAACTTCTCAAGCCAAACCTGCCTCTCAAAATCGCTGAAAATCCCATTTCCCCTGTTCATAAACTCAAAGAATTCATCATATAATATCTTAGATTCAGTATCTAAATCATTCGTAGAAAGGATATTATCATTATTTGAATCTGCATCTATCGATAGCGATTCGTTAAGAGCTTTATTTTTCTTTCTACTTGCACTTTTAATGGCATTTATTATCTGCCTTCTTATGCAAAGATCTGCAAAAGTAGCAAAAGATGTTCCTGCATTTACATCATAATCTCTAATCGCTTTAAATATACCAATCATACCTTCTTGAACTACATCTTCTTTATCTGCCCCGGCAATAAAATAAATGTTTGATTTGTTTCTTGCCATTCCCTTGTATTTATTGATTAAATATTCCTCTGCAGTAGAATCTCCATTTTTTGCAAGAGCTACTAGCTCTTCATCCGACTTTTGGATATCAGCCATATCTATTTCCTTACATCCCTTTGTCTTCTTACCTCATACATAACAACAGCTGCAGCATTTGATGCATTTAGTGAACTGATTTTGCCGTGCATTGGTATAGAAACTATATAATCACATTTCTTCTTGACTAGAGAACTTATACCTTTGCCCTCATTACCGATAACTAAGCAAATCTTTCCGCTAAACTCCTGGTTATAGTATCTTGGGCCTTCCATATCACATCCCGCAATCCAAAACCCTTGTTCTTTAAGCTTATCTATAGTCTGTGCAATATTTGTCACTCTAACGCAAGGCATATATTCTATTGCTCCTGCGGAAGCTTTTGCTACTGTGGCGGTCAGGCCTGCTGAACGTCTTTTTGGTACTATTATTCCATGCGCTCCTGCGCACTCAGCTGTTCTCATAATAGCTCCTAGATTATGAGGGTCTTGAAGATCATCTAAAATTATAATAAAAGGTTCTTCTTCTTTTATCTTTGCTATTTTTAATACATCTTCTATTTCTGCGTATTTATATTCTGTAATTATAGCTATTACGCCCTGATGAGTAGCGCCCATTGCCATTCTGTCAAGAACCACTCTTTCAACATAATGACAAACTATTCCCTTTTCCTTTGCAATTCCAAGTATCTTTGTTATTGATCCTTCAGCGCCACTTGCAATTAGTATTCTTTCGAATTCGGTGTGTCCCTTAAGCGCTTCAATTACAGGATTTCTACCCATTATGATACTATCTAGCGGATCTCTTTCTTCATTTTGGTAATCATTTATGCCTTGTTTATTGTCACTTCTGCTAGCACCTTTGTAGTCACTTCTGAAGTCAGTTCTTTTATTTCCTCTGTGATCACTTCTGCTATCGCTTCGGGCATCATTTCTGCCTTTTCTGCTATCGCCTCTGTTATCACTTCTATCACTTCGGCTTTCATTTCTCTTCTTTTTTTTATCCTTACTGAAGTTAGGATTGTCTCTTTTGGACATATTATTTCCTTTCATATTTGAAATATTGATATTTTAATCCATCTTCTTCGATAACGTCACTTTCCCAAGTCACCAAGTATCCGTCTCTTTTATCCACATTAACCATGTATCTATCTGCTTCATAGGTTTCATATATCTTAGTAATGTAAAGCGTATCACAACAGTCGATGTATTCTTCATACATTTTAGCTCCGCCTATTAAAAACAAGTCTTCTCGATCGTATTTTTCAACCTCTGCAAAAAGTTCTTCCTCTGATCCTAGAACTTTGCAACCTTCAGCAACATAGTTCGCAGTTCTTGTTAATACTATGTTTGTTCTTCCAGGTAGCGCTTTTTTGCCAGGAAGACTTTCAAATGTCCTTCTTCCCATTATGATAACTTTACCCATTGTCGTATTTCTGAAGTATTTCATATCTCCACTTATTCGCTTTAGCAAATCACCATCTTTGCCTATTCCCCAGTTTTGATCAACTGCTACAATTAAATTCACTTTGACACCCCTTTATATAGCCACAGGAATGCATTTTACCTGAGGATTCTTTTTGTAGTTTTCTATTATAACATCGTCTGCTGTAAAATCATAAAAATTAGTAATATCCGCGTTTAGCTTTACAGTTGGAGCTTCATACTGTTCTCTTTTTATAAGGTCCTTTACTATATCAATATGTCTGTCATAGATGTGAGCATCTGCTATTACATGGACGAGCTCTCCAGCTTTTAAACCCGAAACCTGCGCCATCATCATCAGCAAAAGGCTGTACTGAACTACGTTCCAGTTATTCGCAGTTAATATATCTTGAGACCTTTGATTCAGTATTCCGTTTAAAACATCACCTTTGACATTAAATGTCATACTGTACGCACATGGCTCTAAATTCATTTCGCTTAAATCCTGAAAATTATATATATTAGTCATGATTCTTCTAGAATACGGATAGTTTTTTAGTTGATACAGTACATTGTCAACCTGATCCATTTCACCTTGCTGAAACTTGTACTTTACACCAAGCTGATATCCATAAGCTTTGCCTATGGTTCCGTCTTCGCTAGCCCATTCATCCCATATGTGACTTGTTAGTTCATTTACATTGTTTGATTTTTTCTGCCATATCCATAAAAGCTCGTCAAAGGCAAGTTTAATTGCTGTTGGCCTTAATGTAAGTGCTGGGAACTCCTCTTGCAAGTTATATCTATTTACTACTCCAAAATTTTTAACAGTATGAGCAGGCGCTCCGTCACACCACCTAGGTCTTACCTTTTGTCCTTCGGTGCTAAAACCATTTTCGATTATATCCTCACACATATTAATAAAAAGTTTATCAGCTTTACTCATTTTGCCCCCCAATAATTTCTATTGCTCTGTCCACACATTCATTTAATCTTTCTGTATCTTCCGAAAGGTAAAGACTACCAATAAGAGCTTCAAATCCTGTTGCCAGTTTATAATTAATTACCTCTGCATTTTTAGGCATAGAAGTTATCTTGCGGTTTCTCGCTCTTTTGACTAGTCTAACTTCATTTTCCGTTAAAAATTCCTTGAGCATTTCCCTAACTGCTTTAGCCTGAGCGCTAGAAGAAACGTATCTCACAGCTTCTCTGTGCAGCACGTCTACATTTTGTTTTCCTGTATCAATTAATTTTCTTCTAATTTCCAATTCGTAGACAGCGTCTCCAATGTAGGCTAACGCCGTCGTATTTATCGATTTATTCACTTATCTTATATCCTTACGATTTGAACACCCTGAGAAGTGTCCTTCAAAGTAATACCTTTTTCTTTCAAAATATCCCTAATTTCATCAGCTCTTTTAAAATCTTTGTTAGTTCGAGCAATTTGTCTTTCTTGTATTAGATCTTTAATTTCATCATCAACTTCGTCTTTATTTTCTCGAATTTTGAGTATTCCAAGAACGTCACAAAGCTCCGTTAATAGTCCTAAAGCTTCCTGAGCAAATTCCTTGCTAGATCCGTCTTTTACGGCAGTATTAATAGCTGTAACCAGTTCAAATATAGTACTAATTCCATCGGCTGTATTTAAATCATCGTCCATAGCTTTAATAAACTTATCCCTAAACCCATCAAGTCCTTTTAATGATTGCTTCTCCATCTCTGTCATATTACCTTCTTCTCTATCAATCAAGTAAAGAAGATTTTCTTTGGCCGTTCTAAGCCTTGTAAGTCCTGTTTCAGCAGATTCCATAAGTTTATCATTGAAATTGATCGGACTTCTATAGTGACCTGCAAGTAGGAAAAATCTGATTACCTCACCATCATATATCTTTCTGATGTCCCTCACTGTAGAGAAATTGCCCAATGATTTTGACATTTTCTCTCCGTCAATTGTAATATATCCATTGTGCATCCAATAGTTTGCAAAAGTCTTGCCATTGCATGCTTCTGACTGAGCTATCTCATTTTCATGGTGCGGAAACTGTAAATCTTGACCACCACCATGTATGTCAATTGTTTCACCTAAATGCTTCTTTGACATTGTTGAGCACTCTATATGCCATCCTGGCCTGCCTTTGCCCCAAGGTGATTCCCAAGAAATTTCATCTTCGTTTTTTCTCTTTTTCCATAGCGCAAAATCCATAGGATCTTTTTTTACTTCTCCTAATGCTATTCTAGAACCTAAGTCGAGCTCTTCTAAGTTCTGGCGGCTTAGCTTACCGTAGTCTTCAAACTTCTTAGTTGAATAATATACGTCTCCATCTATCTCATAAGCATATCCCTTTTCGATTAATGTGCTTACAAAATCGATTATTTCCTGTATATTTTCCGATACTTTAGGATGTGCATCCGCTACCGCAACATTTAAGGCCTCGGCATCGTCAAAGTATTCTTTGATAAATCTCTCTGCTATTTCCTTTGCATTGCTGCCCTCTTCTTTTGCTTTATTAATTATCTTATCGTCCACATCTGTGAAGTTCTGGACGAAATTAACACCATATCCTCTATATTTTAAATATTTTCTAAGGGTATCAAAAACGACAAACGGCCTTGCATTTCCTATGTGAAAATAGTTGTATACTGTAGGGCCACAGACATAAATCTTTACGTCATTTTTATCCATAGGCACGAAGTCTTCTTTCTTTCTCGTCATAGTATTATATATTTTCATCATTTTCCTCCTTAAGATGCCTGTTTTCTTCTTTTAAAACTCCTACTTCTTTTTCAAGTTTTCTAATAGCTTTTCGGATATCTTTTAATTCATTAACAAATGGATCAGGTAAATCTACCTGATCTAGCTCATCTGCACTTTTGTTTTTCTGTCTAACAATTCGCCCTGGTATTCCTACAACAGTGCAACCATCAGGTATTGGTTTTAGTACTACAGAACCTGAACCTATTTTAACATCATTTCCAACTTTAAAGGGACCAAGGACTTTAGCTCCTGCGCTGATTACCACATGATTTCCGATGGTTGGGTGACGTTTACCACAATGCTTACCAGTGCCGCCTAAAGTTACGCCTTGGTAAATTGTTACATCATCTCCAATTTCGGTAGTTTCTCCGATTACTACTGCCATTCCATGGTCGATAAAGCATCTCTGCCCTATTGTCGCTCCTGGATGAATTTCTACACCTGTTAAAAATCTTGCTATTTGTGATATTACCCTTGCTATGAACTTTATTTTATGAGTATGCAGAAAATGGGTGATTTTGTGAAATATCAGTGCCCACACACCAGGATAGCAGAGCAGAACTTCTAATGCATTTCTAGCAGCTGGATCTCTGTCAACAGCTGCTCTAATATCTCCTCTAATGTCTCTGAAAAACTCCATCTATTCCCCTTTATTTCATTCTGATTTCTTTAATTTTTTGTTCTTCCTTTGGCATATCCTGCCTGTCTCTCTTCACATTTACAATTTTATCCGCAATATCCATGCCTTTGACGATTTTACCAAATCCAGCATATTCTCCATCTAGGTGAGGTGAATCCTCTACCATTACAAAGAACTGGGATCCTGCCGAGTCTGGCATCATAGATCTTGCCATTGATAAAACTCCACGGCTATGCTTTAAATCATTTTTAAATCCGTTTGAATTAAATTCGCCTTTAATTGAATGCCCCGGTCCACCTGTTCCATTTTTCTTAGGGCAACCTCCCTGAATCATAAATCCTGGAATTACTCTATGAAATATTAATCCGTCATAAAAATTCTTTTCTATTAGCGAAACAAAATTTTCAACAGTCTTTGGTGCTATATCTTCATACAGTTCACCTTCCATTACGTCGCCGTTTTCCATCTCTATTATAAATTCTTTCATCCTGTTTTCTCCTTAATTAATCTCTTATTTTATATGGGTTATAATTTTTATTCTCAAGAACTTCCCAAAGTTCATTTTTCAATTCTTCCGGGTATAATTCTTGGCAATGATTGAGTTCATCCTTGGTAAAGTATCTTATTTCTCTTAAAACTTGCTTGTCACTATCAAGCTCGGGATCTTCTCCAAGCTCAGGTTCTCCTGAAACTATTTCTCCAAGCATGTAATCAACAAACCTCTGACCTCTTCCGTCATTAACTTCTTGAACATGCCATATCATAGATTTTATATTTATCTCAAGACCAGTTTCTTCATGCACTTCTCTTTTTCCTGCATCCGCTGAAGTTTCTCCTTCTTCAATAGCGCCTCCTGGCACCAGCCAAATATCTCGCTCCTCGTGGTGTTGCTTCACTAATAATATTCTGTTTTTTTCATCGAGTATTACCACTCTAACTCCGCCTACCCACATACTATAACCCCTATTCCTCCCATTATAGCAAATACTAAAATGGGGCTAAGTTTTAACTTTCCTACCACGAACACCGAAGTAGCACACATCACTATAGGTATCCACTGCGGTGTATAATCTAAAATAAATGTAGATTCTCCCATGATAATCGCAGCTACTGCTATCATAGCCACTGTAGCAGGTCTGACTCCTTTAAAAATACCCTTAACTAGAGCGCTTTCTCTAAATCTTTTAACAAATTCAAATACTATATTTACTAAAACAAATGCTGGTATCGCTACGCCAAGTGTTGCTACAAACGCACCTGCTATTCCTGATACGCTAAATCCTACATATGTTGCAGCATTGACAGCTATGGGGCCTGGTGTTATTTGAGAAACGGCCACTAAGTCTGCAAACTCTTCCTGTGTCATTAAATTAAAATAGCTTATTCCCTGAAACATCAAAGGCAGCATGGCCATGCCACCACCAAAACCAAATAATCCTATTCGAGAAAATATCAAAAACAGCTTAAGGTAAATTGTCATTTTACTTTACCTCTTTCTGATATTTTTATATAGGCTACTCCTATCAATGACGTTGTTATGACCACATATATGACATTTACATTAAATATCCATATTGCGACAAAGGATGCGATTCCAATAATCCAGGACATGACATCGTTAAAAATACCTTTTCCTATTTTTATTACAGCCCAAATTATCATGCCTACCGCAGCAGCTTTTAAACCTATAAAAGCACCATTTACATAAGTATTATCTCTGATATCACTTAATATTGTTGCAATGAGAATTATAGCTATGAAAGATGGTATTATTACGCCAATAGTAGCCACAATCGATCCCCGAAGGCCTTTTTTAAATCGACCGACGTAAGTAGCCATGTTTATGGCAATAACTCCTGGAAGACTTTGACTGATTGCTATACAATCAGTAGCTTCATCCAGGGTAAGCCACTTCTTTTTTCTTACAACTATATCTTCTAAAATTGGAATCATGGCCATGCCTCCACCTATAGTGAATAATCCCAATTTGAAAAATGTTATAAACAAGTCTATGTATATATTTAAATCTTTTTTATTTTTCATCGCTTACTATTTTTATTGCTTTGCTTATCGCTTCATCTACAGACACTTCTATTTTATCGTCTTCTCTTCTTAGTTTATATTCAACTATGTCTTCTACTGCTAATTTTCCGACAGTTATTCTAACTGGAATACCAAGCAAATCAGCGTCTTTAAACTTAACTCCAGGTCTTTCTTTTCTATCATCTAATATCACTTCAACGCCAGCTTTAATAAGAGTGTCATATATCTTATCTGCTACTAAAGCCTGAATTTCATCATTTGGTTTTACAAGGGTAATTATTACGTGATAAGGCGCTACTGCCATCGGCCATATAATACCGTTATCATCGTGGTGCTGCTCTACAACCGCAGCTAANNGTTCTTGTAACTCCTATTCCGTAGCAACCCATTACAATTGGATGATCCTTTTGATTTTCATCTTTATACATCGCACCCATTGATTCAGAATACTTAGTTCCAAGTTTGAATACTTGCCCTACTTCTATTCCTCTGGCATGTTTAACCGGTTTCCCACATTCTGGACAAGGATCGCCTTCTCTTAATGTCTTAATATCAGTTATTATATCTCCTTCATAATCTCTTCCGTAATTTACGTTAATCATATGATAATCTTTTTCATTAGCGCCTGCGCATAAATTTTTAAGTTGAACAAGCTCACTATCAACTACTATCTTGCAATTTGTAAGTCCCATAGGTCCTGTAAATCCTCCAACACAACCTGTCTCATATCCCATTTCCTCTTCATCTGCAAACTCTATCGTATGTTCTGGTACATCAAGTGCATTAATGAGCTTTACCATATTTAAAGTTCTATCGCCTCTAACAAATGCCGCTACATAACTGTCTACATCGCCTTCATTGTCGTAAGTAACAAATAAAAGTGCTTTTATTGTTCTGTTTTTATCAATCTTAAGATAATCAGCAACTGCCTCTATAGTTTTTGTTCCTGGTGTAGACACTTTTTCAAGTGTTAACATTTCCTCATTTTCCGGCTTTGCATCGATGCATTCAGCTCTTTCTACAGTCGCTGCCATATCACAATTTTCACAGTATGCAATTTCACTTTCTCCAACTTCTGATATAGCTGTAAATTCGTGAGAGTTGCTTCCTCCTATAGCTCCCGTATCTGCTTCTACAGGTCTAAAATCAAGAGCGCATCTTGTAAATATTCTTTCATAAGCATCATACATTTCATTATAGCTTTTATCTAACCCTTCAAAATCTGCGTCAAATGAATAGGCATCTTTCATTATAAATTCTCTGCTTCTCATAAGCCCGAATCTAGGTCTAGCTTCATCTCTATATTTTGTTTGAATCTGATATAGATTCATCGGTAATTGGCGGTATGATGACACATCTGTTCTCACTATGTCCGTAAAGATTTCTTCATGAGTTGGCCCAAGACAAAAATCTCTACCGTTTCTATCTTTAAGTCTCCAAAGTTCTGGTCCGTATGCATACCATCTGCCGGATTCTTGCCATATTTCAGCAGGCTGAATAGCAGACATGTGAATTTCTTGTCCGCCAGCATTATCCATTTCTTCTCTTATAATATTTTCAATTTTCCTTGCAGCTTTCCATCCAAGTGGCATAAATCCGTAAACTCCAGAAACAAGTTTTCTAATCATTCCGGATCTAACGAGTAGAATATGACTGGCAATTTCTGCTTCGTTTGGTACCTCTCTTAAAGTTTTTAAATGCATTTTCGATAATCTCATCAGGCTTTTCTCCTCAATATATTTATTTAATAATAGTGCACGTAGCCAGTGCAGCTATTCCCTCTTTATTTCCAATAAAGCCTAAACCTTCTGTAGTAGTTGCCTTTATATTTACAGAATCTTCTGAAATGTCCAAAGCTTTGGCTATATTAGTTTCCATATCATCTATATAATTCATAAGTTTAGGTTTTTCTGCGACTATAGTTATATCCACATTAACTATTCTTTGGTAATCAGCCATTTCTTTGACGGATGCGAGTAATTTCATGCTATCAGCATTTTTATAATTATCGTCGTTATCAGGAAAATGTCTACCTATATCNNAGCTTCCTTCCTTCAACTAGCCGGTGCACATCAAATCCATTACCAACTACTGTCTCCCCTGGCAAATCTTCTTTTCTGGTTATCTTTATGTTGTCATGCTTTCCCTTAACCATAATCGGATTAACTCCTAACATATCCACAAGCATGCTATCATCTGTTCCAACTATGCCCTTTTCATCGGCATTTTTTAAGGCTTTTTCAATGATTTTTTTCTGAAATGTCTGTGGAGTTTGAACATTGTAAACAAGTTTTCTTGGCAATGTCTCACTACGCATTATAGGACAATTCCCTTTAGATTTCAAGCTTTTCTGTGAAATAATCCTCATCGTATCAGTTGCTTCTACAACAGTTACCGCGGCTTTATGTTTTTTTGCAGTCTCTATATTTTCATCTATTACATCTATAGTGATATTAGGCCTTGCCCCGTCGTGAATAATGACTATCCATTCATCAATTGCATCTTCCATATTGCTTATATAATCAAGACCGTTTTTTACTGATTCTTGTCTGGATTCACCACCTATAGTTACACCGATAGGCTTAGTAGAATAACTACTAAGCCTATCAAATATTGCATCAAATTCTTTTTTATTTTGCTCTGGTATAACAACTACTACACCATCGACTTTTTCCGACATTAAAAACGGAACGATCGCATGCTCTAATACAGTTTTCCCTTTATATGGTAAAAACTGTTTTGGCACCTTGCTTCCCACTCTAGTGCCGGCGCCACCTGCAACTATAACCGCAATAGTCTTTAGTCTATTTTTCATCCAGTTTCAACTTCCCGAATATCATCCTGCCTGCTGAAGTCTGGAAAACGCTAGTAACTAAAATACCTGTTGTTTCGCCTATTTTCCTTTTACCATCTTCAACTACTATCATTGTACCGTCGTCTAGATATGCAACCGCTTGGCTACTATCCTTACCTTCCTTAACAAGAGTTACTACCATGCTTTCGCCGGGCAGAACTATGGGTTTAAGTGTGTTCGCAAGTTCATTAATATTAAGGACTGGAACTTCATTAATACCTGCTACCTTGTTTAGGTTAAAATCATTTGTAACTACTTTACCGCCTATTATTTGGGCTAGCTTAAGTAATTTTACATCGACTTCTGGAATTTCTTTTATTGCTTTTTCTTTATCTGTATTGTATATATCTATGCCGTAATCCGTCTGTATTTTTTTCAATATATCAAGTCCTCTTCTTCCTCTAGTTCTTTTTAATGAATCAGAAGAGTCTGCTATATGCCTAAGTTCAACAAGCACAAATTCCGGAATAACTATAGGTCCTTCCAAAAAACCCGTTTTTAGTATTTCAACTATACGTCCATCAATTATTACGCTAGTGTCTAATATCTTCGGAGCTCCTTCCTGCCTTTTTTTACCGACATGGTTTGTGCTTTCACCTTGTCCACGTTTACCTGATACGTCGCTTAGTGCACCACCGATAATTTCTCTTCCCTTGTTAGTGGCTATTACTATGCCTAGGTATCCAAATAATGCATAAAGAACTATTGTTATAAGTACATACCAAGCTCCACCAATTACACTTCTGTAAATCATCGATATCAAAAGAGCTATAACGATTCCTGTGACAAATCCGATTACTCCTGCAATTATGTCGTTTGCAGATACTTCTCTCAGATCCTCCCCGATGTTGTCTGCTGTCTTTGCACCTTGTCTGCTTATCATAGGAGTCAGCCTAAAAAATATAAGTCCAAATATAAATATAATAATTGCTGCAGCCCCAATACTTTCAGTTTGTGAAAATACTTCTTTGCCATCGACTACAATAAAGAGCCAACTAGATAATAAATAATATACGGCAAATCCTACTAAACATCCAACAAGTGTAAAAACAAATCTTAAAATCTTTTTTAACATCCATACACCTCCTTTCCCTATTTTATTGTTAATAAATAATATAACCTATTAGTGATACTAGGTCAACCACCAATATGGTTATATTATACTTTATTAAATTGCTTCTTCTACTAGTTTATCAGTTTCCTCTAAGGAATTACCACCTGCTAAAATTATCTCACTTTCCAATATTTGTTTTGCATTGTTAAGTAATTTTTTTTCACCAGTAGAAAGCTTTTTTATTCTATCGTTTCTGACAAGATCTCTTACGACTCCAGCCACGATAAAAATATCGCCTGTTTTTAATTTCTCATTATTTTCTCTGTAACGTCTATTCCAATTATCAGACATATCCGAAGATTCTTCGTTTAGAATTTCATAGACCTTCTCAATGTCATCTTTATCAATAATCCGTCTAACTCCAATTTTTTTGCAGTTATCCACAGGTATCATCACGTCCATCTTGCTATACGGCAATAATAAACAATAATACTCGCGAATTTCACCCAATACTTCTTTTTCTTCTATACTCAGTATCGTCCCTGCTCCATGCATTGGATATGAAATGTTATCTCCTATATCAAACATCTTTACCTCCTCATAATACCCCATAAGTATAGTATACTCTAAATCCTGTCAATTTGCAATAAAAAAAACTTATTCTATCATAAATCCATATCCATTGTCAACTATTATTTTCACAACATGTTCATATAAGTCTATCTTCTTTGTATTTCTCCTATACTATGGTATAATTATATAGTAATTATGTGATACCTATTCATAAAATATATGTAATTTTCATAAAAACTACACAAGTAATAGGTATCCTAATAGTATAAATCAACAAAACAAACTAATTAGAGAAAGTGAAGGTGATTAAATGTACAACCTTTTAGTAGTAGATGATGAACCCAAAATCAGAGAAGTTATAAAAGAATATGCGGATTTTAGTGGTTATAGCGTAACTGAGGCTGCTGATGGTATGAGTGCAATCGGTCTTTGCAAATTAAACGATTATGACTTAATTATCATGGATATTATGATGCCTAAGCTAGACGGCTATAGTGCAGTTAAAGAAATTAAGAAAATTAAAGACATTCCTGTTATTATGCTATCGGCTAGAGGTGAGGAATACGATAAATTATTTGGTTTTGAATTGGGTATTGATGACTACGTTGTTAAACCGTTCAGTCCAAAAGAACTTATGGCTCGCGCAAATGCAATATTGACCAGAAAACAGAATGCGTCAAAACTTCAGAATGCAGTTATGACTTTTGACGGCTTAGAAGTAAATTTTGCCGCTAGAACCGTTTCTGTAGATGGTGAAAGAGTTGATCTGACACCTAAGGAATATGAACTATTATTTTACTTAATTCAAAATAAAAATATAGCACTTTCAAGAGATAAACTATTATCAGATATCTGGGGCTATGATTTCTTTGGTGACGACAGAACTATTGACACACATATTAAGAACTTAAGGAACAATCTTGGACCTTATAGAAACTTTATAGTTACACTTAGAGGGGTAGGTTATAAGTTCGAATATGAAGAAAAGTAAATTTGATTTTTTTAGTATCCGTTTTAAATCTTGGCTTTACTTTATTATTTTTACCGTATTAATTGTTTCATTAATATGGTTTCTTCAGATGTTCTTTATTGATCACTATTACGAAGAGATGAAGGTAAAAGAAACGCAATCAACGGCGCAGATGCTAAAAACCAAATACTATGCAAACCCTGACACGTTCGAAACGGAAGCTATATCTGTGGCAATTAAAAATGATATTTTTATTCGCCTTGATACGGAAAAAACATCTTTTGTTTATACTCCTAACAACGGCGGTTCTTCTTACTATTCTTACTATACTCAGCTCTATCGTGCCAAGGAAACACTAAGGGCTTCTAAGCTTAAGACCATATCCACTATAATAGAAGATGATAGTACAGGGTCAAAGCTACTGGTTTACGCTTCATATATGACTCCTAATTCACCCAGAAATGATGATAATATACTGTTTGTAATCGCTCCACTATACCCTGTAGCTTCTACAATATCTATTTTAAGAGTGCAGCTCTTCTATATCACAATTATTTCTGCCATACTAGCCCTTATCTTAGCTTTATACTTATCACAGAAGATTTCTATACCTATAAATAATATTACAAATTCAGCTGTAGATTTAAGTAAGGGTAATTACAATGTTAAGTTTGAAGGTGGCCATTTTACTGAGCTAGATGCACTTGCTAAGGCTCTAAACAAGGCTTCTTACGAAATGCAAAAAACAGATTTCTATCAAAAGGATATGATAGCTAATGTGTCTCACGATCTAAAGACACCCCTTACTATGATCAGATCCTATGCTGAGCTTGTTCAGGACATATCCGGAAACAATCCCAAGAAGAGAAACGAACATCTTCAGGTAATAATCGATGAAACTAACCATCTAAATTCTATCGTTTCTGATATGCTCGCTATGTCTAGAATGCAAGCAAACACAGTAACCATGAATAAAGTTGACTTTGACCTGGTAGAGGCTGCAAACACAGTTTTAGCTACATATCACATATTAGCCGAGCAAGACTGCTATACAATAGAATTTAATAGCCCTAAATCCGTTTATGTAAATGGTGATGTTAGCAAAATCAAACAAGTAATGAGTAATCTAATCACTAATGCCATTAAATACTGCGGAGAAGATAAGGTTATAATAGTAAATATTAAAAGAGTGGGAAGACGAGTCAGATTTGATGTAATCGATCATGGCGCCGGGATACCCGAAGACGAATTGACGCACGTTTGGGAGCGTTACTATAAGACTAGCGTTAACCATGCTAGAAATGCCGAAGGAACAGGTCTTGGTCTATCCATAGTTAAAGGCATACTTACAATTCATAATGCTCACTACGGAGTTGAAAGCAAAGAAGGTTCTGGAAGCAATTTCTGGTTTGAACTAGAAACAGTTAAAGCTCCTTCTACGAAAACACTATGACAATAAATTATGCCTGCTTTTGCAGGTATTTTTTTGTCATATTATTGCCATAATTCAAAGTTATACTTCTATTATAGATACGAAGGAGGTATATTATGAATAAGAAAATTTTAACTTTACTATTAGTCGGAGGATTGCTTCTTGGAACATCTGGAGTAGGCGTGGCCTACGCTAACACCGCTCACTCTAGCCAGAGGCAGGATCAAGCTTATCAAGTTCAAAAAGAAAATGTAGAAAAACGTCAAATTCAAAACAGAAATGAAAATGTAGAAAAATGTCAAACTAAAAGCAAAAATAAAAATGCCGTAAATAGGCAAAATCAGAACAACGAAGAGCGACATCAGCATGGTGAAAATGCAATTTCTATCTATTCTGAAATTTCTGGAATGACAGAGGATGAAATCTCTGAATACATGAAAGATAATGAATGTGGTCTAAAAGAATTGGCTACTAAAAACAAAGATATGGAAAAGTTAAGGGAGACCCTTCGAAAGGATAAATAAATGCACAAGATATTAATTGTGGAAGACGAACCTGCTATTAGCAGAATAGTCGAAAAATACCTTTCAAAATCAAATTATGAATGCACAGCAGCGAGGGATGGTTTCATCGCTCTTGAGCTGCTTGCCAAGAACTCCTATGACCTAATCATCCTGGATGTTATGATGCCAGGAATAGACGGGTTTAGAGTTTTAGAAACAATCAGGGAAACCTCTGACATACCAATTATTATGCTAACTGCAAGAGAGCTTGAAGAAGATCGCTTAAGCGGATTTTCTAAAGGTGCAGATGATTACGTTGTTAAGCCTTTCAGCCCTTTAGAACTTGTAAAGCGCGTCGATGTTTTCATTAAAAGGATATATGGAGTGGACGAAGACACAATTAAAACTTACGGACCTTTTGTTATTGATAGTAAAGAAAAAACGATTAAAAAAAATAACGAACTAATAGATTTAACTTCAGCTGAGTACTCTGTGGTATCAGTTTTGCTGGAGCATAAAAACCAAATACTTACGCGAAATCAAATAATTGAAACCGCATTTAGCTTAGATTACGAAGGTTACGATAGAAATATCGATACATACATAAAGAGGATACGAAGTAAAATAGAAGACGACCCAAAGAAGCCTAAATATCTACAGACAAAATATGGCGCGGGTTACGTCTTTATTATTTAGGAGAAATTATGAATAAACGGAAACGAACAATATCTATAAAAACTTTATTCACTTTGGGAATTGCTACAGTATCTCTTCTCGCTATAATATTAAATTCTGCAATAATCTTTAACCTGATGCAAAGATTTATCAGTAACTTCCCTAAAGGCAATCGGCAAATGCACATGGGTCAAAATGCCAATCGCCCTATATTTGAGGAAATTTTTAATAACGGCCAAACTTTGGGTGAAATTATAAATTCTGAAATCATAACAAATATATTAATTTCGTTTTTATTCGCCATATTTTTAGCTGTGATAGTCGGTTCGATTGTAAGTAGATTTATGAGTAAATCTCTTAAAGAAACCTCAGATATGGCAAGATCTCTACAGGTAGGTGAAGATACTATAATGCCAAGAACTTCAATCAAAGAAATTCAGGCAGTCAATTATGCTCTTAAGGACTTTGATACTAAACTAAAGATAAAAGCAACTGCCAGGAAATCTCTGATAGACCAACTTACTCACGAAATCAGAACGCCTCTAACTGTCCTTAATTCACAAATCGAAGCAATGCAAGACGGCATAATAGAACCTAGTGACGATGAATATGAACTATGTAAAAATCAGATCAAAGATTTAGTTAAACTTATCAGTAACATGAATTTACTTATTGATGCTACAAAAGAGCATCAAAAACTCCAAGTAACAAAATTTAGTCTTAACGAATTAATAGATCAGATTGCAGCCGGGTTGAAAACTCAGTACGATAAGAAGAGTATCCATTTAATAATTAAAAAAAACAAAAATGACATTCACTTATCAACGGATAAAGGCCTTTTCAGCCAAAGTATAATGAACGTACTTATGAATGCCTATAAATTTACTGAACCTGGAGATGATGTTATTATTAATTATGATACGGAAGGTAATATGGCACATATAACACTTGCGGATACAGGCATAGGTATACCAGAAGATGATCTGGATAATATCTTTAATCCCTACTACAGAAGCAGCTTAGTTTCAGAAATAAACGGTAGTGGCCTCGGCTTATATATAGTACGTAATAATCTAGAGCAGCTCGGCGGCAAAATTGAAATAGAGTCCGAACTCGATGTGGGGACCAAAGTAACAATTAAGATTCCTATGTCATAATTGGGCCATATTCTATTGTTAATATATTCTTATACACACTATAGGAGGTAATAGATATGATGAGAGGCACAATGCTGATGGGACACTTAGGTCCTGGAATAATGATTTTTAAGCTACTAGGTTTAATAGGAATAATACTAATAGTAATATCGATAATTCTACTGGTTAAGTACAAAAGGGAAAAAGAAGAATCCAAAGAAACTAAGAAGGGTCCTGCCACTGAAACAGTTAAAATGCTATATGCACAAGGAACAATCGACGAAGCTGAATACAGCAAAAGACTCGCAGTACTAAAAGGAAATGCATATATCGATACTTATGAAAAAGAAACTGAATAAATTTAAATATAGTATATGGATATAGGATAGATAGTATAGTTTACTATTGTTCCTATATCTATTTTTATCTGTTATAATTATTAAATCACGTGCATTTTAATCAGCGAAAATGCTTTAACGCAAAGGCAAAGCGGGAATGGATTATTTCAACTATAAATCCTAAGCTGCAGTAAAAGAATCGATGTATCCACATCTGATATATTATTAGACTGATAGTATCGTTATAAATGGAGGTAGTATTATATGAAAGTTTTTTCGAACTATTTAACGGACATTGATGATTTAAAACAGCGTGATATAACTGAAGGAGTTTTAAATTGGGTAAATACCAAATATCCAGATTTAGTACCGAAGATTGCATGGAATCAACCCATGTTTACTGATCATGGTACTTTTATTATTGCATTTAGTATAGCTAGAAATCATTTGGCTGTTTCTCCTGAAAAAAAAGGGATTACGCATTTCTCGAATGATATTACTCAAGCAGGCTATGAGTATAGTAAGCATTTGATAAGATTCCCATGGAATAAACCCATTGATTATCTGCTGCTTGAAAAAATTATTGAATTTAATATTTTAGACAAAGCAGATTCTTTAACCTTTTGGAGAAAATAATAAATGATTTATTATTGAACTGAAAGATTAAATTTATTGTTAAGGCAATATGAGAATCAATCATAAATTAAAAGAACTGAATTACTGTTTAATACAGAATTCAGTCCCATCTAATATTTTGATCTTTGAATTATCCAACACTTTATAAGAATATAATGATAAATTAAACAGTTCTTTTCATCCTTTAAAATATGCTTTAATAGCCTCATTTAATGTTTTTACATTTGCGATATTGACTTTTTTGAATACTTCTTTAGAATTCTTGCTTGGTATAACTACATTTTCATAGCCAAGTCTCTCTGCTTCAGATATAATTCTATCTGCATTTCTTATTGTCCTTAAGTCACCCGTAAGTCCTACCTCTCCAACAGCAAATGATTTTTGCGCAGCGAATTTACCGCT
>LFRM01231103.1_pt1 | contig 27803 bp, 26 predicted proteins | sample 618341 | NCBI WGS metagenome assembly LFRM01 (sample SAMN03654438, study PRJNA283298) | anaerobic digester metagenome | isolation source: pool of bioreactors CSTR01a, CSTR02a, and CSTR03a thermophilic anaerobic... | place: Denmark: Kgs. Lyngby | collected 2014-05-21 | reverse complement strand
GTATGGGACGAAGGAAGGTGCCTACCCACAATCCGCCCTGAAACTTTGCAGATCCTCCAGTCGGCAAAACGTGATTTGTGCCTGCGATGTAATCGCCGAAAGGCACGGCAGAATATTGTCCCAAAAAGGCAGCTCCATAGGACGAAAAGAGCTCGAGCTTGGAGGCAGGTTCTTTAATTGCCAGTTCCAGATGTTCCGGGGCTATGTCATTTGCAAACTCAGCAAACTCCTCCAGGCTACCAGACGCCACGGTTGCCCCTTTTCCCCAGGAAAGAGAAGCTATAGAAGCGGTCTTTAAATCAGAAAGGAAAAGACGGACCTCTTCAATTACTCTCATAGCAAGCATCTCTTCCGTGGCGAGAAGTGTCGCCTTAGCGTTCGGGTCGTGTTCAAGTTGTGCGAGCATATCGGCAGCTAAAAACTTCGGGTTTGCACTTTCATCCGCGACGATTAAGACTTCACTAGGGCCCGCCAAGCCGTCGATGCCTACGACACCAAAGACTTGCCTTTTTGCCTCCGTAACAAATGCGTTACCGGGGCCAACGATGAAATCCACGCGTTTTATATCACCTGCTCCAAAAGCAACTGCTGCAATGGCTTGGGCTCCTCCAACGGCCCACGCTTCCTTCACGTCGAGTAACCCCATGGCAGCAAGCGTCACAGGGTTAGGGTTGCCTTCTTTTCCCGGTGGTGTTATGACTACTATTCTTTCAACGCCGGCTTCGCGCGCAGGAATTACGCCCATTAATACACTGCTAGGCAAGGGATATCTTCCCCCGGGAACGTAAACGGCTGTGCTTTTTACAGGAACAAATCGCATTCCGGCTTTTTGCCCCTCGGCTATATCGCATTCGAAGCTTTTAAATATATTCCTTTGCGCCCTGTGAAATGTGCTTATATTTTTTTTGGCAACCTTTAAAGCTTCCTTTAAGTTCGTGGGCAAATCTTCCCAGGCTTTTGCCATATCCTCTGGACTTATCCTAAAGGGCGTTATGCCATCCAAAGACTTGCTTATCTTCGATAAGGCTTCCCAGCCATTTTCTTTTATCTGAGTTAAAATGTCGTTGACTTTATTGCTAACTTCGCGTGTCAAATCCTCACCTTTAGCATCGTCGGGGCGTTTTAGAAATCGCATCGCTTTCCACTCCTTCGCCAAAATCTCAAACAACTAAATTACTTACTTCTCCAGGCGCATGTATCCATTCGGGAGCAACCCGAACATTTGGGAAACAGCTCGTCATTAGCGTAATTTGGCCCCATGCCCACCATGAAGGTAACGGAGTAAAAGGGTTTCAACATGTGACGCTCATTTGCATCAACACCATGGTTTTTCCCACCTAAAAGTTCCAATATAAGGGGCTGCAACAACAAGGGCAATCCGGGGGTGGAACCCGGTATGTGAACCGGACTTAAGCCAAAATATCTTTGACGCGCCACATTCAAGATAACGTTTTTTACTTTCTTAATGACTTGCCCCATCATGGCAACGCTGATTTCACTTAAAACATAGGAGGCAAACACTTCATTCATAGAATTATACCTTTGAATCTCTTCTTCAATAGCCCTTCCGAGGGTGACTAACCCCACAAAGACTTCGCTCGCTGTCACAAAGTCCGATAACCCGTCGTGCCTTCCAAAGGCAATAGCTCTATCATCAACTGACAAAGTCAAAGCGCCTTTTTTAAAATCAGGAGCACAAATCTCGTATAACAATACCGGCCGGACTAACCTTTCTGCCACGGCGTGCAATTCTTTCGCCTTTCTTGTTATAACTTCCTGTCCGCTTTTAGATTTATTTGTTCGGTCAAACAAAATACTCAAATCCACCTCGGATGAGGCAATTTTTATTTCTACGACTGCCATAAGGCGCCTCCTCTAAATACTAACCTAAAACAACCTTGACTGCTTTTTAAAAGATTCATTATATTGTATCTTAATACCAACAAAGTTCAACACAAAAAGGGGCGTTCAACTCATGTCGGCACAGACCATGATCGAAAGGGCAAGGGCAATACAGGATTGGATGATAGAAATAAGGAGGGATTTTCACAAATATCCCGAACTTTCGTCACAGGAAATGCGCACGTGCGATATGATAACAAGTTACCTCAAGAGCTTGGAAATACCTTATAAGACGTTTAACCACCATTATGGCGTCATTGGCCTGATAAGAGGAAAGGGCAGCTCGACCGTGGCCTTGCGTGCCGACATGGACGCCCTTCCCATCGAAGACAGGAAACACATAGAATATGCCTCACAAAACAGTGGCGTTATGCATGCCTGTGGGCACGATGCCCATATGACGATATTGCTTGGAGCAGCGAGATTGCTAGCAGAAGACAAAAACTCGCTTCAAGGCAACGTTTTGCTGGTCTTTCAACCGGCAGAAGAAACGACAGGCGGAGCAAAACAGATGATAGAAGATGGTATTTTCGATGATAGCGTGAAGGCTATCTTTGGCCTTCACGTATCGACCGAGATCCCGACCGGCAAAATCGGCATCAGATATGGCCAGATGAATGCTGCATCCGATATGCTTACGCTTAAAATCCTGGGTAAAAGCACTCACGGTGCATATCCCCATGAAGGGATTGATGCCATAGTGATCGCAGGACAAATGATTAGCGCATTGCAAACGATAGTAAGCAGGGCAACGGATCCCAGAGATTCGGCCGTGTTGACCTTTGGCACCATAAGGGGCGGCAGTCAAAACAACATCATAGCCGATGAAGTAACGCTGACAGGAACTTTAAGGACTTTGTCACCAAGCACTCGTGAGGCTTTAAATGATAAGATAAGACAATATGTAGAATATATCCCCAAAGGCATGGGAGGCAGAGGAATTTTGGAAAGGATAAAAGGATACCCTGCGCTGACAAACCATCCTCAATGGGTGGAATTGATAATAAAAACGGCAACTTCTCTTCTCGGAAAGGACGCGATCCTTCAACTGGAAAAACCGAGCCTTGGAGTAGAAGATTTTGCTTATTTCCTCGAAAAAATACCGGGAGCTTTTTACCAACTGGGATGCCGCAACGAGGCAAAGGGAACAATCCATCCGGGCCATAACGATTTATTCGACATAGACGAAGATTGTCTTCCCATTGGAGCGTCTTTACAGGCTGCTTGCGCTTTAGAAGCGCTTTCTTCATTTCAATGATCAACAAAATATGGCCAGAATTGCCCCATTTCAAAGGACATCTGGATATGGGCATTGAGCCCCCTTTCATTTACATTAAAGTAGCGACAATAAAACATAAGGGGGATTACTGAATGAAAAGATGTGGATGGTGGAGCACAGTTGTCATCTTTGCCCTTTTAAGCTTATTTTTCGTGGCCGATTTTGCCCATGCGGAAAAAGAGCAGCTTAATGCCTATACCATATGGTCGGAGCGTTACGCCAATGCAATATTCAGCGCCTTTACGAAAGATAACGGCATCAAGGTCAACTGGATGAGGTTTTCCTCAGGGGAAGTTCAGGCAAGGCTTGAGGCTGAAAAAAATAACCCTCAAGTTGACGTCGTGTTCGGCAACATGGCTGAAGCATTCGTAGACGGTGTCCAAAAGGGACTTTTCGATCCCTACGAACCAAAGGGCGCTGGAAACATTCCCGATGCCTTTAAGGATCCTAAAGGATATTGGACCGGCGTCGCCATAGACCCGATTTGCTTCATGTTTAACACTAAATTCTTAAAGGATAACGACTTAAACCCGCCGACGTCCTGGCAGGATCTGCTAAATCCCGTATATAAGGGGCAACTCCAAATGGCCGATCCCAGGACTTCAGGCACAGGGATGTACAGGCTCCTAAGCGTCATACAGGCCATGGGAGAGGATGAAGCTTACAACTACGAAAAGGCCTTGAGCCAAAATGTCCAGGTTTACACTAAAAGCGGCGCGGGCGGAGCGCTTCCCATAGCCAGGGGACAGGCGGCGGGCGGCATATTCTTTTTGGTTGACGCCCTGGAGATGCAGAAAAAAGGCTATGACGTAACCATAAGCTACCCTAAAGAAGGCGTCGTAGCAGGCATCGAGGCGATGGGCTTGGTCAAAGGAGCTAAACATCCGGAGCTTGCCAAGAAGTTCTTGGATTGGGCTTCCACCGAGAGGATGCAAAAGCTGTATGAGGAAAACGGTATCAACTTGATACCGAGCAACCCTCACGTGCCCGTCTCCGATCCGGCTTTAGACATATCAAAGATAGAAATTTTACCTTTAGACGTCGAGTGGGCGGGCAAAAATCGCGATCGCCTGGTCGAGCGATGGTTAAATGAGGTCCTTCAGTAAAAACGTAAAACGTCAAAAACCGGATACCGCGCTAGTGGCCTTATGGCTTGGTATATGGATATTTTTAAGCGTGTTCGCCTTATACCCCCTAGCGCGGTTAATTTACGTGGTATTTTTTACAGACGGCGGAGTGAGCCTGACAGTTTTAAGCAAGGTATTCAGCAGTTGGTACAACAGAAAGGCCTTCATAAACAGCCTGATTTTGGCCTCGGCAGTAGGAACCGGCGGAACGGCCTTGGGTTTTTTGTTCGCCTTTTCGGTCACAAGGATCAACTTACCCAAGATCGTCAAGTGGTTTTTAAGCGCCATCATCGTGCTTCCCTTCGTATCTCCGCCTTTTACCAGCAGCATAGCTTTAACGATGGTACTGGGGCCAAACGGATTGCTGCTCAAACTGCTTCACATGCCCGACTTTAACATTTACGGATTCCTCGGGACCTGGATAGCAGAAACATTGACTTATTTCCCCGTGGCGTTTCTGACGCTTACGGCGGTGCTTCAAGCGATAGACCCAAACTTAGAAGACGCAGCCATGAGCATGGGAAGCACCGCATGGCAGGCATTTTGTACGGTAACGTTGCCCTTGAGCATCCCGGGGCTTGCTAACGCTTTTTTGCTACTTTTTGGAAGCTCCCTCGCGGATTTCGCCACTCCGCTGGTCATGGCAGGTCACACCTTTCCCGTCTTGCCAACGCAAGCTTACATGCAGATAACTGGCATGTACGACATACAAGGAGGGGCTGCCATCTCCTTTGTGTTGCTCGTTCCCGCCCTTATTGCATATTTGCTGCAGCGCTACTGGGTGGAGGGTCGTTATTACGTTACCGTATCGGGTAAAGCCGGCGCTCGCTCCAAGCCAAAAGGTGCCGGTACTTTTGCAGAAGCTATGATGTTAGCCGTCATCTCTCTCATTTCTTTGTTCATCATTTTCTTGTATTCCATAATATTCTTGGGATCCCTGGTCAAGGTCTGGGGAGTGGACAACAGCTTTACCCTGGAAAATTACAAATATGTCTTCACCGTGGGGTGGAAAGCCGTAAAGGATACTGTTTTAATCGCAATTGTGTCAACTATCATTGGTAGTGTGCTGGGCGTGGCTATAGGTTATCTCGTAAACAGAAAGGAATTGCCCGGAGGGAAGGCCTTGGAGTTCGTATCTTTACTTAATTACGTGCTGCCCGGAACGGTCATAGGCATCGCATACGCCATAGCATTTAGCTCAGGCCCGATCGTACTTACCGGTACTATGACAATTATCGTGGCGCTTTGCGTATCACGTTACGACGCAACGGGAATTAGGGCTACAACAGCGACGTTAAAGCAAATAGATCCTTCGTTAGAAGAAGCGTCGCTTAGCTTGGGCGCTTCAAAACTGACTACATTCAGGAAGGTAACGGTGCCTTTGATTGCACCGGCGATCGCCACCGGGACGCGTTATTTATTCGTGGTCTCCATGACCGCGATCAGCGCCACGATATTTTTAGTCTCGGTGCGATGGAGCTTGCTGACCGTGCGGATACTTGAGTGTATCACGGAGCTTTTGTTCGCTCAGGCAGCGGCCCTTTCCGTGGTACTGGTACTTATAGTCGCACTAGCCATGTGGGCCATAAGGTTTCTTTTTAGCATGCTCTACCCTAATTATTACAGGGAGCAAAGGGGGATATAAATTGTCCGTGCCCATTTATCTAAACCATTTGACCAAAATCTTTTATAGCGATGGAATTGCTTTTAAAGCGGTAGACGATGTCAACCTTAGAATCGATGCAGGAGAGTTGGTGACATTGCTTGGGCCGTCAGGATGCGGAAAGACCACCATCCTGCGCATGATAGCCGGGTTTGAAACGCCGACGGAAGGGAAAGTCTTTATCGGCAAACGTGACGTTACGGATATAGCAGCAAACAGACGAAACATAGGGTTTGTATTTCAAAACTACGCCCTCTTTCCTCACATGACAGTATTTGACAACATCGCCTATGGCCTTAAGGTCAGAAAACTGCCGGCTCATGAAATCAAAAGGCGCGTTACCGAAGCCCTTCAAATGGTGAACTTAGAAGGTGTAGAAAGCCGCTTCCCAAACCAGCTGTCGGGCGGAGAGCAACAAAGAGTTGCCTTGGCAAGGATATTAGTCATCAAACCCCAAGTGCTGCTCATGGACGAACCGCTGTCCAATCTCGATGCGAAACTTCGCATATATATGCGCGCTGAGATTCGTCAATTGCAAAAGCGCCTTGGCACTACCTGTATTTATGTGACTCACGATCAAAAAGAAGCCTTGGCAATGGCGGACAGGATCGCTGTCTTAAACGAGGGCAAAGTTGAACAGGTAGCAACGCCTTTCGAGCTTTACGCTAACCCGGCTTCCCTTTTTGTCGCCGACTTCATCGGCCAGGCCAATATCTTCAAGGGGAAAGCGATTTCTATCAAAGGCGAATACATGGACGTGCTTTTTCACGGATTTATTTTTACCGTTCCAATTAATGCTCAAAGGCGTTTTAAATTTAACGTTGGAGACGAAGTTGCATTGGTCGTCAGGCCCGAATCAATCAAGCTTAGCAATGTAGACGACAGGTCGCTAAAAGGCAATGTGGTTAGCAAAGTATTCCTCGGAGACGAAATCGAATATGCCATAGAAATAACATCAGGTAATCTGATCCGTGTAACCGAACCTTACAGCAAAGATGCCCGCCTTTACAAAGAAGGAGAAACCGTCGGACTCTACCTAGACTCATCAGACATTAAGGCCTTGCCGGTGTAATGATGACTTGTAAATTTACCCAACTTTTTCCTCGCTATTCTTCATCCCGCTTGACGGCATTTAAGACTTCCTGTCCCCTCGCTATGTGATTTGCACATTACTTGAACGCTATACACCTGATTTGACAGTAGTTCTAAATTTTCTTTAATTTAATTATCAATCTACAGTTTTTATACTGGGGATCATGGATAATAATAAATCTTAGTTTATGTAAGTTCGCCAATAGCCTTTTCTATCCTATCTAGCCCTTCCTTGATGGTACCAAGCGATTTCGCAAAGACGAAACGCACATATCCCTCATAGGCAAATGCTATACCTGGCACTACAGCTACATGAGCAGCCTTGAGGAAGAAATTAGCTACATCTTTGTCATTTTCAAGCTTGTTGCCATTGTATGTTCTTCCAAATAGGTTCTTAACATTAGCAAATACATAAAAGGCGCCTTTGGGTTCTATGCATGACAGTCCCTCAATTGAGTTAATCCTGTTAACCATGTAATCCTTGCGTTTCGCATATTCCTCTACCATTCGAGCGATATCATCTTGAGGTCCCAAAAGAGCCTCTGCAGCGGCTTTTTGCGCTATGGAATTTACATTACCCGTGAGATGCCCCTGCAGAGAATTCATTCCATTTATAATTTCTTTTGGACCTGCCGCATACCCTATCCGCCAACCAGTCATGGCATATGTCTTAGACAAGCTATTGACAACAATGCACCACTGCTTATATTTCGGATCTAAAGCAGCAGGGCTAATATGCTTTGCCCCATCATAAAGCAAGTATTCGTACACTTCATCGGTTATAACAAAGGTTTTATTTTCAACGAGGAAATCCATTATCCTTCTGGTCTCTTCTTGTGGGAAAACTGCTCCGGTTGGGTTACAGGGTGAATTAATGACAAATACTTTAACCTTAGGATTCCATAGTTTTTGGACATCTTCCAGGCAAGGAACGAACTCGTTTTCTTCTGTGGTTGGCACGAAGACCGCGCGTGCACCTGTTAAACGAATTTGATCTGCGTAACTTACGTAACAGGGTGTAGGTATAAGTACTTCATCGCCAGGATTGCACAAGGTAGCAAATGCCTCATATAGGAGTTGCTTACCGCCATTTCCTATGATGACCCCTGAAATATCGTACTCCAAGTTATTTTGGCGCTTGAGTTTCTCTACTACTGCTTCCTTAAGCTCTATAATTCCGCCCACATCAGTATACTTGGTAAATCCCTCATTAATGGCCTTGATTGCCGCCTTTTTAATATAATTGGGCGTATCAAAGTCTGGTTCACCTTGGGCGAAACTAATGACATCAACTCCCTGACGCTTAAGAGTATTAGCTAAGAAAGAGGTTTCTTCAGTAGGAGATGGCTCAATACCTGCGACCAAATTAGATAATACTATGTTAGTCATTGCGATTCCTCCCTTATTTGCTTCTTCAATTTCTTGCTTTCCTATTCTTGCTTTCCTATTCTATGAAAAGCGCTAAATCGGGACAGATCTTTTCGCAAATTTTGCACTTGACACACTTATCCGGTTCTACTGCGGAGACAACAGCAAAGCCTTTGCGGTTCGTTTCGCCCTTGATTTCATATACGTTTACTGGACAAGCATCAATACAAAGTCCACAACCCTTACATAAATCCTTATCAATGTATACACTCATTAAAAATTCACCTCAACAATTCGCTTATGGTTTCAATAACTTCGCGAGGATTTTGCGCCACATGCACACCGGCTTCAACAAGAACTTCCATCTTCGAGGCAGCTGTCCCCTTATTACCAACGATGATTGCGCCTGCATGACCCAAAGATTTACCGGATGGCGCATGCCGTCCTACTATTAAAGACACTACTGGCTTTGTCACATGATCTGCTATGTATTCAGCTGCCTTGATTTCGGTAGCTCCACCAATTTCTCCGAGAAGCAAAATGACCGATGTCTCTGGGTCTTTTTGGAAGAGCTCGACTATCTCCTTTTGATTGGTCCCCCAAATTGGACCACCACCTAAGGCTACAACTGTAGACTGTCCTATCCCTGCTTCAGTCAATCTCTTGCCCATTTCATATGACAAAGCACCGCTTTTTGAAACTACACCGACATGCCCCTCTTTAAACATCCGTGCCGGATGAGCACCAAGTTTACATTTACCGGGCGCAATAATACCGGCTGCTCCGGGGCCTATTACTCGTGTATTATGCCCTGACGCATAGCTTAAGATTTCTACTACATCTTTTTGGGGAACACCTTCCATGGTGAGAACAAGCAAGGGGATGCCATTATCTATCACCTCAAAAGCCGCATCTTTTGCAACCATGGGAGGCACAAAGCTAATGACGGCATTAACTTTGTAATTCAAGCAGGCTTCATCTACAAAGTTGAAAACTGGCACATTGTGAACTACCATTCCACCTTTGCCTGGGGTAACTCCAGCGACTACACGAGTTCCATATTCAATGAGCGTTCGGGTTTGCAGACCACCTGAACGGCCCGTTATGCCCTGAACTAAAACACTAGTGTTTTTGTCAATGAGAATGGCCATTATCGTGCCCCCCTCGCGGAATTGACTGCCTTTTTAATAGCCTCATCAAGATCATCAAACACAGGAAATCCTGCTTCCTTCAACATTTGATTGCCTTTTTCTTCCATGGTGCCGCATAATCTTATAAATAAGGGAACAGAAGACGAATGATCCTTGCTGTATCGAATAATTCCCTCGGCCATTTCGTCCATCCTGTTAAAACCCCCGATTAGGACAATCAATAAGCTTTTAAGCTCATCCTTAGCTTGAGTAAACACGATCTCCATTGCCTTATACATCACTTCGGGACTTGTTAATCCTCCCATCTCACAAAAATCGGCAGCCCTTCCTCCATGATCATGAATGAGATCTATGGCAAGCATACCCGTCCCAGCTCCATCAGAAATAAGACCTATATCGCCATCAAGCGGAACATATGTGATACTTCCCATGTCCATTTCCATATCATCATTGTTACTAATGTTTATCATTTTTTGTTGTTGCAAAAGCTTTTCAAATAGTTCGCCTTGCCTGGATTTGGCATCATTATCTAAGGTGATTTTTGAATCAAGGGCAACAAGCCCCGCGGGCGTTTTGGCAAGAGGATTTATTTCCACTAAAGTCGCGTCACATTCAAAACGAATGGCATCCATCGCACGTAAAATTTTTTGCAGGCTTTTAAATTCACTGTTAAGGTCGAGGAAATTAGATATTTTACGAATATGATAATCGCAAATGCCAACAAGAGGGTTAAAGGGTTGTTTTAAAACTAAATGAGGCTCCTCTTCTGCCACTTTTTCAATTTCCATTCCTCCAGCAATGCTGGCCATAATTAAAGGTTTCCTAGTTTCCTCTCCATCTATTGCAATGGACAAATAATACTCTTGAATTATGTCTAGCTTTTCTTCTGCAAGAAGAGCATTTACTTTCTCACCCTTTAGAGTAGATCCAAGGATCCTTTTGGCTTCTTTAATAAGAGAGGCGCTGTCATTGCACAAAACAACGCCACCCGCTTTACCACGTCCACCCGAGAGAACTTGAGATTTCAACACTAAAGGAGTGTTCAGAGCTCTTATCTCATCAATCGTCCGAACTATAGAACCTTTAGGAATAGGAATGCCAAATTGAGCGAAAAGTTCTTTTCCTTGAAATTCATACAATTTCATTGGCCTACCCCTTTTGATTCAGAGCAAACTTTATGCCTGCTTCAACAGCATCTTTGTTGAGGTCCCAAAAACGCTGCCTTACATTATCTTTCACAGCTTCTAAAAGCTCTTCTTTCGTGCAGATATTGGTTTTCGCCTGAAAATATCCAAGCATTACCATATTAGTGGCCACTTTATTGCCAAGATCTAAAGCCATTCTAGTGGCCGGAATTTTATATACAGTGGTCTCGGTGCCTATATCGGTAAGTTGCGAAACAAGTTCGCTATCAACAAAAAGCAAACCATTTTTCGTGAGCCTCGAGGCGTACGCATCAAAAGCTGTTTGAAATAAGGCTATAAGGATATCATTTTTTTCGCTGATGGGCGTTTGTATTGGTTTATCGGAGACGATCAATTCTGCCTGGCATTGCCCTCCTCTTGCCTCAGAGCCATAGGATTGGGTTTGAACTGCATATAAACCTTTTTTCTTCACCATTACCTCTCCAAGGATAATCGATGCAAGAATAATTCCTTGGCCGCCATAACCGCACAAACGAATACTCAAAGGATACAACTATTGTTCCTCCCCTCTGTATACAGAGCTTCCCTTAAAAATGGGCCGTGTTTTGTTTACGAATTCACCTAAAATAACTTTGTCCTCTAGTTCTTCGGCATCCATATTTTTGGTTTTGTCAGTCATAACAGAGATGGACCGCATCCAATCTAAAACTTTCCCTGGTTCACCTGTATTCAACGCATAACGGCCAAAATGAGTAGGGCACTGAGACAATATTTCAAGAACTGCAAATCCTTCATGCAAGAGGGCCGACTTCATTAAACCCTTCATGTGCGGCTGATATATCGTGGAGGCACGTGCAACATAAGTCGCACCTGCCGCTTCTGCTATCTTGCACAAATCGAAAGGGGGCTCACCACTGCCATAAGGCGTTGTCATAGTGACAGCAGCTGCTGGTGTTAAAGGAGAAACCTGTCCTCCTGTCATGGCAAAATTTAAATTGTTCACCACTAGCATAGTGACATCGAGGTTCCTACGCGCAGCTTGAATAAAATGATTACCGCCTATGGAAGCTGCATCGCCATCACCGGCAAATATTACAACGCGAGTTTGTGGTTTTTGAAGCTTTATGCCCGTAGCCCAGGCAAGAGTACGTCCATGGACTCCGTGTAAAACGTCAGTTTTAATATAAACGGGGATGCGCGCAGTGCAACCTACCCCACCAATCGCCACCGTTGAATTTAAATCAATCGGGAGTTCATCCACGAGTTGTAAAAATGTATTTAACACTTGCCCACATCCGCAACCTGGACAAAACATGTGTGGCAACTTTTCTTCACGTAAATATTTTCTTAAAGGATTCTTTTTCATCATGACAACACCTTCTCTATTACGTTCAATATTTCTTGAGGTAAGTGTATGCGACCTCTGTTGATCGTAGCTCTTGCCGTTTTACATAAACCTCCGCATATGCGTTCTATTACTTTTGCATATTTACCAATGTTCATTTCAACAGAAATTACCGCCCTTACATTCTTAGCTACATCTCGGATGGCCTCCTCTGGTACAGGCCAAACTCCTTCAAGTTTCATAACCCCCACTTTTATACCCCTGTCACGAGCTAACGCCATTGCATCAAAACAAGGTCTAACCTCACTGCCATAAGCAATTAGTGCTATATCCGCATCTTCCATATTAAAAAGTTTTGTAGTTGATATTACATTTCGATTTTCCCAAACCTTCCCAGTTATACGCTTGTATAAACCTTCAAATACGTCAGGATCCCAATCAATGTTTCCTTTCTCATCATGTGGATTTAAAGAATAGATACTATGATATCCTTCACCCAGCTCTGCAAATTCAGGAACACCATACACATCTGCCTTGAAAGGCAAATATGCTTCTGGGGAAGCTTGGGTTTTTTTCCTGGTAACGATAGGTATCTCGGAGGCCCCGGGAATAACAAGACGTTCTCTCATTAAAGCGATCGTTGTTTCTGACATAACAATGACAGGAGTTCGGTATTGTTCTGCCAAATTAAATGCTCGAATTGTGTAATCAAAAAGCTCCTGTACGGAAGAAGGCGCCAGCACTATCATTTCGTGATCTCCGCTAGGTCCCCATCTCATTTGCATAACATCAGCTTGAGTAGCAAAGTTTTCTCCTCGACAACGTTGTACATCCACTATAACAATTGGAGCCTCCACTGCCACAGCATAACCTATCCCCTCTTGCATGTAGTTATAACCAGCACTTGCAGTCGCTGTCATAGCTTTTGCTCCAGCTAACGAGGCTCCAGATATGGCATAAATCGAACAAAGCTCGTCTTCCCCTTGAAAAAAGTGACCCCCAACTTCAGGCAGGCGTTGCGACATCCTCTCCGAAATTTCATTAGCCGGTGTAATTGGATATCCGGCAAAAAAATCGCAACCTGCAGCCAAAGCCCCTTCAACACAAGCATAATTTCCAAGCATAAAATGAATACCACTCAAAACCCTGCTCCGTTCATTTTTACCAGATGCTTCCATAAACTGATCTCCTTTCGCTTTATTCCTAAGAAACAGTATCTTGAAATCATGTAATCGAATCTTTTTTCTTTTAACATATATTATGTATAATGTCAAATATATTGTGATTTATTATATAAATAATATCACAATAGCTGCAACTCGATGGATTACCTCCCTATTCGATATCATCACTGCTTTGGGGGCCATTAAGAGTTACTTAGGAATTTTCATATTCATTAAAAACTATCCCACCGGTGAAGATGTTGCAAAATCAAGGGCTTCAAATCGCAACAGTCTTTAACTGAAAGGTACAACCTGGGAGTGCTTGTTTGCATTACTACTTAACTGTTACACTAAATATGAAGATTTAATTTCCTTTATTATTTATGAAAAACTTTACGCGTATCTTCTTTAAGAAATTTTTGGATTTCAAATTCGTATCCACCAGGTCCTCTAAAGAAGAAACATTCAACTGGAAAATCTTGAGGACATTGAATTGATGTCTCTAATTGAACTTTGTGTCTTTTTAATCGCTCATACCATGTTTGTAAGTCGTCAGTAACTAGCGTGATAAGAACAGCGTTTTTATCTTGAGATTTACAGTGACCAGTTTTTTCATCCACTATTCCAATGAAGGCTCCTGATGATATACGATATAGTCGAGCAGTTCCCTGATCATCAACAAGCTCGAGGTTTAGAATCTCTTCGAAAAATGGGATAGCCTCATTTAGGTTTTTAAAATACAAAAAGGTAATCTGTGAATCAAATTTTGAAAAATCCATTATTTATTCACTTCTCTTTATTGTATATATTTATTATTAAACTAAAAACATTTATTTATTTTCTCATCTCTTACATCACAGATTGATTAAAAGATAATTACTTTTTATGCCGAAGTAACATGCCAGGTAGGTTTCCAGTGCAGCCATTCTCATCTACCACCATAATTCCGTTAACCAGAACAGCATCAATTCCAACGGGATAAACAACAGGATTTTCATACGAAGCGCGGTCAGAAATTGTTTCTGGGTCAAAAACAACAAGATCGGCCCAATAACCTTCCTTGATGATGCCCCTATTATTGATGCCTAAAATGCTGGCTGGATATGATGTTACTTTTCGTACGGCATCTGACAAAGTTAATCGTTTTTTCTCTCGCACAAAAGTTCTAAAATATCGAGGATATGTTCCATAAAGTCTCGGATGAGGCTTGCCCCCAAAGATTCCGTCGGTGCCTACTGTACCCCGCGGATGCGTAATTACCTTACCCAGTATGTCTTCGGATCCATAAAAACTGATCATAGTTACCGCTAATCTTTCTTCTGCTAACAAGTCCATTACCATATCTATCGGATCTTTCCCAAGAATATCGGCTATTTCCTGACAGCTTTTCCCCTCCATCCATTTATTACTAGGGAGCTGTACCGCTGTTACAATTATATTTTCCCATCCGACAGAAATTTGTCTATTATGCCACACCTCCAATCCTTTAGTAAAATCCTCGTGAATCTTAGTTCTAAAATCTTTTCTTTTCAGGTTACGTATTAAAGCTTCAGTACCTTCGCTAAATGTCCAAGTTGGCAAAACGGCAGTCAGAACTGTACAACCCGCAATGTAAGGATATCTATCCCAAGATATAGGAAGGCCCATTTTTATTAACTGATCCGCTTTTACTAAAACTTCATCCATTAGTGGCCAATTTATACGCCCATAAGCCTGAAGGTGTGAAATTTCCAAGGCTACGCCAGATTGTTGTGCAATTTTAGTGACCTCATCGAAGGAACGAAGAAGATGGTATCCTTCGTCTCTCTGATGAACAACATAAACGCCTTTAAAATAAGCTACCTTTTTATTTAATTCAATCAATTCATTTGTATCGGCGTAAGCACAAGGAGGATATATTAAACCAGAAGACAGTCCAAATGCTCCGGCCTCCATGCCTTCGCAAATAAGGTATTTCATTTTCTCAAGTTCTTGAGAGGTAGGCTGGCGCTCTTCCATTCCCATTGCTTCAATACGAATTGGTCCTTGACATAGAAGTACCGCTACATTTGAAAATAATTCTGAGCTTTCAATCGCATTAAGATAATCACTAAAGGTTTGCCACGTCCATTTTTCATCAGGAAGCATTCCGTCGAGTCCAGCTAAAAGCCCCTTAATTGTATTAAGAGAATCTTTGTTCACGGGAGCGGGCCCTAGGCCATCTTGTCCTAGAAGTTCCGTCGTAATACCTTGTCGCACCTTAGCATCTGATGGGGAATCCAAAAAAATCTGCAAATCAGAATGGCTATGCATATCAATAAACCCAGGGCATACAACATGTCCTCGAGCATCTAAAAAATTTGCTGCCTCTATAGAACTTGAGGAATTTTCTTCTGCTATTATTACCGCTATTTTCCCATTTAAAATCCCAATATTTCCTTTATAGGGCTCTCTCCCAGTGCCATCAACTATGATTCCATTTTGGATAAGCAAATCGAGCAATAGTATTACCTCCATATTGAAGGACCAAAAAGTCCTGTCTTACTAGTTTGCATACAGGTTAATATGTGAGCTTCTGCAAAGCGAATTGCATAAGGTATACCGTCAATAACCGGGACTCCTATGCGTTTAGAAATTTCTTGATCAATCCCGGATAAAGCAGCACAACCCAGCACTATAACTTCGGCTCCGTCTTTTTCTACTGCTTCCAAAGCAACGGGCGTGATTTTATCTATTAAATCTCCCTCAATAGAGTCATCCATAGCTCTTACAGACGCACACCTATAAGTGAATCCAAGACTGTGAATCATTCGTAATTTCATAGGCACAGAACGTCGAGTCATTTGAATGATCGAAAATTTATAACCCAACGTCATGGCAGCCATCATTGATATCTCTCCAATGCCTATAACCGGCTTTGTTGTCGCCTCCCGAATAGCGCATATATTTACATCGCAAGTACAGGCAAGAACATAAGCATCTGCTGAAAGATCGCTCTCTTTAATAACTTTTATCAATCCGGGCCCACATAAAATTTCATCTGCAAAGTCTTCTATTAAAGAAGGTGCATCAGGTACGCTTTTGCAAATTATTTCCGTTCCCGGTGACGCAAATTCCTTGGCTGTTTGATAAATGATCCGTGTAAAGTTAGCATCAGAGTTAGGGTTTATGACATATATCTTCACGATAATACCCCTTTCGTTTATTCTTTCGCCATATCCATCTTGCAAAATTGACCAAAACCAGGCCCTGACTGAATGTGTCCATTCTCAAAAACCGACACTCCTCGCACTATGGTTTGGACAACTTGTCCCTTGAAAGTTCGATTACTATAGGGGCTCCATTTATTTAAATAAAACAACTTATTATCATCTTGTTTCCACTCTTTAGAGGGGTCAAATAGAGTAATATCTGCATCGAGACCCACCTGTATATCACCCTTCTTGTAGCTTAATCCGAATCTTTTTGCAGGGTTGGTAGCGCAAAGGTTTACTAATCTTGTCCAGGTAAGACCTCTTTTTCTACCTTCAGTCACCATAACTGGCAAAAGAGTTTGAACACCTGTGCATCCCTCTGATATAGTCCAAAAATTGCCATCCTTAGGAGTTTTCTTCTCAAACGAATGAGGGGAGTGATCAGAAGCAATAGTATCGATGGTTCCATCTAGAACCATTTGCCACAGTCTTTCTCTATTTTCCCTTGTCCTGAGGGGTGGATCGCATTTTGCAAACGCTCCAATACGTAGGAAATCCTCCTCATCGAGAGCGAGGTAATGAGGGCATGTTTCAGCAGTAACATTTACTATTCCACGACTTCGTGCCTCTTTTAAAGCTTGCGCTCCGCTAGCTATACTCAAATGACATATGTGCGCCTTGCAATTTGGAACAAGACTTGCCAAGAAAATGAATCTTTTTACAGCTTCTAGTTCAGAGTATTCTGGATGAGAATCAAGAAAAGCCTGTGCATCATTGTGACCTTCTAATTGGAAATCTTCAATAAGCTGTTGTATAAGAGTATCATTTTCTGCGTGAACGCAAACCATCCCACCCAATGACGCTACACGTTTCATACCCTTAAGAAGCAATCCGTCAGAAAGCATAGAATAATTTGAGCACCTACACATAAAAACTTTGTAACTTTGTGCCCCAGCATCAAAAGTATCTTTAATGTCTTCAATATGATTTGGAATAATACCACTATATAAAGCATAATCCACAACTGTTTGTGAAGAGGCAACCTTTTTCTTGTTTTCAATTGCTTCGAATGTAACTGTACTTGGCTCAGATAGTGGCATATCCACTATAGTGGTTATACCACCCGCAGCAGCAGCTTTGCTAATGCATTCAAAATTTTCCCTTTCTGGGGTTCCATGTCCACAATGAACATGTGTGTCTACAAGTCCTGGCATAACTATAAGTCCAGTAGCATCAATATATCTCCTGGCCTCTGCAGAAGGCGCTTCTTCTGAAAAGATTGCCGCAATTTTACCAGATTTAATAGCTAATTTACCTCTAAATTCTCCTTTTGACGTTACGATAACGCCCTTATCTATGATAAGGTCGTACATTCAACACACCTCCATGTTATTTTCCCAACAAAAGATTTGGTAACCACAAAGAGAGTTGAGGAAAAGCTACGAGTAAAAATAAAACTATGATATCGCATAAACAAAATGGCCAAATCCCTTTGAATACCTGTTCCAACGTAACCTCTTTTCCAGCTACGGCCTTAGCCATGTATACATTCATTCCTACGGGTGGTGTAACAGCAGCTATCTCACTTAATTTAATTACGATAACACCAAACCAAATGGGATCATAACCTAAGGTGCTTATGATAGGCATAAGAATTGGAAGTGTTAAAGCATAAATGCCAACCTCTATCATAACCATGCCAAGAAGAAAATACACAACAAAGATGCCCAGTAAAATAACAAATCTTGGAACATCCCAACCTTGCACCAAAAGGGCCAAATTTTGTGGAATATCGGTCAGAGCGAATATTCTGGAAAACAAAAGAGCACCCACATTAATAATGAACATCATTGACGTAGTATTAGCCGTTTCTCTGAATGACCCTCGCAAGTCTTTAATATGAAGTATATTTCTGTTAATAATACCTACGATAAGAGTAACGAAGCATCCTGCAGCTGCAGCTTCGGTAGGACTAAATCCGCCTGAATACATACCCACAAAGACGATGGCAACGACCAAGATAATAGGTATGAAATTTTTAATAGCACCAATCTTTTCATCTCTTGTAAGTTTAGTTTTATCAACCTCTTGGGGAGCCATGTGGGGATTTTTTCTAACACGGTACACTATAGAAATAGAATAGACAACTGCTGTAATAATTCCTGGAATTACACCTGCTGCAAATAATCGAGCTACCGATTGCTCAGTAAAGAGAGCATAGATAATAAAGTTAATACTAGGGGGTATCATATTAGCAAATGTTCCTGCACAAGCCACACATGCAACGGAAAAGACTCTATCGTAACCATAACGATCCATTTCGGGCAATACCAATTTCCCAAAAATGGCTGTATTTGCTAAAGATGATCCAGAAATTGCTCCAAAAATGGCAGAACCTATACAAGTTGCTATACCCAGCGATCCGTGCCAGCGACGTGTAAGCTGATAGACTCCATCATAAATATATTTCCCAAATCCCGCAACCGTTGCTAAAGCTCCCATAAGAATAAACAATGGGATAGAACACCAACTAGGAGCAGAAATACAATGATACATTGTTTGACCCATAAAAACGAGAGCTCGATTGAATCCACCCAATAAAGGAATTGATATAATAAAACTTACTAATATAAATACAATCCCTATAGACACTCCGAGACCCATGAGAACTAGCAACAATAGGATACCAATTATTCCGAGCATAACAGGCATCAAGTAAACCACTCCGTTTCCCAATCTTGATTATCGATTCAAATCTAATCCTTACCAAAGTTAGCATCAGACAATTCCACTACATCATTAAAAATCTTAAGATCCTTGTAATCCTCCTTTACGCATACTATTAATTGCAATAAATACACAAATAAGCCTACAACTATAACACTTTTCACTGGCCACAAACGCATGGGGACAGTCCCAGTAATTGTGGCTTTTGTGATATGTGCGCGTACTGCATCTCGATAAACAGCGTAAGTACAAATACCTATAACACAAGCTTCAATAATGTGGCTCAAAAAACGCAAGATTTTCTTAGTTGTTAAGGACACTCTGGTGGTAATTACTTCGATCCGGACATGCTGATCCGTTTCTTCGGTATAAGCTAATCCCAAATAAATAACAAAAACCATGGAAAACACGGCTATTTGAAGGAGACCCTGTAATGGTTTGCCTATCATGCGTAATATTATATTTAATAAGAAAAGTATCACCATAATACTAATAAGCAATCCGCCTAATTCTGCTAACATAGAATTTAGCTTTTTGAGTATAATTTTTATGATGATAAAAACCTCCTCTAAAAATAAAACCAAGGAATAGGTGATCTAATGACTTAAATTAAGCTAGAGGAAAGGACTTGGTCCTTTCCTCTAGCTTAATTATCTATTTCTCTTTATTTATGCCTTCCTCTATAATTAGCTTAAGCTGATCCAGCATTTCTGATGAATTTGCTATCCCTTCAGCGGTTAATTCATCGACAAAAATCTTTCTTAGCTTCTCTAGGCAGTTCTCATCAGCCCATCTGTCTACATCTTCGCTCGAATAAAACTGCACCGTACATCCTGCTTTCTTTTCGGCTTCTACTATACGATCAAACTCAGCTTCGTACATTTCAGAAAATGTTTTTTCAGTGTTTTCGCTAGCCCTTAGTATCCCCTGTTGTACATCCTCAGGCAACTTATTCCAGGTATCCAAATTAATGCAATAATACATAGGTTGAGACCAACCAATAGCTTTTCCCGCAAGTATGTTTTTAGCAGGCTCATCAAATCTCTGTCGATGCATTCCATCGTAATTGGAAACGATTCCATCTACAACCCCAGTCTGTAATGCCATATAGCAATCACTCCATGGCACTGAAACTGCAATTGCTTTTTGATTTTCTAATAGTTTTAGATTCCATCTGTCGCCTGCCCTCCATTTTTTCCCTTCTAAGTCTTTGAGGGAAGATATAGGATAACGTGCCATATAGGCCATAGGAAGGCCATTTTCCATGAGCAATATCTTAATTTTGGCCTGATCTAATTCGCGTGCAAATTCGGGAATTCTTTCTATACTTGTTTTATAAATCCATCTAATTGTTTCCCATTTTTCAGGCCCCTTTGGGAAAAGCCAATAAGCTCCAAATATCGCAAGTTGCTTCGGATAAAAATCAGGATAAATAGCTGCAATATCAACAAGACCATTAGAAAGGGCGTTTAACTGTTCTTCCTCATTAAACAATACTCCGCCCCAATATGCTTTTATCTTTACCTTTCCACCTGTTTCTTTTTCTACCTGATCAAACCAATATTGTCCTACTTCACCTTTTAATCCTCCACAAACATCATGATCAGACAACTTCAATTCAGTTACAGCTTCAGAAGAATTCATGGTTGAAAATATACAAAACACAGCTATAAAAAACATTAAAAAAATCTTCTTTTTATTTTTCTTACTCATTTTACCTACATTCCTCCTCTATCTGTACTGTATTTTTGTCCACATTCCACCATTAACACCTACACAATGCAAGTAAAACAGAATAAAACGACTTCTCCCCCCCTCCCACACTTATTATCTTAAAGCTAAATCGACAGCAGCCTTTGCATGTAAGTAAGTACTATCAAAGAGCGGAACTTGCGTATCTTTTTGGGAGATAAGAAGTGGTATTTCTGTGCAACCTAAAATGACACCTTCTGCACCTCTTTGTACTAAATCGTCGATAATTTTTAAGAAAGATTTTCGAGATTGCAAGTTTATCTCACCTTTTCCAAGTTCAGTTTCTATAATATGCATTATTAACTTTCTTTCTTCAGAATTTGGGATAAGTGTTTTAACTTTATGAAGATTTGAGAGTCTTTCTTTATAAAAAGGCTCTTCCATGGTGTAAATTGAACCAAGAAGCCCTACTTTAGTCATATTTTGCAGGTGTATAGCTTCGGCTACTACATCGATAATATTAATCAATTCCGCATTATGAAGTGACTTTGAAATTGCATCTGCTATTTTATGAATAGTATTGCAACATATTAAGATATAACTAACTCCTTCTCTGTCAAGTATTTGTGCAGCACACGTAATCTCCCTTATAATTTTATCCCACTCATTTTTCTTCATCATCTGATCAATTGGATGAAAATCAAGACTTCTAATTAGCAAGGATGCAGAGTGTCTACCACCCAAACTCTCCGCCACCATCTCATTAATGATCTTGTAATAATACACGGTAGATTGCCACGTTAAACCCCCGATAAGCCCAATAGTTTTCATAACACTCTCCTTGTAAAATTTATTTTTCCAGTACATCATTAATTTAAGATATTACAGCATCATGCAAGAATATTCTTTGTTAAATGCATAATACATCTTGCAAGTTTATTTGTCAAGATTTTGTTCTTTATTGTTACGAGACTGAGATATTGTTACTCTATAAGAGAATAGTGAAAAATATCTCACTATTTTTAGGTAAAGGAATTTTCTGTCTTGGCCCTTCAAAATAATATCGACATGTTTTCTTAATACAGACGATGGCCTTTAAAGGCTTTTTTCGGCGAGGTGGGGAATGCGAACCCGTGTTAGAATCTTCTAGTTCTACTTCCAGACGTGAGCAAAACATATAAAAACAAGATCGCGAAAAATATTTGTAGGAGGTTTCCAGCAAGAAAAGCAGTAAAGGAAAGAATGATGGGAGGATCACAAATAGAACAATAATATTTTGCTACAAATAGATATAAACTTCATCGATGAGTTGCTTGAATTCTTCGATAATTACGAGGTTAAGGCGTTGCGGAAAATTGAAGCAGAGTTGTTTCGGATAAGGATATCTTTAGTTCAGCCGCAAATGAGATTGATTGGATGTATAACTGAATTTAACATGGGAAAGGTAACGCCCTTATACTTATATACGTCTTTAAATGGTACATGTCATAGCGTGTTTGATTTTTGCTTCCCTAAAAGATATTGCCCTTTAGAATACACCTGGGAGTGGCTCTGGAAAATCCTACAAAAACTTGATGTGGTCCATAGATAGAGAAGACTTGACAAAAAATCCTGCAATACGTATTATGCATTTAGCAAATGATGTTTTTACATAATTCTGTACAATGTTGTCTCTGGACAAGAAATCCATTCTCTGAGTTTGCTGCAAATTTAAGAGATGTTGTGGATAAATTGCAGAAATATATACGAGCCTGTTCTATAAGTTTTTGTTATAAAAGCTTTTTATCTGCATTCTTTTCAAAACAGAAATAATAAAAAGGAGTTAGATGATTGAAATTCTTGAATCGCAAGCATGTCATGTTAGCATACTAGCAGGTCAGCAGGAATTTTAAAAGTTTACATTCGGTGGAGAGTTGAAATGTGTCAACAAGGCTTAAAACAAATAGAACAACTAATTCATGCAATAAAAAGCATTGATTTCTTTTAAGGATGAAAAGGGGGTATTGAACCTTTCTTAAGTGTGTTGACATAAATTACGAAGGGTTGCTATCTTCAAGAAAAGGAAAATGAAACAAATCCAAAAGGCATTTGAAAGCCTAAGTTATAAGAAACGATTAATATTTAATTTCAAATTGAAAAAATTTAATACACTAAATGTTAGATCGAGACAAAGCAACTTAAGAACTTGTAACAAAATCGGTAGAACAAATAATATAAAATTTGCAATGTAGTTAGGAAGAATGGAGAATGACGGGGAAAAATTTGCAATCATTTGCTGACCAAGTATTTGATATATTGAAAGATAAGATTGTTAATAATGAATATAAACCTGGCGAGCTTTTGCAAATAGATAGGCTTGCTAAGGAATTGGGCGTAAGTTCCACCCCAGTTCGAGAGGCTTTGCTTCGTCTAGAAAGTATAGGACTTGTTAATATTAAAAGGAACAAGGGTGCCGCTGTTACACAAATAAGTAGGGAATTAGCAGAGTATACATGGGAATTTCGTAGACTCTTAGAAGCTTACACTTCAAGAGATGCTGCTATTCATTGTTCAAATGCCGAAATAAAACACATAGAACATATCTTATTAGAAGTATTAGAGCACCCCGACAATTTTGAGTTATATAAAGAATCAGATGTGGCACTTCATTCTATTTTATCGAAGTACACGAAAAACTACCTTATCATCAATGCCCTCGACAGCCTGAGTATCAATGCAAGACGTATCCGATACTATGCTGAAGACATTCCTTTCCCCGAAAAGATTGTCATTCTTGTCACTCAAGAGCATTTATCCATAGTAGAGGCTCTAAAGACCCATGATCCTAATTTTGTTGAGCAAAAGGTTAGAGAACATCTAGAAAATGCCCGAAAAAGAACTTTAGAATCTTCATATTTTGCTCATCAAGAAAATTAATGATAACAACAATCCGGGGCGGTCTAGATCCGAAATCTGGACCAGGTCTGGGATTTTTTGCCATATCCTGAGAACTGAATTTTTTAATTCTGGCATGGCCAAAGCCTGCTAAGCATAAAAAATGACCTCTTTTTCAAGTCGTGCCATCTCCTTCAAATTAAGTACTCTCCAAACCCTTAGCAAATGTGGAATAGTTTCACGAGACGTTGTCTAAGGCCTTTATGCGCTCACAGATGGGAGGATGAGTTAAGTACCACATCTCATATAGAGGGTGCGAAGGAAGCCATCCAAGGTTGCTGGTAGAAATCTTTGAAAGCGCTCGGGTCATCTGATGGCCGCCTAAATGTTTGGCAGCAAAAAGATCCGCTTCCAGTTCTTGCTTCCTTGAAACGCTCAATATCAGGGGTTGAAAAAATAGGGTTACAAGCATATTCAGAAACAAAAAAGCATAGACTGCAAAAGTTTGTGGGCTTTGTGCATGAAAGCTTTGGCCAAAACCGGTGTTGAACATGATGTAAGCAAAAAAGATCAAAATAATCTGCGCTGTCCAAAGAAGCCCCATGCGCTTTATGGCGTGACGGGATATCCAATGGCCAAGCTCATGCCCGAGAACGGCACATGCTTCGTCTGGGGTTAAGCTTGAAAGCAGCGTGTCGAAGAGGACTATTTTCTTCGCCTTCCCTAGGCCGGACACGAAAGCATTACTGTGCAATGTCCTTTTGGAAGCATCCGCTACATATATGCCACTATTTTTTAAGCCTATCTCTGCCAGGAAATTTTCCAGCTTCTCCGCTACTTCTCCTTGAGCAAGGGGCGTTAGTTTAAAAAACAGCGGAATTATTACAAAGGGGAGGATGAACATAGCGACTATTTCAAACAAAATCAAGGCTATGGCCAAATAAAGAGGCCATAAAGGGCTTTTAAAAAGCAGGGCGAAACAGCCAAGCCCGCCAAAAGACACAAGGGACATCAAGATGAGTTTTATAGCTTGATCTCTGAAGAATGTTTTTTTGGTCACTCGGCTGAAGCCAAAGGTACGTTCGACGTCAAAAACGTTTATCCATGTCCAGGGCAAAGAACAAAGCCAAAAAAGCAGGGCCGTTGAAGCGCCTAATAGCCCGGATAAAAGCAAAGGAGCCTTGATTTTTAGCACCAAATACTCATCGATCAGGGTAGGTACACCCCACATTACAATAAGGGCATATAAGGCATAATTTGTCAGAGTTTCGCCCAAAGAAACCTTAAGTCGCTCCTTAGCATAAGCGACACTTCTATTCCAGTCGTAAGAAGGAAGGTCTGTTTTCCCTTTCAGGTAGCGCCATTCGAGTAAATGCAACAAACTCTCCCACACTGCTGCACTTCCCCAAAGAAGCCAAAATAAGACCCTCCACATATTCACGTTAATCTTCGCTCCACGTCATGGAATGAGGGATCTCAGCATCCTTGCTGCGGAGCAGATGTCCTTTTGCGATACTACGGCCGATATTACGGCAACGCCCATTGCTCCAGCCTGCAAAGCCCTTTTAACGTTGTGTGCTCCGATTCCGCCAATTGCTAAACAGGGAAGCGACGTATTTTTGCAAACTTTTTCTAATCCTTCAATGCCTATTGTCTTTGCATCAGGCTTGCTCGACGTGCCAAAGACGTCCCCTACACCAAGGTAGTCGGCTCCTCCCCTTTCAGCAGCCGCTGCTTGATCGGGAGTCCTGACGGAAATTCCTATTATAAAACCGGGAGGCGTTATCTTCTTCGCAGCTTGTAAGGGCAAGTCTTCTTGCCCCAGATGCACTCCGTCAGCATCGGCAGCGAGAGCTACATCCAGTCTGTCATTGACTATGAACAGTGCGCCTCCCTCACTGCAGACTTCTTTAATGATCAGGGCTGCTCTATAAAAATCGCGTCCTTTCATCCCCTTGTCGCGAAGTTGAATGGCCGTAGCCCCACCGGCTATGGCCAAACGAGCTTGCTCACGCAACGGAACGCCCTTTCCCAGTATTCTGTCCAAGATAACGTAAAGCTTCAACCTATCCTTCAAATCCAACAGCTTCACCCTCCTGTGAGTCTACAAGTCAACCTTTTCCCATCGAGGTATCGTAAAAGACCTAGGGCTTCTCGTATAGGCATAAAGAGCGTCAAAGAGACGGGGGCGGAAGGTACCGGGGCCTTCAGATTCTCTTGCTGCCCTTTCGGCAGCAGCGCCCATGAGCGCAAGAGCGGTCATGGATGCTATAAGCGGTTCTGCAACGGTCATGCAGGCTGCTATCATGGTGCCAACGTAACAACCAGAGCCGGAGACAAGGGAAAGCCACTCATGACCGCTTTTTAACGAGTAAACCGCCTTTCCGTCGGATACGTAATCCGTAGGACCCGTTGCAACTGCTATGCAGTCGTATCTTCTGGCCACGAACTTGGCCGCCAAGGCTGCACGGGGCGAATCCGCCGAGTCAACGCCGCGTACTTGAGCTACCTCTCCACCGAGAAGCGAAATCTCAGCCCCGTTTCCCTTAACGACGCTAAAGGCCTTTGTATCGAGCAATCTTTCTACCAGATCCATTCTCATCTTAGTGGCTCCGTAACCCACAGGGTCTAAAAGAGCAGGCTTACCAAGCTCGCGGGCTTCTCTGGTAGCAGCAAACATCGCTTCAATCCCTTCTTTAGATGGAGTACCTATATTAATCACTAAAGAGTCAGCGGATATGATCAACTCAACCGCTTCTCCCGGATACAAGGACATGATCGGCGAGGCTCCGATAGCCAAAGCCAAATTAGCTTGTTCCCCGATGGCCACCATATTGGTCATGTGATATACCAACGGCCGCCGCGATACCATCTCTTCAATGACATCGGCAAAGCCAAATTCATCGTTATGATTTAACATTTTCCATCCTCCCGTTGAATCGCTCGATTAAAAGGAAAGCCTAATCACATGATTCCAACCAATCTATCTTGAATATATGACCTACGCATCCATATCCCTTTCCGCCTTTAAATCTATGTTCAATGGCGAGCCTGGTATAATCGCGTGCCCTTTTTACAGCTTCAAGGACGTCAGTGCCTGCTGCAAGTTCTGCAGCAATAGCAGCCGATAGAGTACACCCCGTGCCGTGGTGATCTTGAGTATCTATTCGCTTTTGCTCAAAAATATGAAAATTTCCCTCGTAATAGAATAAATCGATCACTTTTGCCCCCTCAAGATGACCTCCTTTTATGAGTACGCCCTTCGGACCTAAATTGGCAATCACTGCAGCTGCCTCCTGCATTTCAGCCACGGAAGTGATTGTTATGCCACTCAGTTTTTCTGCCTCAGGTATGTTTGGGGTCACAATAAAAGCAAGAGGCAAAAGCTCCTCTTTTAATGCATCGACAGCAGCGCCAAACATCAAGGGATCGCCGCTTTGGGCCACCATTACAGGATCAACGACCAATTTGGCCACCCCGTGGGCCTTCATATTTTCAGCTACTTCAGAAATTGTCTCTTTTCTCGAAAGCATTCCAGTTTTTACCGCACCGACGGAGAAATCCGTCAATACAGCATGAATCTGTGCTCTGATAATGTCGGTGGGAATGTCAAAAACCCCGTGTACTCCCAAGCTGTTTTGGGCCGTTACAGCTGTCAACGCTGCAGTGCCAAAGACACGCAAGTGCAGGAAAGTAGCCAGATCTGCCTCTATCCCTGCTCCACCACCGGAATCGCTTCCAGCAATTGTCATCGCTATACCTCTATAAGTATGAGTCAACTTCATCCCTCCAAGCCTTTTTGTTATACGTTAAATCGTATTTCGATGATATCTCCATCTTTGACAACGTAATCTTTGCCTTCTAAGCGCAGTAAGCCTTTCTCCCTCAGCGCTGCCATTGAAAATCCATGCTCCTTAAAATCGTTAAAATGCATCACCTGGGCTCGTATGAAACCTCTTGCCATATCGGTATGCACAGTCCCCGCTGCATCCAATGCGGTAGAACCTTGAGGTATCGTCCAGGCGCGCACCTCATCATGTCCAATGGTGAAAAAGGAAATCAGCCCGAGCATCTTATAGGCTTCCCGTATGAGCCTTTCCCT
>LFRM01281444.1_pt2 | contig 27858 bp, 23 predicted proteins | sample 618341 | NCBI WGS metagenome assembly LFRM01 (sample SAMN03654438, study PRJNA283298) | anaerobic digester metagenome | isolation source: pool of bioreactors CSTR01a, CSTR02a, and CSTR03a thermophilic anaerobic... | place: Denmark: Kgs. Lyngby | collected 2014-05-21 | reverse complement strand
CGGGAATTGAAATCGAAGATATGAGCTATGGAGAAATGGTAGGTATCCAGCTATTAACAAACCAAGACTGGGATGGTTTGACTGGAAAACTAAGAGATATTTGCAGTGGGAACATAGAAATAGAGAAGCTGAACAGCATTTACCGCAACTGGAGTACGTAAGAGGAGGAAGTGTACAAATGAATTCAGAGAGACTTGTTTTATTTACCGGTCATTTTGGTAGTGGGAAAACTGAAATTGCTATCAATTATGCAATTAACAGTGCAAAATCCGGACATAAAACCATATTGGTTGATTTAGATATTGTGAACCCCTTTTTTCGTTCATCTGAGGTCAAAAATCAATTGGAAGAACAGGGCGTAAAATTAATCTCCCCAAACTTTGCTACCACCACAGTAGATATTCCATCTTTGCCAGCAGAGCTGTATTCTGTATTTGCTGACAAATCTGCAAAGGTAATCTTTGATGTTGGTGGAGACGAGGTAGGGGCCAAGGCCTTAGGTCAATATTTTCCCCACTTCCAGAAGGAACCCTATAGGATGTATTACGTTATAAATATAAAAAGGCCGATGTCTGCCACAAAGGAAGATATAATGAGCATGATGCAGGAAATACAGCTAAAATCCAGACTAAGGGTTACTGATTTAATAAATAATACAAATCTATCATATGAAACGACAATATATGATATAATAGATGGAAATAATTTAATTAAGGAAATTTCACAGCTTGTAAATATACCTAATTCATACATTGCTGGGCTCAAGGAATTGTTGGAGCAGTTGCCAGAAGACTTGGAAGGCGAATTATTACCGATTTCACTATATATGAAGCCTCCCTGGTGATTAACATATATGAAAAGGATAGCATTTGGAAGATGTGTATTCATACACAATGTGAAAAGACTTTTAGTCTGATTATCAAAGGAGGGTTTTGAGTATGGCAAGAGTCACTTTTGACGAAGATCGCTGCAAGGGCTGTGAGCTTTGTGTTTCAGTTTGTCCCAAAAACATAGTGCTTATGGCTAAAGATAGAATTAATAAAAAAGGATATCATCCTGCAACGGTAGAGGAAATGGATAAATGCATCGGCTGCGCTTTTTGTGCTATGATGTGCCCTGATGTTGTAATAGAGGTTGAAAAGTAAGGAGAGTGAGGGTTAATTATGTCTAAGGTACTTATGAAGGGAAACGAAGCGATAGCTGAAGCTGCTGTTCAAGCAGGCTGTCGATATTTCTTCGGATACCCCATTACGCCACAAAATGAAATTCCAGCTTACATGGCAAAGAGATTGCCCCAAGTAGGCGGTAGCTTTATACAGTCAGAAAGTGAAGTAGCAGCAATTAACATGGTATACGGCGCAGCAGGTGCTGGTGCTCGTGCTATGACGTCTTCTTCCAGCCCAGGCATCAGCTTAAAGCAGGAAGGAATTTCATATATAGTAGGTGCAGAATTACCATGTTTAATTGTTAACATAGTAAGAAGCGGCCCAGGTCTGGGTGGCATTCAAGCTGCACAATCCGACTACTTCCAAGCTGTCAAGGGAGGCGGCCATGGAGACTACCACTTAGTGGTGTTTGCACCTTCCACCATACAGGAAATGGTTGACTTGGTTCAGGAGGGATTTGACATTGCCGATCAATACCGTAATCCGGTTATGATTTTAGGAGACGGTATGCTTGGTCAAATGATGGAGCCTGTAGAGTTCCATGAACGTAAAGCTAGAGAGCTTCCAGCTAAAGATTGGGCTACTACCGGTTGGAAGGGAGATCGACCACGTGCTATCATCAACTCTTTGTTTATCGATCCTCAAGAGCTGGAGAATCATGTACACAAAATGTTTAAGAAGTATGAAATGATTCAGGCCAATGAAACTATGGTTGAATGCTACAATTGTGAAGATGCAGAGATTATCATTTGTGCATATGGAACCACTTCACGTGTTGTTAGAAGTGTTATTGACAAGGCAAAGCAGGTAGGTATCAAGCTTGGTTTAATTAGACCTATTACCCTATGGCCTTTCCCAACAGATACTATTTATGAATATGCTAAAAAAGATCATGTTAAGGCATTTCTGACAGTGGAGATGAGTATGGGTCAGATGGTTGAGGATGTAACCTTGGCCGTAAATGGAAAAAAACCTTCTCATTTCTATGGGAGAACCGGTGGTATGATCCCTGATCCAGATGATATCCTAGCAGAGATACAAAAAATTAGAGGAGGGGTATGATTATGAAGAAAGTATTTCAAAAACCCCAGTCTTTAACAGACAAGCCAATGCATTACTGCCCTGGCTGTACCCATGGAATTGTTCATCGTCTGGTTGCTGAGGCTATGGACGAATTGAATATAAGAGAAGATACCATAGGTATCGCTCCGGTAGGTTGTGCTGTGTTTGCATATGACTACTTCAACTGCGATATGCAGGAGGCCGCTCATGGCCGTGCACCAGCGGTTGCAACAGGGGTAAAAAGAGTTCATCCTGACAAGGTTGTATTTACTTATCAGGGAGATGGAGACTTGACTTCCATAGGAGCTGCTGAAATCGTTCATGCTGCCAACCGTGGAGAGAAAATAACTACAATATTTATCAATAATGCTATTTATGGAATGACTGGTGGCCAGATGGCTCCGACATCTTTACTAGGTCAAGTTACCACCACTTCACCATATGGTAGAAAAGCTGAAACAGAAGGCTACCCCATGCGAATGAGCGAAATGCTTGCTACTTTAGAAGGAGTTGCTTACATCGAAAGGGTATCTGTTCATGATATCAAGCATATAAGACAGGCCAAAAAGGCTATTAAGAAAGCATTTGAATACCAAATTGCAGGTAAAGGCTTTGCAATGATAGAAGTTTTGTCCACTTGTCCGACCAACTGGGGATTGACACCAAAGGAAAGCTTGGACTGGGTAGTAGATAATATGATCCCCTATTATCCTTTAGGCGTAAAAAAGGAGGTAGAGTGACATGCTACAAGAGATTATTATAGCCGGTTTTGGTGGACAGGGTGTAATGTCCATGGGTCAGCAGCTTACTTACGCAGGCATGCTTGAAGGAAGAAACGTTTCCTGGTTGCCTTCCTATGGCCCTGAAATGAGAGGCGGAACTGCAAACTGCAATGTCATCATTTCTGATGAGCAGGTAGGTTCTCCTATAGTCACTCGTGCCTCTACAGTTATTGCAATGAATGGCCCTTCTCTTGATAAATTTGAAGATTCAGTGGAACCAGGTGGCTTGCTATTTATTAATAGCTCTCTAATTGAAAGAAAATCCACACGTGATGACATTCAGGTATTTTACATTCCTGCCAATGAAATTGCAGAAGAACTGGGAAATAAGAGAGTAGCCAATTCTGTTATCTTAGGTGCATATCTAGCGAAGGTGGGTGGAGGTGTCTCGCCGAAATCTATCCTAGAGGCATTAAAGAATGTGCTGGGTCCTTCCAAGCAGAATCTAATAACCATCAATGAGGAAGCCTTGAAGCGTGGTGCAGAACTGGTATAAAGCTAAATACTACTGAAATATAACAGCAGACAGCTGAATTCACAAAGGATGAAGGCTGCGATAGGCGCTTCTGATCAAATCAGTCTATTATCAGTGGATGTACTAAAGCTTATTTGTGTTCTTCCACTGCTCGTAGTAACTAGGGAATATCTATGGGGTATACTAATGAGAAATAAGCAAACCAAGGCAATTGGTCGCGGGAAAATAATCAGTTTATCCACATTGACCGTAACCATGTTGATTTGCTCCTTTATCAATTTCACAAATCCAGCCATTATGGGAGCTATTGGGATGATATCAGCAGAGGCATCGGAGTTCATTTATTTAGTAATAAGCAATCTAAGACAATCAAGAGGCGGTCAATTAAGCTGAAGTAGATCATTTGTAAGATTTGAAGGCTTAGACAGATCATTCAATAAGATATAAAAAAGCCAGGATCCATTGAGAATCCTGGCTTTTTTGTCCAATATATTCGTAATTGTTTTCTGAAAAAGTTCTTCAGCCACTTATTCACCATAAAATGTCTTACGATAAATTTCTTCCAACTCCCTAACTAAAGGATAACGGGGGTTGGCTGTAGTACACTGATCTTCAAAGGCTCTTTCCGCCAATTTCGGAATAGCAGCTAGATAAGCAGCTTCATCCAAACCATATTCCTTTAAGGTCAATGGTATATTAAGTGTGGTCATTAGCTTGCGGATCTCTTTAATCAGGTTTGCCACTTGTTCTTCCTGAGTAGTACCGCCAAAGCCTAACTGACGGGATATCTGTGAATAGCGATAATCAGCTACAAATTCACTGTATTTGGGGAAGATTGTGAACTTGGTGGGCTTTTCAGCATTATAGGCAATTACATGAGGCATTAGGAAAGCGTTTGCCCGACCATGGGGAATATTGAACTCAGCACCTAGCTTATGTGCCATGGAGTGGTTAATTCCCAGGAAGGCATTTGAGAAGGCCATGCCAGCAATACATGAAGCATTATGCATCTTTTCTTGAGCTACCGAATCTCCAGGGTTAGCATAGCTTCTTGGTAGATACTTGAAGACTAATTCAATAGCCTTTATTGCCAATCCATTTGTAAAATCCGATGCCATTACGGAAACATAAGCTTCAATAGCATGAACTAATACGTCCAAACCGGTATCAGCTACGATAGATTTAGGCAAGGTTTCAACAAACTGGGGATCAATGATAGCTACATCAGGTGTCAGCTCATAATCTGCCAGAGGATATTTAATATTTCCATTCTTCTTATCAGTAATAACTGAGAATGAGGTTACTTCCGAGCCAGTTCCCGAGGTAGTCGGGATGGCAACCATCTGGGCCTTTTTACCAAGATTGGGATAATGGAAGGCACGTTTGCGAATATCCATAAATTTCAACTTAAGTCCGTCGAAGCTGGTATCTGGATGCTCATAGAACAACCACATTCCTTTTGCTGCGTCCATTGCTGAACCACCACCTAGAGCGATGATAACATCAGGGTTAAAGGCTCTCATTGCAGTAACGCCTCTTTCGATTGTTTCCAAAGAGGGGTCGGATTCCACCTCATAGAAGATTTCACTATGACAGTGAATCGCACGTTTATCCAAATAATGTTGCACTTTATCAACATAGCCTAGCTTCATCATCATAGGATCCGTAACTATAAAGGCACGGCTGATATTGGGCATAACCTCTAGATATTGAACAGCGCCTTTTTCAAAGTAAATTTTATTCGGAATTTTGAACCATTGCATGTTGACTCTCCTACTTGCTATACGCTTTTTATTGATTAGGTTGACTGTAGATACATTGGAGGTGGTGGAGTTTCTTCCATACGTTCCACAACCCAAGGTAAGCGAAGGAATGTTGGTATTGTAGATATCACCGATTGCACCATGAGAAGAAGGAGAATTGACGATAACACGGCCTACCCTCATTTCTTTGCCATAACGAACACATAGGTCTTCGTCGTCAGAGTGAATAACAGCAGAATGGCCAAGGCCTCCTAATTCCAACATAGCTTCTGCATATTCAAAACCTTGCTTTTCATCCTTAACAACAAAGTATGCAAGGACAGGTGAAAGCTTTTCCAAAGAGAGTGGATATTTGCGAGAAGGTTCAGGCAGCTTTGCCAGTAGAATTTTAGTTTTAGCAGGCACGATTATACCGGCTTCCTTCGCTATGAAATCGGCAGTCTGACCTACTACGACAGGATTGACAGCTAGCTTCTCTACGTTCATTACGTATTTGGTAACCAATTCCGTTTCTTCTTCGTTAAGGAAATAACAGTTGTGATCCTTCATATAGGCTTCAAATTCTGCCTGAATGTCCTCATCTACGATTACAGCCTGCTCAGAAGCGCAGATCATGCCGTTGTCAAAGGTTTTGGAAATCATAAGGTCAGTGCAAGCGCGTCCGACATTCACATTCTTATTTATATAGCAGGGTACGTTACCGGGGCCAACGCCTAATGCAGGTTTACCGCAACTATAGGCAGATTTAACCATGCCAGCTCCACCTGTTGCAAGGATGGTGGATACTCCCATGTGATTAATCAATCCATTGGTTGCAGCCATGGATGGAACCTCAATCCATTGAATACAGTGCTCTGGAGCTCCATTTTTAATGGCTGCATCCCTGAGAATGCGGGCAGCCTCAAGAGAGCACCTTTGAGCAGATGGATGAAAGGCAAAAATAATTGGGTTTCTTGTTTTTGCACAAATGATGGATTTGAACATGGTTGTAGAAGTGGGATTAGTAACAGGTGTTATACCTGCAACAATACCTACAGGTTCAGCTACTTCCACATAACCTTCAAAATCATTCTCATCAACTATGCCTACGGTTTTCTGGTCTTTTATGCTGTGATAGATATACTCGGTAGAAAACATGTTCTTGATGGCCTTGTCCTCGAAGAGACCTCGTTTGGTATCCTCAACTGCCAGCTTGGCAAGGTAAATATGATTATCCAAGCCTGCGATGGTCATGGCGTGGACGAATTTGTCAACCTGCTCTTGATCCATCTTCATGTATTCTTCCAGGGCTTCTTGGGCGTTGGCTACCAATTGATTGATCATTTCATCGACGTTTACAGCAGCTTCGTTCTTTTTCTCGACTTTAGTGCTAGCTACATCTTTTGCTGTGGTGTCGACTTTAGCGCTAGCTACATCATTTGCTGTGGTGTCGACTTTAGCGCTAGCTACATCATTTACTGTGGTGTCGACTTTAGCGCTAGCTACATCTTTTACTGTGGTGTCGACTTTGCTAGTAGCATTAACCTTAGCAGTTGTCTTCACATTCTTTTCTGCCTTTTTGGTTGTCTGGACCTTTTTGTCTTCTTGCTTGCTATCTGCGTTTGTCTTTGTCATTGCAGAACCCTCCTATATATAAAAAATTTAAATTGAAACCTGGGTAAGTAAACCTAATAGAATGAAACACTTATTGATAGTCATAGTCATAGTAAAAGTAGTTTTTGTTAATACACCAGTATCATATGAAGTATAAAGTGTTTTTATATACCGCTATTAAATGGCTACTGTTGTATAACACTTCTATCATAATACTAGATGATAACCAATATGTCAATAAATTAACAATCTTTTTTAAAAGTAACACTTAACACCTTATTATCTGGTATAATAAAGAACGAATTAAAGTATCATTGGAATATATGAGCCCTAAGCAGTATAGACATAGTCTCGGATTTGCTGTTTATTAGTCCAAGAAAATGTCCGCACGCCCTAATGTGCAAAATTTCAAGTAGTGCATGGATTACAGGTGAAATTCAGTCGTTTATGAGCAGAAAATCGAGTAGTGCATAAAAAGTACTCTATTTTAGATGACTTTCAGTGTTTTATGAGCATTATTTCAAGTAATGCATTGTTTTTACTAGAGATTTAATGCACTAGTAGCTTTTTTGCTCAGAAATCGTCTAAAAGCTCCTAAAACATGATAAAAAAGGTGCATTAGTTGAAATTCTGCTCATTTTTATCAAATTTACACCATTATACGGGCACAACTTAAACACTCAAAAACCAGCCCGAAAATACGAGCTTTTGCTAGTGCTTTTTTAACCTTGGTGTAGGTTGTAAGATTGCTGTTTTCGGAGTATACTATTCACTATAATATGGAAGCTTTAAAGGCTTACATATCAGTATTATTTAGTTCTTTGATACAAGCATTTAATTGGTTTCTTGATTGGAATCCGCTGTTTCGGGTATCAGAAAAGCGATGTCCAATTATTAATTTAGGTTTTTAGATAACAAAGCCAATGTACAATTGGAGCATTAGAAAACCAAAACCAACGTATTAATTAGGGTATTAGAAAAACTAAATAATCATGTTAATATAGAGGGGCGGGGGAACAATGAATTGGGAGATGATTTTGAAGCTGGTGTTGGCTATGATTTTCGGTGGTCTCATTGGTCTTGAGCGGGAGATCGGTAATCGTCCTGCAGGATTTCGAACTCATACCTTAGTATGCATGGGCTCTGTATTGGTTATGATGACCTCAGAATTTATGTTGAGTATCTATTCCTCAGTTTCAGTAGATCCAGCTCGGTTAGGAGCACAGGTTATTAGTGGGATTGGTTTCCTAGGAGCTGGTACCATTTTAAAGGATGGTTCCCGAGTCAGGGGTCTAACTACAGCAGCCAGCTTGTGGGTTGTTGCATGTATCGGCCTAGCTATAGGTGTGGGTTTTTATTGGGGGGCTTTAATTGCTACATTGCTATCCTACATTACCTTGGTATTTTTAAAGAAATTCGAAGGCTTTGTACCAAGTCATAGGAATTATGAGGTATTACTGGAGATACCCAATGTACCTGGACAAATCTCTAAGATTACCAATGTACTTTCTGATTTAAATGTACGAGTCAGGGATATAAAGGTTGATTCGGGAGATGGTGAGCTAACCTGTGCCTTTTTCAATTTGGTGCTTCCACCAGGGATTGACAAACTTGCGCTTGGGGCAGAAATATCCAGATTGCAGGGAGTAAGCATACTGGAAAAAGAAAAAAGTGAGGAACACTAAATTTGTTTAAGTGTTAATATGGAAAAATTAATATGGAACACTATACTAATGTCGAAAGTTAAGTAATTTAGTAAACACTAATTTAATATGGTTAAGAAAATAAATTAAGGAGGTTGAAAGCTTGAGAGAGTTTTTAGCAGAACTAATCGAAATGCCGGGTGTATCTGGCTATGAAGAGAAGATAGCACAAAGAGTATCAGATGAGTTTTCCCGATATTGCGATGAGGTTCACACGGATTCATTTTTTAATGTTTATGGAATCAAACGGGGCACTTCGAAAGAAGGTTTCGCCATGCCAAAAGTGATGTTGGCTGCTCACATGGATGAAATCGCCTTGATGGTTCGCGACATTGATGAAAATGGTTTTTTGAGGTTTACCAATATAGGTGGTGTTGATCAAAGAATCTTGCCCGCTCAGGAAGTAACTGTTCATGGGAGAGAGCTTCTACACGGCATCATTTGTACGGTTCCTCCTCATCTTCAGGTAGCAGAAGAATCACAGAAGGTTATGAAGATGAAGGATATGTCTATTGATTTGGGTATGTCCGTAGATAAGGTAAAGGAACTGGTTCGAGTAGGAGATTTGATTACTTTTATCAGCCCGCTAGTTTCCATGGAAGGCTCCATGGTTAATGGAAAGTCCATCGATGATCGCGGCAGTGTGGCCCTGTTAGCGGAGGCCATGAAAGAATTGGATCGGCTTCAGCATCAAGCAGAGGTTGTTTTTGTAGCAACTGTGCAGGAAGAAGTAGGTACCAGAGGTGCTATTATAAGCTCATATAATACTGAACCGGATATTGGTATAGCTATTGATGTTACTCATGGAGAAACACCAGATGCATCTAAAGAGGATACTCAACCCATGAATAAAGGTGTTGTAGTATGTAAAGGGCCAAATATGCATCCTGGATTAACTGACAAGTTCTTGGAGATTGCAAAAGAATTTGGTATGGAATGCCTTATTGAAATAGAACCTCGTCCAACAGGGACCGACGCACGCTCCATCCAGATTTCCCAAAGTGGGGTTCCAACCATTTTGCTATCCATTCCTCTTCGCTATATGCATACCACAGTGGAGACTATGAACATGGACCATATCAAAGCTGGTGCCAGACTCATTGCATTATTTATTGCATCACTAAAGGAGGGGTGGCAGGAATGGTTGAAGTATTAAAAAGACTAACTGAAGCCAGAGGGGTTTCCGGAAACGAGAATGAAGTAAGGGAAATCGTAATAGAATTGGCAAGTAAAACGGGAGCTGAAGTTTCTGTTGATCGAATGGGAAATGTTATTGCCAGAAAGCTAGGAAAAGCTGGCGCGAAAAAGATCATGCTGGCTGCTCATATGGACGAAGTGGGCTTTATAATATCATCTATATCCGAAAATGGAATGCTAAAGTTTCAAACTATTGGATCAATAGATCAGAGGCTTTTACTGTCCAAGCGTGTTCTTATTGGAAAAAATGCTGTACCTGGTGTAATCGGAGTGAAGGCCATACATCTACAGCAACCAGATGAACGTAATCAGGTTGTTAAGCAAAAGCAGATGTTCATTGATATCGGAGCAGGTTCCAAGGAAGAAGCCCAGAAAGCTGTACAGCTGGGAGATTATGCATCATTTGACAGTTCCTTTATTCATTTTGGAGATAATAAGATAAAAGCAAAAGCTTTGGATGATCGTGTTGGTTGTTCTGTTCTGCTTGAAATTCTAAAGGAAAGCTATGAATTTGAATTAATTGCTTGCTTTACTACTCAGGAAGAAGTAGGACTTCGAGGGGCTACAGTTGCAGCATATCATCTAGAGCCAGATATGGCTGTTGTGCTAGAGGGTACTACTTGTGCTGATATACCGGATGTACCAGAGCACATGATGACAACAAGAATGGGTAGGGGACCAGCTATATCCTTTATGGACAATAGTTCCATAGCCAATCCTAAGCTATTTAACCAGATGGTTGAAACGGCAGAAACTCATGGAATACCCTATCAAATCAAAGAGAATATTGCCGGTGGTAACGATGCAGGCACAATTCAAACAGTCCGTAGTGGCGTTGCTACGGTAGTGGTATCAACACCTTGCCGTTACATACATTCACCATCTTCCATGTTGGATTTGGAGGATTATTACAATGCAATACGATTAGTGAAAGAATTTTTGAAAGGATGTGAATCCCATTGAAAAGCTTATTAGAGAAATTAACAGGAATATATGGACCATCAGGGAAAGAAGAGACCATTAGTCAAGCAATCAGGGAAGAAATAAAAGACTTTGTAGATGAGATTAGCGAAGATGTCATGGGGAATCTAATCGCAGTAAAAAAGAGCAGTGCTTCTAATCCTAAGAAAGTCATGCTGGCAGCTCATATGGATCAAATAGGGCTCATAGTAACCAATATAGACGAGAAAGGATTTTTACGTTTTTCTAACATAGGAGGTATAAATCCATTCAATGTTATGCACCGCAGGGTTGTATTTGGTAATGGTTTGACAGGTGTGGTAGCTTATGAAACAGAATTGGAAGATATGAAAAGCCTAAAGTTAAACAAAATGTTTATCGATATCGGTGTATCCAATCGCGATGAAGCAAAAAAACTAGTTAGTATTGGTGACGTAGCAGTATATCATGCTCCCATGGCAGAGAGTGGAGATTGCTATTTTGGTTGTGCTATGGATGACCGAGCAGGTTGTGCAGTCCTAGTTGAAACCATAAAGGCAGTGAAGGATTCTCCAAATGAATTGATTTTTGTATTTACCACCCAAGAAGAGGTTGGTCTACGAGGAGCAAAAACCTCTGCATATGCCCTCGAACCAGATATTGGAATTTCAGTTGATGTTACTATAAATGGTGATACACCTAAATGCAGACCGATGGCTATTAATTTAGGCGATGGACCTGCAGTGAAGATAAAGGATTCTTCTGTCATCTGCCATCCTAGGGTGAAAGATTTAATGATAAAGAGAGCAGAAGAGGCAAAGATACCATTCCAGTTGGAAGTATTAGAATTTGGTGGAACAGACTCTGGTGCCATACACCTCACCCGTGGAGGCGTTCCATCTGGAGTTATATCCATTCCCTGCCGCTACGTTCACTCAGCTCATGAGATGGTAGATAAGAATGACTTAGATAATGCAGTTAAGCTACTTACCCATATATTAGAAAATGAGATAGAGTAGAGGGAAGGAATAAGATTTAACCAAAAATGTTTAATAAATGCCACTACCTATTTACTATAGATAGTGGCATTTACTATATCTATCAATATTTTATGACATAGCATATNNGCCACTACCTATTTACTATAGATAGTGGCATTTACTATAGATAGTGGCATTTACTATATCTACCAATATTTTATAAGCTAGAATCTAGTCCCATCAAGTTGTTACAATGAAATTACTCCAAGCCTTTCTACCTTCCGCATCTATTAATTCTACTCGTACAACATTATCCGTACCCTTAATCTTGTAATCGCCTTTAGTAATTAAGCTTTCTTGCTCAACTATACGATCCCGTACATAGAACGTATCGCTGATGAAAGATATAGAAGCAACAGGCGAAGCTTCGACTGATATCACATCGTCAGTTATTGATATTTGCTTGAATTCAGGTCCCTGAGTAGAATAGTATTTACCTTCTATTATTGAATCTATGATAGAATCCCCACTGAATTCATCACTTTGTAGCATGATCCATCCTTTAAAAGCATCCTTGTCATAAAAATGAGCATCATCCACTGCCAGCAATTTCTTTACATAACTTTTAGAAGCGAGGACGTCAATATAATTGTCTGAGTATCCACGGCAAGAATATACCTCTGACACTGTGTTATAGATTTCTATAGCAGTCAAGTTATTTAGCGCCATAGTATCCTCATGAGTCAGTAACGACCAAGCAGGATGTGCCATTACTGCTATGCCCCCTGCTTCGATGATTTTGTCAATTATGTATTGGGGAGTACAGGTATCATCGGTATGGATTTCATTCTTGATATTAATACCTGTAATATGAAATGCCTTTCTTGCTTCTAGATCATGATAATGGAACTCAGTACCAGGCAAGACAATGAAATCTTCTGATTGATACCCTTCATAATACTTACGATGATCTGTTATGCTAAGAAAATCATATCCGTGCTTTTTATATGCATTTATGCATTCTTTCAAAGAATATACTCCGTCTGATTCTGTTGTGTGTGTGTGCAAGTTTCCCTTATACCAGCTCTTTGTGTTGCAAAAAATCTCCATTGTTAATCACCTTTGCTTCCTTTTTTATGTCGCAATATTAATTAGCATATACGTGCTGATTTCTAATACTTTATTTACTCATTTAGAATATAAACTAATCTAGTTTGATAGTTTTTTCGGTTGCATAGGCGCCATTTTTGCTGTAGTACTAGAGTTTCAATAGTAAATATTATTTCCTAATATGCGAATATTGTACATCATATGCAAATCTTGTTTTATCGTATGCAAATCTTTTTTATACATTATTTTAGGGTCAACCTGAAGCACCAGCTGCATTGATAAAGGCAAAAAAACTATATTTCTATGGTCATGCCATCTTCGGCTATGAATACTCTATCTCCTAAAATCTTCTTAGCTTTTGCTAATTCTTGTTCTTTATCGTTCAAAATATGCCTGCCATTATGAATAAATCCTAATGTACCAATGTTCTTATTGTTGTCTTTAATATAATTGCAGACATCCTCCGGTTTGAAATGTCCAGTTTCCATCAGAAGGAGATCACAATTTTTGATTAATGGGTCTATATCATTTAAAGATCCAAGATCACCAGAAAAGACTATGCTTCGGCCCTCTGTCTCTATTCGATATGAGAATGACATCCACTTCCCGTCTCCTGGAACTCCTAGATGGGTATTATGTAAGGCTGTTACGCTAAAACCGCTTTTGTTGTAGATTTCACCCTCATATACTTCTTTCCTGTTTAAAGAAAAATTGGTCTTGAAGCCACCTTCTGTTTGGCTAAGAAGCAGCATTAATCCATCCCAGGTCTTACTGTTTGCCAAGTATACATCAACATTTTTGCCAGCCATTTCACCTGTTAGAGAGTCAAGTTTTCGTATGTTCCAAAGGAGATTACCCAATCCACCAACATGGTCCATATGAGTATGACTTATGAAAATATTGCTGATAGACATCAAATCAAGCCCCATAAGATGCGCAGTATTGGAGCAACCTTCTCCTGCATCAAACCAATAAAGCTCTTCGTCTTTTTCAATAGCAAATGATACATGTTTTCTTTTAGGCATAGGTTCTGTACCAGCACAAGTGCCAAAAAAATGAATTTTCATGATATCCTCCGATCTGTAGTTAACATTATTATAACTATAGACTGTCATATTAATTACGATAAATTTATTGGTTTACTGATTTGAATTATACCTGCAAAGATATATTAAAACAATAGCAAGCAATAGATATAATAAACAATAGTTTCATTGAGCAGGAGATGTGTAATCGATTGTTGTAATACATAAGAAGGAAATTAAAAAGTAGCTGATATGTGCTTAAGGGATATGACAAACAAGGGCTAACACCTAACAAACTTTGGAGGTAGATTACAGGATGCGAGAAGAATGGAAATTGGCAGCCATAGAAAACTACAAGAAATCGTACAATAAGCAATGGAAGAACGTGTTTGAACAACTTCAATTGCAGGAGTTTGACCATCATATGTGGCTACTTGGGCCATCAAGCTATGTGTTTTCAACTAACGGAATACGCTGGGGCATGGACCTGCAGTTTCGCATGCCGTGGATAGCAGACACTGTTCGTGATGTACTGGTAAATGACCTGGCTACTCTAGATTTTATCATTCTAACCCACGAACATAGTGATCACCTTGATTATTTCTTACTCTCTATGTTGCGTGATGTGCCTATTACATGGCTAATTCCAGTTTTCTTTAATCGTGACAAAATACTGGACACAGGCATTTCCCCTGATCGTATTACTTGGATAGAAGCTGATCAGGTTTATGACCTGGGTAAACTAACGATTACGACATTTAACAGCCTACACTTTCGGCCAGACGGACGAGGCGTACCGGAGCTGGGGTTTCTTGTGGATACCAGCCTTTCACGATTATTATTTCCATCTGATGTGCGGGAATATGATGCTGCTAAGGTGCCAGATTTTGAGCAGGTTGATTGTCTGTTTACCCATGTCTGGCTTGGAGATGGAAATGCACTTAACCTGCCGTGTGAACCCTATCTGACCGATATTTGTGATTTCAGTTTAGCATTAAATCCAAAGCGGGTGTACTTGACCCACCTATATGAGATAGGTCGTCCTATAGAAGCAATGTGGACATATACGCATGCTGGACTTATGGCTGATGGATTACTAGGACTTAATCCATACCTTGACATTGTTGTGCCTCGTATTGGCAAAGCGTATTCATTACTAATATAAGAGAAGGAATAAAGTACTTAACTTGAACCTCTCATGATTAAAGTCACGAGATTCTGTTGCAAGCAACAAGGCGTATCCAATGCGCCTCTACACTGTAAGACTTTTAGTCTATCAGTTTACTTTAAGAATATTCCTTTGAGATACCTTTGTTACAGAAGGACTAACTGACATATATGGTTTTACGCAAGAGATGATTACCTTTTGCAACCTTATACCATATGTAATTTTCAAAGAACATTTGTTCTATTGTATACCAAGATAGGACGAATTGCAAGACAAATTGCTTTCATCTCATGTCTAAAGACGCGAGTGTTCAGCAATTATATTATAAAATACGAGACAGACTAGGAGGAATGTTATGATCGGCGTGTCATTACCACTGGATATTCTAAAAGATGTGCCAAAAACTGAAGCGCAGGTGATATTGCTTGAGCAATATGGTAGAAGGGATTGTTTGTTGAAAGGGCTTAAAAAGCAAGGGGTAGGCTCTATAGAATTGCGGGCGATTAATGCAGGCTTTTCAGCTCAGGAGGTTCTGGCATGTACCCAGGCTGTTTTCGACAATGGTTTGACATGTACGATTCATGGGCATCTTGAAGCAGTTGACAACGATGTGTTTTTTAATAACATAAATTCGGTCGTAGAAAGGTTTCCTAATGGATTGGAGCAGCTAATGCTAACGGTGCATTCGCCGAAGGACTCAGAGGACAATGAAGAAAATCGGAAGAAAAGTGTGAAATTACTTACACGGTTTGCAAAGTTTGCGCTGCAAAAACAAATGCCTGTGCACTTTGCCTTGGAAAATAATCGCATTCACTCAAATGTCCCTTCTATTGTAAATTGCGAAGGGGTACTTTCTATTGTAAATGAAGTTAACCTGCCAAATGTAGGAATTTGTTGGGATTTTGGTCATGTTTATTCCAACCTTATAAATTTCGCGAATGTACCAGAACTTAACTCCCCAGAAGCTTTTATGAAAAAAGTTGTTCATACTCATATTCATGCTTATAAGGGCAAAACGCACTTCCCGTTTATGGGCGATACGGCTTTGCCTCTTGTACAGTACTGCAATTCGCTTAAGCAGGGTGGTTATACTGGCATATATAATCTGGAACTTGATATTGAAAGATTTTACTTACAATACAGCCCGCGAGAGGCGCTTGAAACTTCTATTTCAGAGCTAAAACAATGCCTGAATATGTTAAACATTGATTAAGATCTTATGTCCTAAAAGGTGTGTTATATGTGCAACTTGATGTCGTGAAAAGTGTGATATAAGCACATTTCACATCGTAAAAAGTGTTCAATTGACAACGAATAATGTTGTATAAAGTGCCTGATAAGGCTATACTGTATCTAGGAGGTGTTGTGCATGTACAGAGATGCAATGAGTGATCTATATAAATGGAAAAGTAATAAGAACAAAAAGCCTTTGATTATCCGTGGGGCACGCCAGGTAGGAAAGACTTGGCTTATGCGTGAATTTGGGAATTCCGCTTATGAAGAGATGGTTTATATTAACTTTGATAACAACACTCAAATGAGAGATCTTTTTTCTATGGATATGAGTATTGAACGTATTACTATGGGCATAGAGCTTTATACTGGACACAAAATTGATCCATCATATACACTCCTTATATTCGATGAGATTCAGGAAGTACCTCAAGCCTTATCAGCATTGAAATACTTTAATGAGCTCGCACCTCAATACCAAATAATTTGTGCTGGTTCACTATTGGGTATAGCGTTGCATGGTGGTACGTCTTTCCCCGTTGGCAAGGTAGAATTTTTAAGTTTATATCCATTATCATTTAACGAATTCATAAGGGCTATGGGAAAAGAACACTTTCTTAAACTTCTTGAGGAAAAAGATTTTGAAATGGCTACTACCTTTAGACAAGAATATATCGATCTACTGAAGCAATACTATTATGTGGGCGGAATGCCGGAGGTAGTACAGATATTTTCTGAAAATAAAGATTTCAACGAGGCGAGGAGGATTCAGGAGAGAATACTAGATGCATATGAGCAGGATTTTTCTAAACACGCACCAAACGATGTAGTTCCGCGAATACGTATGATTTGGAACAGTATACCTGCACAATTAACCAAGGAAAATAAAAAATTCATATATGGCATTTTAAAGGAGGGAGCGCGTGCTAAGGACTTTGAAATAGCTCTTATGTGGCTGGCTGATTGCGGGCTCGTTCACAAGGTTCATCGAGTAACTGCTCCAAGTATTCCGTTAAAAGCCTATGAGGATTGGAAAGCTTTTAAGTTATTTTTAGTGGATATCGGGCTTCTGTCCTGCATGGTACGTTTGAATCAGAGAGTGTTGCTTGACGGAAACGAATTATTCAAGGAATTCAAAGGTGCTCTAACCGAACAATATGTTCTACAGCAGCTGAAAACTATGAAAGGAATAGAAACCTATTACTGGACAAATGATCGAGGCAGTGCGGAAATAGATTTCCTTATAGATAATGGAATCGACATCATCCCGATTGAGGTGAAAGCAGAAACGAATCTGAAAGCCAGGAGTTTGAAAACATTTTATCAGAAATTTAAACCAAATACAGCCATACGAACAAGTATGAGTGACTATAAACAGGAAGACTGGCTCTTGAATATGCCTTTATGGGCAATTCATACTCTTGTCTAACAACATGTATGCTCATATAAGGAGGCGCAGAATGGTTAATCGACTGATTATAGAAGCTAATGAACTGCTGCAAACAGCTGGCTTTGAGTATACCTTTTGCGGTGGTTATGCAATTGAATTATTTTTGAATCGAACAATCCGCAAACATCGCGATATTGAAGCAAAATGATTCGAAGGGAAAGCGAGGAAAACTGAAAATGATTTATGCTGTAATATCAGATATTCATGGCAATTATCCTGCGTTAAGGTCTGTTATAGATGATGCAAAGGCGAAAGGTGCAGATGCTTTTTTACTGCTTGGCGACTATATCCGAGATACCCCTACACTTAACGAAGTGGTAGACACAATTCGTGCTTTACCTAATTGTACAGCTATTTTAGGAAACGGTGATATAGGCATTATTTCCCTTGATAAAACAAAGCCGGAATCTTGTGAGTTTGATCAAATGCTGCCTAACTTTTGGGCATATAAAAATTTATCCGAGCAGAATCTTAACTATCTGAAATCTCTAACCGAATCCTCGGATTTAATAATTCGTGGCGAAAAGAAAGTTCACTTATCCCATAGTATTCCCCTTATTCACCACACACCTAGACTAGGCATGTTTCATTCAGGAGATTATGCAAGAAAGATGGAGCAATTCCCTTTCACAGTTGCAGAAGGAATACGGGATATGCAAGACACCGCTGAAATATATTCAGATGAAGTTGCCACATACCAGGGCGATATTTGCCTTTTTGGACATAATCATTTGCAATTTTTGGGTAGAGTAGCGGGTAAAATATTACTTAATCCAGGAAGCTGTGGGATGCCCGCTGATTATGACACTCGTGCGCCATATGCGCTGATTAATGACGAAGGAGATGTAATTGAAATACAACTATACCGCGTCGAATATGATGTGAAGCAAACTATCAAAGCTATCCTTGAATTTAACGATTTTCCATATGCTCAGTTTTGGGGTAAATTGCGTGCAGCTATACTTATAACGGGATCAGATATACCAATGAGCCGATTTTGGCAACACGCAAGGGAGATTGGTGAAGGCATATTTCCAATGCAAAATGATATATGGCATAGAGCTGTTACAACCTTTGAATTTGAATATAACTGGAGCATTGATGACTGGCGGAGATTTGGAGAAGAGCAACAATAATGTCATAAATGCATTAGCAACTTATTGTTTCTACAATGAAATATAAATGGTATACTCATTACAAGAATCCTTCTAAGGAGGCTATCTTATGACAAATGAGAAACCAAATGTAATAATTATATATGCAGATGATTTAGGTTATGGCGACTTATCATCCTATGGAGGTGTAGGGGTAAAAACCCCAAATGTAGACAAGCTTTTAGAAAATGGTGTGAAATTCACAAATGGATATTCTACATCAGCTGTGTGTACACCGGCAAGATACAGCCTCCTAACGGGAGAGTATCCTTTTAGAAATCCCAGGACTCATATCCTCCCGGGGAATGCATCCTGTATAATCAGTAAGGATAAACTTACTTTACCAAAGGTATTTAAAAAAGCTGGTTGCAATACGGCGATAATTGGAAAATGGCATCTCGGTTTAGGGGAAGATAACTTGGATTGGAACGAAGAATTTACCCATACTCCCAACGATGTGGGCTTTGATTATTCATTTATATTAACTGCATCAACCTCATGTGCCCAGAGTTCCAAATCCTAGATTTATAGGTGCAAGCGGACTTGGACCACGAGGAGATGTAATTGCTGAGCTGGATTGGTGTGTGGCTGAACTCACAGGGCATCTTAAGGAGGAAGGACTACTTTACATATGGATATTGTGGAAAAGATGGATGAACGAATTGAGAAAATCAATGCTGGAGAGCGCACAAGATAAATGCATCTTGTACTTGTTTAAATAAAACCCCCGTTATGGGGGTTCTTCTGTGACAATAATGTCACAAAAAAGTAAGCATTTCATGTTTCTACGATGGAATATAAATGGTATACTCATTACATGGACAAAATAGGTTAATGACGGAAATATCTAGTGATGATTCCTTTGATACCAAATAGATTACCATTTGAATTACATATTTACGAGCTGGAGAGGAGTTAGTTAGTATATGAAAAGGGTTTGGACAATAACCATTGCTTGCTTAATCTTGCTATTGTTTATCTTTCCTTCCACTGCAAGAGCAGAAGGGGTTACCATGGAGGCCGAAGTTGGCTTTGATGGCAGTTATTTGTTAGGGCATTGGACGCCTATCCGGGTTCAGCTAGAAAATTCAGGCGACAATTTGGAAGGTAGCCTTGAGGTTCGTGTAAAAACCGGGCGAGAAAGCTCCTTAGTTTATTCGACTCCTGTTAGCCTTCCAAACAGCTCGGAAAAGGAATATATTATTTATGCTCGAATGCATGAGGTAGAACGTATCTTAAATATTAACCTCATCGATGGGAAAGGAAAGCTTGTACAAACCTTAAAGGTTGGTAGTCTAAATCCCGTCTCATCTCTAAATCCCGTCTCATCTGATAAATATTTCATGGGTTTGGTTACCGATGACCAACCTTCATTAGGCTATTGGAAGGAAAAATTAGCGGCTGGCAATTATCTATCTAACTATGAGCCAATTTCTCTAGATACTACTAACTTTCCAAATCGCAGTGAAACCCTAGCACCTTTTTCAGTCTTGATCTTCAATAATATTGATACATCCAGCTTTCGTCCTGAACAGCTAAATGCACTGGATTCTTGGCTTAAGGATGGCGGTATATTGATTATAGGATCTGGTGTCAATGGTAAACGAACCTTATCTGGTTTATCCGGAAGTGTTATTTCAGCTTCCCCAGCTGAGCTGAAGGCTTGGGGTTCTCTTGAGATATTTGAAGAAATGGGGAAGACACCAATTTTAGGAAACACTCCGCTACAAGTGTTAGATATTCGCACAGAGGAAGCTAGAGCGCTAATAGGGGATGAACAAGGCAGCTTAGTTTGGTTGTTTGAAAAAGAAAAAGGTAGTGTTTACCTGGCAGGCTTTGATTTAGGAACTGAACCAATCATCAGCTGGACAGGAAATAAACTTTTCTGGGAAAATCTGATTAGTCAAAGTCTTACTCCTGATGGCTTATCATTACTTCGTTATCCATCTAACAAGATTTCATTCTCAAGTGGGCTAAGTCAGGTACTGGGGAGCATAGAGGCAATGGAAATGCCATCTATTACTCTCATTCTTTTTCTCTTTCTTTTTTATTTGGCACTGGCAGGTCCTTTCAATTATTTGTTTTTAAAAAAGATAGATAGACGGGAATGGTCCTGGGTTACGATACCAGCATTATCAGTTTTGTTTGCCGCACTAATTTTCGGCCTTGGCTATAATACCAAAGGTGGCGAACTTATTGCAAACACGATTTCTCTTGTTAAAATGGATGCAAGTTCATCCAAAGCTAGTCTAACCAATCAAGTAGGCATTTTTATACCTCGAAGGGGAGATTATGAGGTTGAGGTTGGACGATTCGCCTTGCTTTCGCTAAACTCAAATAATTCAGGTTATGGAGATGAAGGGCCAGTTAGCCAGACGAAGGTTGTACAGGGTAATCCTTCTAAAATCCAATATAAAAATGCGAATATCTGGACAATGGAAACCTTTCAAACAGATACACGTCAGATAGATATAGGGACCATTAATTCGGATCTCTATTATGAAATGGGTAAGGTTAAGGGAACGGTTCGCAACGATACAGCCTATCCATTAGAGCATTTGGTTTTATATACTTCAAATACTTTTGTGGACCTTGGTAATATTGCCGCTGGAGAGAGTAAAAATGTGTTAATGGATTTACCTTTCTCTAGTGTAAACATACACGGTTATTATGACATTATTGATAATATTTTTCCTTGGAATTCAATAACAACGGTTGATAATAAGGAAAATCGCAAGTCGATGTCTCGTAGAAATATACTTGAGCAAACGATAAATGAGGATTATTATAATGCCCCCTATGCACGCCCTATGCCAACGGCTGCGCCAATTCCACCGGGGAGCCAGGGAGCCCAATCTATGGAAATCTCCTACTTTGCATTTTTTGAAGGCGAACCAGAAACCGGCATTCTAATCAATGGTGGAGAACCTGATCGTGTTATGAGAGATGGCATAATTATCGGTTCCATGAATTTGGATGTGGAGAAGTCTGGAATGGTCAGCATTCCACCTGGGATGATAATGGGCAGGTTCGAGGAGGATATGTCTCGACTCGTAGACTACGGCGGAGATGTGTTTTATATTCATGATCCTAAAGGTTATGCAATCTTTTCGATAGATTTGTCCCCTTATATCCATCTTCAGGATTTGAAGGTCATGATTGGATCAGGCACCATGTATGGTAACAGTATAATGCAGATTTTAAATCTTGATGAAGAGGCCTATTCGGAAATACGAGGCGAGAGTACCGAAATAGATTCCAACAATTTTAGTATGTTTGTAGATGTGGATAATATGATCTATTTAAAGGCAGTTCCAAATATTGATTATGCAGAAGTTGGTCTACCTACTATCGCACTGGAAGGGAGGGAGCCCTAATGCTTAAAATAGAAAACTTAGTAAAGAAATATGGAAACTTTACAGCAGTTGACAATTTGAGCCTGGAACTTAATAGAGGCGATATATATGGCTTTGTCGGACCGAACGGTGCCGGAAAAACCACCACTATGCGAGTGGTTTCAACACTTATGGAGGCAACTTCGGGGACGGTTCTGGTGGATGGAATCAATGTGGCCCATCACCCAGTCAAGGTGAGAGGAAAAATAGGATATATGCCCGACTTCTTTGGGGTATATGACAACCTGAAGGTTGATGAATATATGGATTTCTATGGCAGCTGCTATGGCTTGTCCAAGACTGATAGGAATAAGAGAAGTGACGAGCTTTTGGAGCTGGTGAATCTTCAGGAAAAAAAAGAGAATTACGTTGATACACTTTCTCGGGGTATGAAGCAAAGGCTTTGCTTGGCTCGCAGTTTGATTCACAACCCAGAACTGTTGATACTTGATGAACCAGCCTCTGGTATGGACCCACGAGCTAGAATTGAAATGAAAGGTATCCTAAAGGCCCTAAAAGATATGAATAAAACTATATTAATTAGCTCCCACATTTTGCATGAGCTGGCTGAGCTTTGCTCAAGCATTGGCATTATAGAAAGAGGTAAGTTGGTTTATTCCGGAGAAGTAAAAGACATTATGTGGAAGCTAACCGGAAAAACGATTATAGAAATCACGGTGCTTTCAGATGTGGATAAAGCAGTCAGTCTACTGAGGGAACAGCCCCTAGTTGAGGATATTACTGGAGAGGACAATACCCTGGAAGTCAGCTATTCCGGTAACGATGATGATATAGTAAAGCTCCTAAAGATGCTAATAATTCAAGATGTCCCGGTTACGAGCTTCAGCAAGGAAGAGGGAAGTTTAGAAGAAGTATTTATGGAGGTGACAAAAGAGTATGCGCATGGGAATATGGAATAAAAGCAATCCGGTTATAGTAAGTGAAATGAAGATTAAAATGCGTGGATGGAGAACAGCCCTCAGCATTACTGCTTATTTAGGGGTACTACTGCTTATTGGGTTCTTGTATTATCTGGCGTTTGTTCAACAATCCATGTATTATAATAACTCAATAAATGCTAGACAACAGGCTGGTATGGAGATATACACTGTATTGGCAGTACTTCAATTTAGCTTAATCTTACTAATCACCCCAGCCCAAACCGCTGGTACTATTAGCAGTGAGAGAGAAAAACAAACTTTGGACCTTTTACTTTCCACTAAAATGTCCTCATTCGGGATTATTTTTGGGAAGTTATTCTCTGCTATGTCCTTTATCCTTCTTTTGATAGTGACCTCCATACCGTTGTTCAGTCTTGTCTTTTTATTTGGAGGAGTTACCCCAGGGGATATGATAAAACTTTTTCTGTTTTATATTGTTACGGCTTTTGCAGTAGGTAGTTTTGGCATTTTTTATTCTACCTTGTTTAAACGAACTGTCACGGCAACGGTTGTAACCTATCTAACAATCTTCTTTCTAGGTTTGGTTAGTGTAATACTAGGCACTTATATGGTGGCTATCCAAATGACAGGTCCGTCACCTGCTACCAATCCCAGTGTACCATTTGTCTTATATATAAATCCTGCCGTAGGTCTGGCAGATATTATGGTGAGGGACTCTGGTGGACTGCTTTCGATGTTTGGCTATGGAGGCGCTACACAGTCGGGTGTAGACTTCTGGATAATAAATTCCCTAGTTATGATAGCTATTGCAGTTGTTCTTCTATTGGTTAGTGTTTATAAGATTAATCCTATCAGGAATTTAGGTAGGAGAAAAAGGAAGGAATTAAAATGAAGCCATTTGGTGAGCATGATTCCCAAGTGAATAAAAAGCCAGAAAAGCCAAGAAGAAAGCTCGATAGTAAGAACGTGAATTGGAAGCATTCGGGCTGGAAGAACGCTTTTACACCAATAAAGCGAAAAGTTGACATGGCGCATATGCTCAAATACCTAACACTTGGGATATTGTCAGCTATGGGTGTAATGTTGCTTATAGTAGGGTTGTCATTTTTAATTCCTATAGAAAATTTGCGGACATATTCCTTAGTCGCAGGTCTGCTTACAGTGATATTTATTATCCTAGTTGGTTGGATTAAGCGTCCAACTGTCTATGAAGCAGCCCGCATAACAGATAAATTCGGCTTAAATGAGAAAGTACTCACCGCTTGCGATCTTGATGACAGAGATGATCGTATGGCTAGCATGCAAAGAACCGATGCAATAGAAACACTGTCTAAGTTTGATAAGAAACGCATAGCTCTGCGAATTCCCAAATCTCACGGAGCTATTTTTCTGTCACTAGCTCTAGCACTTGTAATGACGAATTTAATTCCAAATCCCATGGATCGTCTGATTCAAGAAAGGAAGGAGTTAAGGGCAGAAATTGACAAACAGTTGGAAGAGTTAAAGGATACGGAGAATGAGCTTGCAGCAGAAGAGGGTATAACTGAGGAGCAGCGTCAGGAGCTTGCCAAGCTGGTTGATGAGTTGGCAGAGCAATTAAAAAACACGGGCAATTACAAGGAAGCATTGAAGGAAATCTCCAAAGCGGAGGATGGTTTAGCCGCTTTGACTGATAAGATACGAGAGGAAAGTATAGGCCAATTGGCAGGACAACTGGGTTCTTTGGAAGAAACTCAAGCTTTAGCTCAAGCCTTGTCCAATAGAAGCCCTGCTGATTTGGAGAATGCTCTGGACCAATTAAAGGAGCAATTGGAACAAGCCGAGAATAAAGAAGAATTAGCAGAAAGCTTGCAGGAAGCCCTTGAAAGGGCAATGGAGTCGATGGCAGATGGAGAAATAAAAAACAGTCTTGCTTCTGCTTCAAGCAGCTTAAGCAGTGGTCAAACAGGTGTCGCTACAGAACAACTGGGAGATGCTATGAAGCAGGCCATCAATGCAAGTAATTCTATGGGCGATGCAAAATATGCTTTACAGCAGATGCGTAGCAGTATTGCTAGAGCTGCAGGGGATTCACAATATGCACAGAACTCTGGTAATCCATCAGGACAAAACTCAAATAATGACAACCAAGGTAGTGAAAATCAGAATGGTGAAAATTCTTCAAATGGAAATTCAGGAGAGAATAACTCCGGGAACGGCCAAGGTTCCGGTGAGAGACAGGGCCAAGGTAGCGGAGAAGGACAAGGTCAAGGTAGCGGAGAAGGACAAGGACAAGGAACCGGACAGGGTCAAGGCAGTGGCCAGGGTACTGGTAATGGCACCGGCTCTGGTGTCGGTAATGGTACAACGAATCAAGGGTCTGGTCAAGTTGGAAGTGGCACAACTGGACAAAGTGGAAATAATCAGCAAGGTGATAAAAATGCTCAGACTGTCTATGAACAAATATATGCACCAGAACGTCTTGGAGATGGTGGCGATATAACTAACGTACCTGGACAAAATTCAGGCCAGGGTGACACTATATCTGAAGATGATGGGAGAGGTGTAGGTAGTCTTGCAGGATTTATCCCTTATAAAGAGGCTTTTCAGGAATACCGAAATGAGGCTATGAACAGCATGGATCGTAGAGTATTGCCTCCGAGTATTCAGGATATGGTGCGAGAATATTTTGATGCTCTGGGGAATTAAATACTAATTTGTCATTCCGAGTGTGCGAGGAATCTTAAAAGGCTGTCATTCCGAGTGCGCGAGGAATCTTAAAAGGTTGTCATTCCGAGTGTGCGAGGAATCTGGTGGGAAAGATCCTTCGTTACTCTCAGGATGACATATAAGGATTTACTTAATTGCTGTCATTCCGAGTGTGCGAGGAATCTTAAAAGGTTGTCATTCCGAGTGTGCGAGGAATCTTAAAAAGGGTTGTCATTCCGAGTGTGCGAGGAATCTAGTTAGAAAATAAAAATAATACTTGATATATGAGCAAAGCAAAGATAGTTGGAGGTAGGAATGGAGATAAAAGAGTTTTCAAAAACTGTTGAACGGATCGAGCAAGAAATCAGCAAAGAGATGATAGGGCTAAAAGGCATCATTCATAATGTATTGATAGCTGTAATTTCTGGAGGCAATGTTCTCTTGGAAGGTGTCCCCGGGTTGGGGAAAACAAGGCTGGTAAAAACCCTATCAAAGGTTTTGGACTTGGAGTTTAAGCGTATTCAGTTTACCCCAGATCTTATGCCCTCCGATGTTGTAGGCACTAACATTTTAGTAAGGGATGAACAAGGTAACAGTGCATTTCGTTTCCAAGCAGGTCCTGTTTTCAGTAATTTGGTGCTGGCAGATGAAATCAATCGTGCTACTCCTAAAACTCAAAGTGCTTTGCTAGAAGCTATGCAAGAGCATACTGTCACTGTAGGTGGAGTAACCAGAGAACTTCCTCAGCCTTACTTTGTTCTAGCTACGCAAAACCCACTTGAACAAGAAGGAACTTACCCACTTCCAGAAGCCCAATTAGACCGTTTTTTGTTTAAGCTACTTCTTGATATGCCGTCATTGGACGAGCTCCATCGTATAGTAGATTTAACTACAGGGGTGCTGAATAATACAGAACCTATAGTAGCTTCAGAATCGTCAGTAAATTCCTATAACCAAGAAGGCACACAAAAAGGTGCACAAAAAGTTGCTGATTCAGGAACTATAATGCAATTAAGGCAACTTGCTGGACAAGTACCTGTAGCAAAACCAGTTCAGGATTATGCGCTTAGGATTGTTATGAACACTCACCCACAATTGGAAACGAGTCCAGACGTTACCAAACGCTTAGCACGCTATGGCTCTAGCCCTAGAGGGGCTCAAGCTATTATTCAAGGTGCCAAAGTACAGGCATTGATGGATGGACGATATAATGTGTCCTTTGAGGATATTAGAAACATCGCTTATCCAGCCTTGCGGCACAGGATTTCATTGAACTATCAAGCAGTGTCTGAAGGCAAAGACTCAGATGCGGTAATTAAAGATATCGTAAATGCAACAGATGAGTAGCGTTGTGTCATTCCGAGCTTGTCGAGGAATCCTGTTAGGAAAGATCCTTCGTACACTCAGGATGACATGCTATATGTTGTCATTCCGAGCTTGTCGAGGAATCTTTTAATGGAGAAAATAAATGAAAACTTTTGATACGGATTTTCTAAAAAAACTGGATAGATTGGTCTTACAGGGTTCTAAGGTGGTACAGGGAGGTACTGGAGGTAATCGAAAATCTAAAGCCAAGGGAAGTGACATCGAATTTTCGGATTTTCGAGAATACACCTTGGGGGACGATTACCGTAGTATCGATTGGAATGCCTATGCTCGCTTTGAACGCCTGTTTATCAAACTATATATGGAAGAACGGGAAGCTAATATCACCATCTTTCTTGATACAAGCACTTCAATGGACCAAGGAGAACCAAGCAAAGGGGTTCTGGCTAAAAAGTTAGCAGTTATTTTTGCATATATGGCTTTGTCCAATTATGACAGGGTTGGAATTGCCAGCTTAAAAGATGCTACTTGGAGCCAGCTCCCATACTTTTCAGGTAAGCCTGGCTTTGCACGAGCATTGGAGTTTGTCGATGAGCTTCCCTTTGGAGGAGATACTCATCTAAATCAAAGTATACCTGCTTTTGCACCGATTCATGGACGAAAAGGAATTAGCATTGTACTTTCGGACTTCCTAGATAGAGAAGGATATAAGGAAGCCTTTGAATATCTGAAGTTTCAACAGCAGGA
>LFRM01173696.1_pt1 | contig 27859 bp, 21 predicted proteins | sample 618341 | NCBI WGS metagenome assembly LFRM01 (sample SAMN03654438, study PRJNA283298) | anaerobic digester metagenome | isolation source: pool of bioreactors CSTR01a, CSTR02a, and CSTR03a thermophilic anaerobic... | place: Denmark: Kgs. Lyngby | collected 2014-05-21 | reverse complement strand
ACGCCCCCCCCGATCATGAACAGTCCGCTGGTTTTGGCTTTGATCTTGATCTCTGTCAATTCACGGAAATCTGCCACTGAATCAATCGTTACGTAAGGTTTGCCTGCCCTGATGCGTTCCTGCTGGTGCATTACAAGACCAAATCCCGCACTGCAGTCCGAGAAAGCCGGAACGAATACCGGGACGCCGTGTTCGTAACATGTCTGAAGCAACGATTCTTTTTTTACTGAATTTTTCACAAGCCATTTTCCCGTTTCCCACAAAAATTCCCTGGAGGAATAGGGGCGGGGTTCCAGGCTGTCGGCTATTGTTTTGATCGTGGCATCGCAATGCTGCAGCTCTTCCTCATCAATATAGGTATCGTAGATCCGGTCAATATAAACGCTGCGCAACCTGCCGTCGTCAACGAAAGGAGTTCCCTTGTAGTGCTTGTATCCCAAGGCTTCAAAGAAGTCCATATCTATGACAGAGGCCCCTGTGGATACTATGCAATCGATCATATTGAACCGTACCATGTCCACGTAAACCTGCATACAGCCTCCCGCGCTGGAACTTCCGGCCATTGTCAGCCAGTTGGTACAATCCTTGTCTTTGATCATCATCTGCAGGATGTCGGCGGCACGTGCCGTATCCCGGGACGAAAAGGACATGTCGCGCATCGAGTCTATGATGTCGAGCGAATTGATCTTTGTGATGTCAATGTGTTTGATCACATCTTTGAGTAGGTTTTTTTTTGTAACAGCCATAACAGTGTCTTTATATAACGCCGCAAAGGTAAGGCTTTAATTGAAAAAAATGTTAATTTTGCAGGATATTTCAGCTCGTTTGACTATGCAAATAACACGTTTTATCAATGCCTTCAAGCGTTTGGAAACGCCCTTTTATTTTTATGACCTGGACATCCTGGACCAGACCCTCAGAACGTACACCAAGTTTCTCAGGAAATACGGTTACCAGGCACATTATGCCCTTAAAGCCAATGCCAATCCCAGGATACTGGAGATCATCCAGCGTGCGGGCCTGGGGGCTGATTGTGTGAGTGGCAACGAAGTGCAGCTGGCGCTCGATATGGGGTTCGATCCGGACACGATCGTCTATGCGGGCGTCGGGAAATCTGACAAAGAGATCCGCACGGCTTTGCAGGGAGGCATATTTTCGTTCAACTGCGAGTCGGTCCCCGAGATCAGGATCATCAACGAACTGGCCTCTCAAACAGGAAAGGCCGCAAAAATATCGCTTCGTCTGAATCCCAACATTGACGCACACACCAACAAGCATATCACAACCGGAAGATCCAGGGATAAATTCGGGATCAGCGAATGGATGCTGGATGATGTGCTGAAGGAAATAGCTGCAGGAAGCAATATAAAACTCGTAGGCCTTCACTTTCACATAGGTTCCCAGGTAACGGACATGAAAGTCTTTGAATTGTTATGTCAAAAAGTGAACGATTTTCAGCGTTGGTTCGAATCACGCGGAATACGGCTTGAGCATATCAACCTGGGAGGAGGCATAGCTATCGATTATAACGATCCGGCAGGGAATCCCGTCAGTCCTTTCGAGGCGTATTTCCAGACAATAAACCGAACCCTTGAAGTGAGAAAAGGACAAAAAATACATTTTGAACCCGGAAGGGCTATTGTGGGACAATGCGGATATTTGATTTCCAGGGTTTTATACGTTAAGATAGGAAAGGGCAAGAAATTTGTGATCCTTGATGCAGGTATGAACGATCTGATCCGTCCGGCCCTTTACGGTGCCCGCCATGCGATCTGTAACATCACTTCCCTTTCTCCCGGACAGGAAGCCTACGATGTCGTCGGCCCCGTTTGTGAATCGGCTGACCGTTTTGGCCTTTCTGTAAAAATGCCTGTTACCGGCAGAGGAGACCTGGTAGCCATCTGTTCGGCAGGAGCGTACGGACAGGTGATGGGTATGCGCTACAACCAAAGAGACCTTGCACCGGCCTATTATTCGCCCGATCTGTAAGAGCTTATGTATATAAAAATATATCCCGATAATCCGCAGGACCGTCTGGTTCAGATCACTTTAGCTACCTTGCAGAGGGGAGGTATTGTGGTGTATCCGACCGACAGTGTCTACGGCATGGGATGTTCCATTGAGCATCTGTCTGCTGTATCCAGGATGGAGCAGATCAAGGGATATTACACGCCATCTACCCGTCTGTCCTTTTTGTGTTACGATCTGTCCCAATTGTCCGGATATTGCAGGCCTCTGAGCAACAGTGTTTTCAGGCTGATGAAAAGAAACCTTCCCGGACCTTTTACTTTTTTGCTCCAGGGCAACAGCCAGGTTCCCAAATTGTTCAAAGGGAAGAAGCATACCGTGGGCATACGCGTCCCGGACAATCCCATTTTGCAGGTGATCCTCCGGGAGCTGGGCATTCCCATTGTATCTACATCGCTGCCCTGGGACGAATCGGAACCTGAATATGCGTCCGATCCGGATCTGATCAACGAACGTTTCGGGGAGTTGGTTGACATTGTCATAGACGGAGGGCAGGGAGGTCTGGATGCTTCTGCCATCATTGACTGTACCGGACCCGAACCGGTGGTGATCCGCGAGGGTCCCAAACCATTACTTGATAAATAGTGAATAGCCTATGTTTGAAAATCTTACGGAAAGACTTGAACGATCGTTCAAATTGCTAAAGGGAGAAGGTAAGATCACCGAAATTAACGTGGCAGAAACCCTGAAGGATGTGCGCAGGGCGTTGCTCGATGCCGATGTGAGCTACAAGGTTGCCAAAGGCTTCTGTGACCAGGTCAAGGAAACAGCTCTGGGGCAGGATGTCCTCAACTCGGTGAGACCCGGGCAAATGATGACCAAGATCGTGCATGACCGCCTTGTGGCTCTTATGGGAGGTGATGCAGCCGGAATCAATATAAAAGGCAATCCCGGGATCGTTCTGATAGCCGGTTTGCAAGGATCGGGCAAAACCACTTTCTCGGCAAAACTTGCGTTGTTTTTGAAGAAAAAGAAAGGCGTCCGTCCCCTGCTTGTAGCCGGAGACGTATACCGACCTGCCGCCATGGAACAATTGAAGGTTTTGGGTCAGCAGACCGGCGTGGACGTGTATATGGAGGAAGACAGCAGGGATCCTGTCGGGATCTCGCGCCATGCCATAGAGAAAGCCAAAAAGGAAGGATACGGGGTTGTGGTGATAGACACTGCCGGCCGTCTGGCCGTCGATGAAGCCATGATGCGGGAGATTGAATCCATAAAGAAAGCGGTCAATCCTACAGAGACTCTGTTTGTGGTGGATTCCATGACCGGTCAGGATGCCGTTGAAACCGCAAGGACTTTTCACGAGAGGCTGCAGTTTGACGGCGTAGTGCTTACAAAACTTGACGGTGATACCAGGGGAGGGGCTGCCCTTTCCATTCGTGCGGTGGTCAGCAAACCCATTAAGTTTGTAAGTACCGGTGAGAAAACGGATGCCCTGGATGTGTTCTATCCGGCCCGTATAGCAGACCGGATACTGGGAATGGGGGATATTGTCAGCCTGGTGGAAAAGGCTCAGGAGCAGTTTGACGAAGAGGAAAGCAAAAAGCTGCGCAAAAAGCTTGCCCAGGACCGTTTCAATTTCAATGATTTTCTCTCGCAGATCAAACAGGTCAAGAAGATGGGGAACATCAAGGACCTGGCAGCCATGATACCTGGGATATCCAAGGCCGTCAAAGATACCGATATTGATAACGAGGCTTTTACGGGCATCGAAGCCATTATTGCTTCGATGACGCCCCAGGAAAGAGAAGATCCGGCTTTGCTGAACGGAAGCCGTCGCAAACGAATTGCAGCCGGAAGCGGCACATCTATTACCGAAGTGAACCGCCTGATAAAACAATTCGACGACACACGTAAAATGATGAAAAACTTCCGTTCAGGAGGAGGCATATCTATGGCAAACGCACTAAAAAAAGGAGGACACAGGTAATGATATTGCTGGATGGGAAACAGGCCGCCGAGGCCATGAAAAAGGACATTGCACGGGAAGTTGCCCGGTGGAGCCGTGAATGGGGCAGAAAACCCCATCTGGCAGCCATACTGGTGGGAGACGATCCTGCAAGCCAGACATATGTCAGGAACAAGGAAAATGACTGCATCCAGGTTGGAATGGACTCTTCTGTCTACAGACTCTCTGAGTCCATCAGCCGGGAAGGCCTGACCGAATGTGTCAGGACCATCAACGAAGATCCCGCCATTGACGGTCTTATTGTGCAGTTGCCCCTCCCCGGTCATCTGGATGAACAACAGATAATCGAGACAATTGATCCGGCTAAGGATGTGGACGGATTCCACCCTGTCAATGTAGGGCGCATGGTGTTGGGTTTACCTGCTTTTGTTTCAGCTACGCCCGCCGGCATTGTGGACTTGCTGCAGTATTACCATATTCCGACTTCCGGAAAAGAGTGTGTCATCATCGGACGCAGCAATATTGTCGGGAAACCTTTGGCGAATCTGCTTTCCAGGAAAGGCCCCGGAGGTGACTGTACGGTAACTTTGTGTCACAGCCGTACCCTGGAGCTGGAAAAAGTATGCCGCCGGGCCGATATTGTTGTGGCGGCCCTGGGGCAGCCTCGTTTTCTCAAAGCAAATATGGTGAAAGAAGGAGCTGTGGTCATAGACGTTGGGATCTCCCGTGTTGAAGATAAAAGTACCAAATCGGGATTCCGGCTTGCCGGTGATGTGGATTTTGAGGAAGTGGCGCCCCGTTGCAGTTACATCACTCCGGTTCCCGGCGGCGTCGGACCAATGACGCGCTTGTCTCTTTTAAAGAATACATTACAGGCTGCCATGAAACGAAACTAAAAACATACATTATGGAAAGAAGACATTTTTTAAAAACAGCGATCCTGGGTGCTGTGGCCGGAACGGTGGGATTGAAAAACATGAAGCTCTTCGCCCTGGACAAAGCCGCATCAGGCAAAATCCCCCAAACAGACGCGATCCCCGATATGGTCGCCGTAATGGGTGGAGAACCGGAACAATTGTACGCCAGGGCCATACAGGAAATGGGGGGCATATCCCGTTACATTAAACCGGGTATGAAAGTAGTTGTCAAGCCCAATATCGGCTGGGACAAAACGCCCGAATTCGCGGCGTGTACCAATCCTATACTCATAGGGGCCATTGTCAGGGATTGTCTGCAAGCCGGAGCTTCCGAAGTAAAAGTCTTCGACCACACCTGTGACCAGTGGAGGGGATGCTATGAGAACAGTGGAATACAGGAGGCTGTCAAACAGGCAGGTGGTCAGATGGCTTATGCCCACGAAGAAAAATATTTTCGTGAGATCGAACTGCCCCGGGCCTTGCGTATGAAAAAACCGAAAATCCATGAATCCCTGATTGACTGTGATGCCTGGATCAACGTGCCTGTCTTAAAGAACCACGGGGGAGCCCGTATGACCATATGCATGAAAAATTACATGGGAATCGTATGGGATCGCAGGTATTTGCATTCAAACGATCTGCAACAATGTATCGCAGACGCCGCGACATTTGAGAAAAAACCCGTTCTGAACATTGTGGATGCGTACCGCATCATGACACAGAACGGACCCAAAGGCCGCAGCCTGGAAGATGTGCAGACTCCAAAGGCTCTTTTCATGTCTTCCGATATTGTGGCACTGGACACAGCCGCTACCCAGTTCTTTAACCAGTTCCGCGAAATGACCATACAGGAAGCATCGCATATCGTACTGGGTGAAAAACACAAACTGGGAACTACCGACCTGGATAAACTGAATATCAAACGGATTCGCATCTGATGCAGATTTACGGATTTTTCAGATGGGCCCGCAGAATTACTGCTCTTGCCCTGTTTTCAGGCCTTCTTTACTTTTTTGTTTCCATTTCGGCAGGTGCTGCTTCCTTTTGGCAGGCCATTCTGGGATTGCAGATCGTTCCTGCCGTACTCGGTATCGCTTCCGGAGGTCTGCTGACCGTGATCCTGGTGTTCCTGATCACCCTGATCTTCGGGAGGGTGTACTGCTCCTGGCTGTGTCCCCTGGGCATATGGCAGGATATTGTATACAGGGCCGGCTTGTTTGTCAGGAACAAAAAGCAACGCAGGACCCGCTACACCAAAGCCCACGATACCCTTAGGTATTTCATCCTGATATTTGTCATTATCTGTGTGTCATTCGGACTGGTAGTCCCGCTGCTATGGCTCGACCCCTATGGTTTGTTCGGTAAAATGGCAACCAACCTGGGCCGGCCGCTGTCGCATCTGTTAACAGGTTTTCAGTATGATGCCTGGAGCACGGCTGCCTTTGTGGTTTCGGCGATTCTCTTTATTGCCCTCAGCGTCACGGCTTTCCTGAAAGGACGTCTCTACTGCAACACCATATGTCCTGCCGGAACATTGCTGGGTCTGATCTCCCGGTACTCCATGTTCCGTGTTAAGATTGATGCCGGTACCTGTACACATTGCAAGCTATGCGGCATGACGTGCAAATCTTATTGTATAGACTGCAATACAGCCACCATAGATACCTCACGTTGTGTGGTGTGTCTGAATTGCCTGTCCAAATGTTCCCGGGGGGGTATCCGGTACGGATTTGCATGGAAAAGGGACAGATCCCGTACCGGTCAGCCTGAAGGATCACAACCCGATAAAAACAGAAGGGCTTTTTTGACAGCTGCCCTGGGAGCAGGTGCAGGCGCCGTGCTCCTGAACCGTTTTACTGAAAAGAAACGGGTACGGATATCCAGGATCATGCCTCCGGGCGCAGGGACACTGGAACTTTTGAAAGACACCTGTGTTGCCTGCCATGCCTGTGTAGCGGCCTGTCCGGCACACATTATTAAACCGGCTTTGGGAGAATTCGGATGGCAGGGATTCCTCCTTCCGTCTGTTTCATACGAACACGGTTTTTGCGGATTTGACTGTCAGAAATGTCAGGAAGCATGCCCCACAGGAGCTTTGCGGTTCATGCCCATTGAAGAGAAGAAAAGAATCAAAATGGGTGTGGTGAAGTTGTCCCTGGAACTTTGCATAGTGGAAAAATTCGGGACCGACTGCGGTGCCTGCGACGAACACTGTCCCGTCAAGGCGGTTGAAATGACGCCCAGGGAAGGTACGGACAAGGTGTTTCCAAAAACAACACCCAGGCTGTGCATAGGTTGCGGTGGCTGTGAATACATTTGTCCTGCCACCCCCAAGGCTATTGTCGTTATACCGCTTTCGAAACAGCGCCAGGCCGACGCCCCTGCCATAGATGCCACTATTGATGTGAAGATAGACAGTTTTGGATTTTAACCGTTTTCCTTTTGTTCCAGAAGATCAGGCCTGAGGCGTTCGGTACGTTCCAGGCTTTTTTCTTCCTGCCACTCCCTGATTCTGGACGGATCTCCGCTCAGGAGCACCCCGGGTACTTTCCAGCCCATGAAGTCTGCCGGGCGCGTGAAGACCGGCGGTGCCAGCAATCCATCCTGAAAACTGTCTGTAAGGGCCGAGGTTTCGTCCGAGAGGGCTCCGGGAAGCAAACGGACCACGGCATCGGTAATTACGGCAGCCGCCAGTTCTCCGCCGCTCAGGACGTAATCTCCGATAGAGATCTCCATGGTGATCAGATGGTCGCGTATACGCTGGTCTATCCCTTTATAATGCCCGCAGAGGATGATGATGTTTTCCAGGCATGACAGACGGTTGGCCACTTTCTGGCTAAAAGGTATTCCGTCGGGACTTGTATAGATGATCTGGTCGTAGGTCCGCTGTTTCTTCAGTTCGGTAATAAGCCTGTAAACAGGTTCGATCATCAGCACCATACCGGCATCGCCTCCGAATGAATAGTCATCTGTCTGCCTGTACTTTCCTTTACCATAGGGGCGGAGATCATGTATCACGATATCTGCGAGCATCCTTTCCCGGGCTCTCTTAACAATCGAATGAGACAGGGGACTTTCCAGCAATTCTGGAAGCACTGTAATGATGTCAATTCTCATAACGGTGCAAAATTAATCATAATTCAATATATTCGAGTTTTTCATTACATTTGCAAGTTGTAAACATAAAATTCCTTTCTAGTACAATGGATCCTGAAAAGAACATCTCTGCTCCACAGGAGCAATTCGACAACGAAACACCACAGGAAAACAATGTTGTTGAAATTACGCAGAAAAATGAGGACACAGATTATACTGTGATGTCTATTCCTGAACTTCTGGCTGAATTTGAATTACTTATAGAAGCAGAAGATAAGACTGAAATGCATAAGAATGCAGATATTATCAAGTCTTGTTTCTACAAACTGCTTAAGAAAGACCAGCCCTCGGCCACAGCCACACCGGAAAACCCGGACCCGGTTCAGGAAAGCCCGGAAGAAGCCGCTTTCAAACGCTTATACGCCCGATACAAAGTGCTTCGTGCCGACCTTTTGCGTAATATCGAACAGCAAAAAGAAAGGAACCTGGAGGAAAAGACGACTATTATCGAAGGCATCAAAGCCCTCCTGGAAAAGCAGGAAGACATTAACCATACATTTCCCGAGTTCAGGGCTCTTCAGCTTCACTGGAAAGAGATAGGCCCCGTACCCCTTGCAAAGACAAAGGATATCTGGGAAACCTACCAGCATTACGTTGAAAAATTTTACGATTACGTAAAGATCAACAATGAAATGCGTGACCTTGATTTCAAACGCAATCAGGAGATCAAGGAGAAACTGTGTGAAAAAGCAGAAGCCCTTGTGGACGAACCCAACGTGGTATCTGCATTCCATAAATTACAGAAACTTCATGAAGAATGGCGTGAAACAGGTCCCATAGCCCGGGAACTGCGTGAATCCCTGTGGGAACGTTTTAAAGTCAGTACAACGGCCATTAACAAGCGTCATCAGGAGTATTTTGAAGAGCAGAAGAAAGTCCAGCGGCAGAACCTTGAAGCCAAACTGGCCCTTTGTGAAAAGGCAGAGGCCATAGCCGGAGAAACCACGGAAGACGAGATCAACTGGAACAAAAAGGCCAGGGAACTGGAAAATCTGCAAAAAGAATGGAGAAGCATCGGCTTTGCCACCAAAAAGGAAAACCAAAAAGTATACGACCGTTTTCGTGCCGCCTGCGATAAGTTTTACGGTGAAAAACGGGATTTCTATGCCCGTTTTAAAAAGGAAATGCAAGAGAATCTGGCCCATAAGGTGTCTCTTTGCGAACAGGCTGAGGCCGTGAATATGAGTGACGACTGGCGTCGCACTACTGATCAGCTGATACATTTCCAGAAACAATGGAAGGAGATCGGGCCCGTTCCACGGAAACAGGCAGAAGCCATATGGAAACGTTTCCGCTCTGCCTGTGACATATTTTTCACCCGCAAAGCGGAACACTTTTCCAAAATTGAGAATTCCTACGAAGAGAATCTGGCTGCCAAGCAGGCCATTCTTAAAGAACTTGAGGCGTTTGATCCGTCTGCCGTTACCAATCTGCAGGCAGCTCTCCGGGAGTTCCAGAACCGTTGGAACCAGGCCGGTTTTGTACCTGCCAGGGATAAGGACAGGATTCAAAATGAATACAGGACCCTTATCAACAGGCATTTCGGACATCTCAACCCCGGGACCATGGAAAAACGGGGTAATTTCCGGGGAAACAGGGGCCGTTCTGATGAACCCCGCAGCGGCCGCGACAAACTGATCCAGCGTTTTCGTCAGCTTGAGTCTGATATTTCAGTCTGGGAAAACAATATGGGTTTTTTTGCCAAATCCAGGAATGCAGATAAGATCATTGCCGATACCTGCAAAAAAATTGAAGACGCTAAAAATGAGCTGAAAGAACTGGAAGAGAAGATCAAACAGATAGAAGACAATGAATAAAAACACCATATGGGCGATCTTGCTGATTGGATCCATTCTATTGGGATTCAGCCTGTACAATTCACAAGTAGCCAAAAAGAAGCAAAGAGAACAATTCGTTCGTGATTCCATAGCTTATTCACAGGCGGTGGAGGCTGCCCGTTTGCAGGAATTGCAAAATCCGCCGGCTGTTGTCAGTGAAGAAACGCAGCAGGTACCTGTGCCGGCATTGGAAGGGGACGGGAACGGGAACCGCTTTGCCAATACGCTTTTAAACCAATCTGCCGAAGGTTCGGAATCTTTTTACGTACTTGAAAACGAAAAACTCAAGATCACCTTTACCAACAGGGGCGGACAACCCTACAGCCTGCAGATCAAAAATTTCAAAACATACGAGGGAGACAGCCTCTATTTTTTCAACGGACCGGAAAACAGGCTTGTTCTTGACCTATACGCAGGTGAACAGATCAATACCGGAGATTTCTTCTTTGCTCCCAATGTGATTGAAGAAGGAAACACCATCACGTTTACCCTGCCCTTTGACAATGGCTCGTATATTGAGTATCTGTATGTTCTGGACCGGGATTCCTACCTGCTCAACCTAAGGATCAACCTGGTGGGTATGGACCGGATCATACCCCGCAACGTGACACAGCTGGATCTTGACTGGATGCTCGACATCCGCCATATGGAAAAGGGATTTGACAACGAAAAGAATTATTCGACCATCGTTTACAAATATCCCAACACAAAGGATGTCGAGAACCTCGGACTGAGAAAATCCGATGCGTCCGAAACCCTCAAGACACGTTTGGAATGGGTGGCTTTCCAGCAACAGTTTTTTTCAGCCATTCTTATATCAGACGAGAGTTTCAACAGCGGCGACCTCTCCTATCGCTTCTACGAACCCGGCAATGCAGATTCCCTGCTCATGAATTGCCATGCCTTGGTGCAGATTCCCTACCAGGCATCGGCAGAACAAAGTGTTCCCCTGCAGTTCTATTTTGGACCTAACGGCTACTATGCACTCAAAGCATACGATCGTTCATTTGAACAGATCATTCCCCTGGGAGGATTTCTGATCAAGTGGATCAACCAGTATCTGATCATTCCCATATTCAATTTCCTGAACCGGTTCATAAGCAATTTCGGGCTCATCATCCTTTTGATGACCATCTTTATCAAGCTCATCATCTCTCCTTTTACCTTCAAATCACATATGTCTTCGGCTAAAATGCGTGTGCTTAAACCGGAGATTGACAAAATCAACGCCAAATATCCAAAGAAGGATGATGCCATGAAGAAACAGCAGGAGACCATGGCATTGTATAAAAAAACAGGCGTTAGTGTGATGGGAGGCTGCTGGCCCATGCTGTTCCAGATGCCCATACTGTTTGCCATGTTCCGTTTTTTCCCGGGATCCATAGAATTACGGCAGGAAGGTTTTCTCTGGGCCGACGACCTGAGCGGATACGATTCCATATTCAGTTTGCCCTTCAACATTCCCCTGTACGGAGATCATGTGAGTCTGTTTGCGCTCCTGATGGCCATTTCCATGTTCCTTTATTCTAAAATGAACATGAAACAGCAACCTACCAACCAGCAAATGCCGGGCATGCAGGGAATGATGCTTTATTTCATGCCGCTGATGATGTTGGTTGTGGCCAACAATCTTTCTGCAGCGTTGAGTTATTATTACCTGCTTTCCAACCTCATCACCATGTTGCAGACATGGATCATACAGAAATTCTTCGTGAACGAGGAAAAGCTTTACAGGCAACTTAAGGAAAAAGCCGAAAAAGCGCCTGCAGTGGCAAAAAAATCAAAATTCCAGCAACGACTCGAGCAGATGCAGCGTCAGCAGCAACAACAGATGAAAAACCGAAAATGAGCATAGCGCAGCATTTGGAACAGCTGTACACAAGGATTCCGCCACACGTATCCCTGGTCGCTGTCTCAAAATTCCAGCCCGTATCCCTGATCAGGGAAGCTTATACCGCGGGACAACGTGTATTTGGTGAAAACCGTTCCCGGGAAATGTCAGAGAAGATCCCCCTGTTGCCCCGGGATGTTCAATGGCATTTTATTGGTCATCTGCAAACAAACAAGGTTAGGGAAGTGGTGGGAAAGGCGGTGCTGATCCAGTCGGCAGACAGAGTCAGTGTTCTGAAAGCCATACAATTACAAGCTCAGAAATTGGGTATTGTACAGGATGTACTCCTGCAGGTATATATTGCCGGGGAAGACACCAAGCAAGGATTTCTTCCGGAGGAACTGACCTCTGTTGCCGGATTGTCCCTTCCAAATGTAAGGGTATGCGGAGTGATGGGAATGGCCACATTCACAGAAGACTTACAAAGGGTCAGAAAGGAATTCAGAGGATTGAGGGAGCTCTTTGAAACACTAAAAAAAGGGCCCTACGCAGGAAGTGAAGCATTCAGACATTGTTCCATGGGGATGTCGGGCGATTACCACATTGCCCTGGAAGAGGGGAGCACCATGGTGCGTATAGGAAGTGCTATATTTCCGCCACGCCCTCAAAGACCCTGACCGCTCCCCCTGTCAGGAAGACTTCGCGGAATGAGGAGACTGCATGATCAAATTCCACTTCCAGGTTGCCTCCTTTGGTTTGAATGAACCAATGTTCCAGTCCGCTACCCGTATGAACATGTGCGGCAATGGCTGCAGCCGTTGAACCGGTACCGCAAGCCCATGTTTCATCTTCTACACCCCTTTCAAATGTCCTGACGAAAAGACATCCCGGATCCAGGATCTCAACAAAGTTCACATTCACGCCTTCTTTTCCAAAATCATTGTGCCAGCGCCAGAAAGGACCTTCCACCGCAATATCTACAGCCTGGACGTCTTTTACAAACCGAACAAGATGAAGTGATCCTGTATCCACCACATAACTGTCTATGGCATATTTGGAAACCTCATCTACATCGTTAAGCTGTAAACGGACTTTTGAAGAATTGCCTTCAGTCTCAATGATATCGGCCCGGTGGGAGCCGTCAACGGAACTGAAATGATGCTTCCCGATCCCCAGGCTTCCCGCAAAAGCGACCAGGCAACGGCCTCCGTTACCGCACATGGTGCCTTCGGTCCCGTCGGCATTGAAAAAGTTCATGGAATATCCGAAAGGAGGATCCGCTTTTTCCAGCAGCATCAGTCCGTCCGCACCTATCCCAAAGCGTCTGTGACACAACGAATTGATCTGTTGCCGACTTAAATGATACGTTCCCTGAAGGTTGTCGATGATGATGAAATCATTTCCGGCCCCGTGGTATTTACAAAATGGCAGTTTCATGTATTTGGTATGAATTTTGAAATATTGTTCCTCAAAAATAGTCAAATTAAAAGAGATACAGATCATGAAAAACAAAATCGGACTGATAGTCATTATTACGGCCCTTGTGAGTATTGGAACTACCTTGTTGGTGAACCATCTGGCCGGAAATGAAAAGAATGTGGAAAAAGTATACGTGTCATCAGGACAAGAACCGGTGATACGCCAGGTGTCACTTCCCGAAGTACAATATCCCGATTTCACCTATGCGGCAGAAACCGGTGTCAAGGCAGTAGTCCATGTGAAGGTTGAAAAACGGGGACAGGCTGTTCAGGGACCCCAGAGCCTTTTCGATTTCTTTTTTGGTTACGGAACACCTGCACCGGAACCGCGTCCCCGCGTGGGTGCCGGATCGGGAGTCATCATATCGCGGGACGGATATATAGTTACCGCAACCCATGTGATAGACGGGGCAGATGAAGTAGTCGTCACCCTGGATGACAAGCGTCAGTACGAGGGAAAAGTTGTCGGAAAGGATCCTGCAACGGACATTGCGCTGTTGAAGATAGAAGCTTCTGATCTTCCGTTCGTTTCATTCGGTGACTCAGATGAGTTGCGTCTGGGCCAGTGGGTCATTGCCATTGGCAATCCCTATGACCTGCGTTCCACCATCACGGCCGGGATCGTAAGTGCCAAAGGCCGCAGCCTGCCTTCCTATACGGGAGAATTCAAGATAGAGGCTTTTATCCAGACAGATGCTGCCGTCAATCCAGGCAACTCGGGAGGCGCACTGGTCAATGCCAAGGGTGAACTTGTGGGGATCAATACGGCAATCGCCACACGTACAGGATCGTTCAGCGGTTATTCTTTTGCCGTACCAAGTACCATAGTAAGGAAAGTTGTAGATGACATCCGCAAGTACGGAATAGTGCAGAGGGCCCTGCTGGGCATCACGATGCAGGACATTAGCGGTGATCTGGCCAAGGAAAAGGACATAGCTGAGATCCGCGGGGTTTACATACATGAGCTCAGCGAAGGCGGTGCTGCCCAAAAGGCCGGTATAAAACCGGGCGACATTCTGTTGGAAGTTGGCGGAGTAAAAGTGAACTCGGGAACTGCAGTACAGGAACAGATCAGCCGGTTCAGCCCCGGGGATAAGGTCGATCTGACCCTGCTCAGAGGCAACAGGGAAGTGAAAGTAAATGCTACCCTTCAGAATCAGTCCGGAAACACGGAGCTGATCCGGGAAGGAGACGGGGATATAACCCACTTCCTTGGAGCTCAGCTGAAACCTGCTGCAAAAGAAACCATGGACAAACTGAAGATCCGCTCCGGAATAGAAGTCGTTTCCATAGGGGAGGGCAAACTCAGGGATGCCGGCATCCGCAAAGGATTTATAATCACTCACGTAAACCAGAAAGCCGTATCTGCCGTTCAGCAGTTCGCACTTGCCGTGCAAACGGCTCAAAGAGGCGTTCTGATAGAAGGACGTTATCCGGACGGATCGGTATATTATTACGCTTTAGGGAACTGATACTGCATTTTTCAGTGTCATTTTGAAACTTAAACTGCCCTTTTACGTATAAGAGGGCAGTTTATCATTTTTTATAACCGGATGAGACAATTAAAAATCACAAAATCAATCACCAACAGAGAGAGTGCATCTCTTGATAAATATTTACAGGAAATTGGAAGGGAAGACCTGATCTCTGTGGAAGAGGAAGTGGAACTGGCGCAAAGAATAAGGAAAGGAGACCAGGAAGCACTCGAAAAACTGACCAGGGCAAATCTGAGATTTGTAGTTTCTGTAGCCAAACAGTATCAGAACCAGGGATTGAGTCTGCCCGATCTGATCAATGAAGGGAACCTGGGGTTGATAAAAGCTGCTGAAAAATTCGATGAAACGCGCGGTTTCAAATTCATATCCTATGCCGTATGGTGGATCCGGCAATCCATTCTTCAGGCCCTTGCCGAACAAAGCCGTATCGTAAGACTTCCCCTGAATCAGGTCGGTTCCCTGAACAAGATCAACAGGGCGCTCTCAAAATTCGAGCAGGAACACGAACGGGTGCCGTCACCTGAGGAACTGGCGGAAATTCTGGACATCCCCAGTGAAAAGATATCGGACACGCTGCGTGTATCCGGGAGACATGTTTCCGTAGATGCCCCGTTCATTGACGGAGAAGACAACAGTTTGCTTGACGTTCTGGTAAACAGTGATTCCCCCAATGCAGACAGGGGGCTGGTGAACGAAAGCCTGAACAAGGAGATCGAAAGGGCTTTGTCAACCCTGTCCAAGCGGGAAAGGGATATTGTGAAATATTTTTTCGGAATCGGTACACAGGAAATGACCCTCGAGGAAATTGGCGAAGAATTCGGCCTGACCAGGGAACGTGTCCGTCAGATCAAGGAAAAAGCCATACGCCGTCTGCGTCACAGTGCAAGAAGCAAGTTACTCAAAGCTTATCTTGGGTAGCTTATGTTTGAAACAATAGGCAACGTTCTGCATACTTTCAGCTCGTGGCTGAACCTCCCCTTGTTCATTACCCTTATTGGCGGGGGTTTGTTCTTCATGATCTATTCACGATTCATCCCGTTCCGTCACTACGGGAAAGCGCTGAAAGCTGTCGGAGTCAAAGAAGAAAAAGCTACAGGACAACTGAGCTCTTTCCAGGCACTTACCTCGGCAATTGCCGCTACCGTAGGGCTGGGGAACATTTCCGGAGTGGCTGTGGCTATTACCATTGGAGGACCGGGTGCCATTTTCTGGATGTGGGTAAGCGCCTGTCTGGGTATGGCCACCAAATTCTTTGAGGGAACGCTTGCTGTTATGTATAAGGGAAAAGACAGTGCGGGCGAGATGCAGGGAGGCACCATGTACATGATAACCAGGGGGCTGGGAAGCAAATGGAAGCCGCTGGCCGTTCTTTTTTCCATTTTCGGAATGGTGGGGACTTTCTGCCTGATGCAATCCAATCAGCTGACAGAAGCTTTGCAGACAGTAGTCTTTACTCCGGCAGGCATTGAGAATTCACTCTGGCTCAGGTTTATTGTGGGATTGAGCATAGCAGGGATTGTTTCCGTTGTGGTGCTGGGGGGTATAGGCAGGATCGGGAAAGTGGCTTCACGGATCGTTCCTTTCATGGTGGGATTTTATTTTCTGATCGTTTTTTATATTATTGTCACCCACCTGGAAGTAGTGCCGGAAGTCTTCGGTTCCATTTTCAGCGGAGCATTTCACTTCAAGGCAGGATTGGGAGGTTTTGCCGGATCGGTAATCGTCATAGGCGCGAGAAGGGCCGCATTTGTTAATGAAGCGGGAGTGGGAACTGCCTCGATGATGCACGGGGCGTCCCGAAACAGTGAACCCGTCAGGGAAGGCCTGGTGGCCATGATCGCCCCTTCCATAGATTCGGGACTTGTATGCACCCTGACGGCCCTTGCCGTACTGATCAACGCCCAGTATAATGTATCCGATGTGCAGGGAATGCAGATGGTCATGGAATCCTTTGAACGTTCCATTCCCGGTTGGGGAAGTTACCTGCTTTTGGCAGTGGTGCTGGTATTTGCCTTTTCGACCATGTTCTCCTATTCGTATTACGGGACCAAATGCACCAATTTCCTGTTCGGTGCCCACAGGGCACACTATTACAATTACCTTTTCCTGGCTACCCTGGTCATGGGAGCAATGATCCCGTTGACGGCAGTTGTGGATATCATAGACATAGCCTTTGCATTCATGGCTTTTTGTACCGTCTTCACCATGATAGTCCTCTCTCCCGGGGTACGGGTCGCCACGAAGCAATATTTCAGTAAATGAACGCCGAGATGATTATCACAAAAGCCCTGCCTGAGGTGGTGGCACGTCTGTACGGAACGCTTCCTTCCGGGGAGGCCCTGCAGGTGCAGGCTACCCGAAAGGAATTTGAAGGGGATTATACGGTAGTGGTTTTCCCGTTGTTGCGGCTCAGCAGAAAATCTGCCGAGCAAACAGCTCAGGAACTGGGTCGTGCCATTCTGGAGGCAGTCCCCCAGATCGAATCTTTTCAGGTGATCAAGGGTTTTTTGAACCTGAAACTGTCTGCTACCTACTGGATGGAGAAATTGCGGGAGATAGCAGAAACGCCCGGTTACGGGAAAAAGCCGTCTTCAGGCAAAACGGTGATGATAGAATTTTCATCTCCCAACACGAACAAACCCCTTCACCTGGGCCATATTCGCAACAACCTGCTGGGCTGGTCTGTGTCCCGGATCATGGAAGCCAACGGACACAAGGTCATCAAAGTAAACCTGGTCAATGACCGGGGGATCCATATATGCAAATCCATGCTTTCCTGGTTAAAATTCGGAGAGAATGAAACACCCGAATCGACCGGCAGGAAAGGAGACCACCTTGTAGGAGATTATTATGTGCGTTTTGACAGGGAATACAAAGAACAAATCAGGGAGCTGGTACGCAGGGGTAAGGACCCTGAACAGGCACAAAAGGAAGCCCCGATTCTAAAAGAAGCCCAGTCCATGCTGGTGCAATGGGAACAGGGCGATCCGGGCGTCATCAGCCTGTGGAAGAAAATGAACGGATGGGTATATGACGGGTTTGACCGCACATACCGGAGGATGGGTGTCTCTTTTGACAAGGTTTATTATGAGTCGGATACATACCTGACCGGCCGTGAACTGGTGATGTCGGGACTGGACACAGGAGTCTTTTACCGAAAAGAGGACGGGTCGGTGTGGTGCGATCTCACTGCCGAGGGGCTGGATCAAAAGCTGTTGCTTCGTGCCGACGGGACGTCCGTTTACATGACCCAGGACCTGGGAACTGCCGTGAGCCGTTACAACGAGTACGCATTCGATTCCCATATATATGTGGTGGGGAATGAACAGAATTATCATTTCCAGGTACTGAGGATCGTTCTGAAAAAGCTCGGGTATGACTGGGCCGATGATATCATCCACCTTTCCTACGGTATGGTGGAACTGCCTGAAGGCAAAATGAAATCAAGGGAAGGGACCGTGGTGGATGCGGATGATCTGATGGACAATATGGTGGAAACCGCCCGGGAAACTTCCCTGGAGTCCGGCAAACTCGAAGATATGGAACCGGCACATCAGGAAGGATTGTTCGAAATCCTTGGCATGGGGGCTTTGAAATACTTTATCCTGAAGGTGGATCCTCGAAAGACCATGTTGTTCGATCCAAAGGAATCCATAGATTTCAACGGAAATACCGGCCCGTTCATCCAGTATACCTACGCCCGCATTCGTTCTATTCTCAGAAAAGCTTCGGAACGCGGTTACAAAGCACGTTTCTGGAACCGGACCATGCTGGAAAAGGAAATGAGGCTGATAAAGATCATGACACTCTATCCGCAGGTGATTGAAGAATCGGGGGCTGCATTTTCTCCGTCCCAGATCGCAAATTTCAGCTTTGAACTGGCACGGGAATTCAATCAGTATTACCATGAAGTGACTGTGCTTCATGAAGAAGACGACCAACTGAGGGACCAGCGTCTGATGCTCCTGGAACAGGTCTCGGGACTGCTTCTTTCGTCTATGGATATGCTTGGCATAAGATTACCGGAAAGGATGTAATTTGCAATTCAAAATAATATTGTATTATTGCAGCAAATTCTGAATTTTTATTTGTCCTATGAAAAATACACCGGCCCAGAAATCTACTGTCACCAAGAAAAGATTGGTAATCGGCTATGCGAATATGCCCACCCAGCTTATAGAGATATGGAAGGAAAAGTATCCCAGGGGATATGCCGATTACATGGAAGACATCATGAAGGTTGACAAAGCAGACGGTTCTTTCTTTTATGCTGTGACCCTCGAGATCCCGGAAGCCATTTACCTGGTGAAGGTTGAAGTAAAGATTGACGATTACGACGAGATCGAAAAGGATATTTTCGGCTCTGGAGACGATGTACAGGGGGACGACGACGGTGCCGATTTCCCGGAAACGGATGACTCAAACTTTGCGGATGCTGAAGAAGATCTGGACGAAGATTAAGCGTTTACCCGAACCCACACTACTGCTGGCGTTATCTCTGGTTATCGGGCTGCTCAGCGGATTGGCCGCTGTTTTGCTCAAGGTGTCCATTGCATTCATCAAGGACCTTCTGACAACCCACGTAAGTATTCAGGCCGAAAGCCTGACGTATTTTCTGCTGCCCGGGGCCGGCATGTTGCTGTCTCTGTTGTTGGTAAGGTATCTTGTAAAAGACAACATTTCGCACGGAGTGACCCGGGTGCTGGAATCCATATCGGGAAACCGTTCCCTGATCAGGCCGCACAACACGTATACTTCCATTCTGACAAGTGCCGTGACCATAGGCTTTGGGGGCTCGGTAGGGGCCGAGGCTCCCATCGTGTATACCGGAGCGGCTATTGGATCAAACGTAGGACGTAAGCTGGGGCTCAATTACAGGAGCGTTACCCTGTTGGTGTGTTGCGGGGCTGCAGCTGCCATAGCCGGCATCTTCAAAGCTCCCCTGGCCGGGGTATTGTTTTGTTTTGAGATCCTCCTCTTCAACCTGACCATGGGCTCCATTATCCCCCTGCTGACGGCGTCCATAACAGCTACCGCCGTTTCTTCCATGATCATGGGTGGCGGTGTAAGTTTTGTAAGCTCCATTGATCCCTTTGTCCTGACCAATATACCTTATTATCTGATACTGGGCGTTGTATGCGGGTTTGTGAGTCTTTTTTTTACGCGCACTACCCTGATGATGGAAGGACGTATAAAACGGATCAACAACGTATATACGCGCTGGGCCGTTTCTGCCGTGACCCTAGGAGCCCTGATCCTGCTTTTTCCGCCTTTGTACGGAGAAGGATACGGATCGCTTACGGCCTTGCTTAACAACAATGTCGAGGGAGCCGTAGACAGTCTTATTTACGGTACGATGAGCAACAATGTCTGGTTCATTCCCGTTTTCTTTACGGCGGTTCTGCTGCTCAAGGTTTTTGCGATGTCCTTTACCAATGCCGGCGGAGGCGTGGGGGGAACTTTCGGTCCCACGCTGTTCATGGGCGGGGTTCTTGGTTTTGTGATATCCCGCATTTTCAACATCACAGGACTGTCTGTACTGCCTGAATCCAATTTTGCCCTGGTGGGCATGGCCGGACTGATGGCCGGTGTCATGCAGGCTCCCATGACCGCCATTTTTCTGATCGCAGAAATTACCGGAGGTTACGAATTGCTGATGCCCCTGATCATCACTTCGGTCTGCTCGTATGTTACCGTTCGTAATTTTGAGCCCTATTCCATTTATACAAAACGACTTGCCCAACAGGGTAAATTGCTCACGCACGACAGTGATCAGGCCGTGCTTACCCTGCTCAAGACATCGGAAGTCATAGAACGTGATTTTCTGACAGTGACACCGCAGGATACGCTCGAACAACTGGCAGAAGCAGTGGAAGCAAGCAAGCGCAATATTTTCCCGGTCACCGATACCGACGGCTGTCTGCAGGGGATCGTCACACTCGACGACATCCGAGAGATCATGTTCCGCAGAGAGCTGTACGAAAGCGTCTTCGTTTACGAACTGATGCACCGTCCGCTGGATTATGTCTTTGTGGACGAACGCATGGAAAGCGTCATGCGTAAATTTGAAAGGTCCGGAGCCTGGAACCTCCCTGTACTTGATGCACGTTTCCACTATCTGGGTTTTGTTTCCAAGTCCCGTATTTTCTCTGCGTACCGCGAACAAATGTCACAGGTTTCTCATGAATAAGAAGCACACAGAACTGATAGCAGCCGAACTCCGTATCAAGGAATGGCAGGTTGAACATGCTGTTTCATTGTTCCTTGACGGAGCAACAATCCCTTTTGTAAGCCGTTACCGTAAAGAAGCGACCGGATCCCTGGACGAAGTGCAGCTGGCCGCCGTGAAAACCTTATGGAGCGCTTATGAAGAGCTGGATAAGCGTAAGGCTGCCATTCTGCGCTCCATTGGGGAGCAGGATAAGCTGACCCCTGAATTGCGTGCTGCCATAGAAGACTGCTGGCAGATGAACCGCCTGGAAGACCTGTACCTGCCTTATCGTCCTAAAAGGAAAACAAGGGCTTCCGTAGCCCGGGCAAAGGGACTGGAGCCGCTGGCAAACCGCATCTTGGCACTTGAAACGGCCGATTTTTCAAGAATTGCAGCCTCGTTTACAGGACCGGAGGTGGAAACGACTGCTGACGCCCTTTCCGGGGCACGGGACATCATTGCCGAAACAATCAGTGAGGATGCCGATCTCCGGCAGCGGATACGCCAGATCTACCAGAAGAACGGCGTGCTGGCCTCCCGCGTGCAGAAAGGAAAGGAGGAAGAGGGGGTTAAGTACCGCAATTATTTCGATTACAGCGAACCCATCCGTTCCATGGCTCCCCACCGGCTTCTGGCACTGCTAAGGGCCGGGAACGAAGGAATGGTTTCTATCAACCTCAAGCCACATCCGGACAACCTGGCCATTGCCGAGGCGGAACGTCTGTTTACGGCACAAAAGGGTTCGGTCCCTTTTCCTCCGGGCCCCTCCTCGGCCCTTTTTCAGATGAAGGAAGCCATTGAGGATGCCTACCGGCGGCTCATCCATCCTTCGATCGAAAACGAGGTGCTCGGCATTTTCAAGGAAAAAGCCGATACCGAGTCGATCAAGGTCTTCTCGGCAAATCTCAGGCAGCTGCTCCTGTCTCCCCCTCTGGGACAAAAAAGGGTTCTTGCCATCGATCCCGGGTTCCGCACCGGATGCAAGGTCGTCTGCCTCTCGGCGCAGGGAGACCTGCTGCACAACGACACCATTTATCCGCATCCCCCTTTAAACGAGCGGTCTGCGGCCATGCGCAAGATTTCGCAGATGGTCGAGGCATACAAGATCCAGGTGATCGCGGTGGGGAACGGTACGGCAGGAAGGGAAACCGAACAATTCCTGAAAAAGATTGCTTTTCCCCACAAGATCCAGATATTCTCGGTCAGTGAGGACGGGGCCAGCGTATATTCCGCATCGCAGGCAGGTAGGGAAGAGTTTCCGGATTACGACGTTACGGTGCGGGGGGCCGTTTCTATTGGCAGACGGTTGATGGACCCCCTGGCAGAACTGGTTAAGATTGATCCCAAGTCATTAGGCATAGGACAATATCAGCACGATGTAAACCAGACACTTTTAAAGGAAAGCCTGGACAGGACCGTTGAATTTTGCGTAAACCATGTTGGGGTGAATCTCAATACGGCAAGTTACCAGCTGCTGGCTTATGTTTCGGGTCTGGGACCGCAGCTGGCAAAAAATATTGTGGAATACAGGCAGGAGCACGGCCCTTTTACAGCACGTAAACAACTCATACACGTGAAGCGTCTGGGAGAGAAGGCATACGAACAATGTGCGGGGTTTTTGCGCATTCCCGACGGAGAGGATGTCCTGGACAATACGGGGGTTCATCCCGAAAGCTATATGCTCGTAAAGCGCATGGCTGCAGATCTGGGCGTTACGGTGAACGAACTCATCGCTTCGGAAGAGCTTCGCAGGAAAATTGATCTTTCACGTTATGTTTCCTCAGAGGTGGGAATGCCGACCCTGAGGGATATCATGACAGAACTGGACAAACCCGGCAGAGATCCCCGCTCCGTAGTAAAGGTATGGGAATTTGACGAATCTGTCGCATCCATTGAAGACCTGAAAGAAGGGATGGTGCTTCCGGGAATCGTAAGCAACGTAACGAATTTTGGTGCTTTTGTCAACATAGGTATCAAGCAGGACGGTCTCATTCATGTATCCCAAATGGGTGAAAAATACGTCAGGGACCCCCTGGATGTGGTCAGGCTTCATCAGCATGTCATGGTCAGGGTGATCAGTGTTGACACGGAACGGAACAGGATTCAGCTGCGCCTGGAGCGTAACTGAGAAAGGATAACTCCCGTTACCACAATCACGATCCCGGCTGTCTGGAACAGGTTCAGGGTTTCGATTCCCAGGACAAATCCTGCAGCAGCCGTGACTATAGGGATCACGGCCGCAAAGGTATTTGTACGTGTTACTCCCAGTTCCCTGATGGCAGTAGTGAACATCAGAAATGCAATGCTCGAACATAAAACAGACAGCATCAGGACCGGATACCAGAAATTGCTGTCTGTCAGAAAGTGTGAGACGTCGGTTCTCCGTACATCATAGAGCAGGGTAGGTGCCAGAAAGTATACAGCTCCCAGAGCGTGCTGGTAAAAGGTCACGGTAAAAGCGTTGTAGGTCATGGTGATCTTTTTCAGTATTACGGTATGTCCCACAGCCGAGAACACGGCCATAAAAAGAAACAGTATCCCGGCAGGAATATTGGTTCCGGGAAGATTCGAAGTATTCCCCAGTGTGAACCCCCATTTGCCAAAAACCACCATAAGCAGGCCCGGCAGGGTGAGAAAGATACCCAGGATATTACCAAGGGTGACTTTCTCCCTGTAAAAGGAAACTCCTGCGATCAGACCAAAAATGGGGATGCTCGATACGATCACCGAGCTCAGGGTGGGACTTGCCGTGAGTTTTACGCCGAATGCTTCCCCGATAAAGTAAAAGAAAGGTTCCATCAGGGCCAGGCCCATGAACCACAGGACATCTTTCTTTCTTTTGATTCGCTCAATGGATCCTGTCAACTTGCCAACAACAAAGAGGATCAGGGCCGCTACGGATATTCTTGTGAATATGAGAAAAAATACGGGAACGTTATAGACCAGCAGCCTGTTGGTCCAAAAAAACGATATTCCCCAAAGAAATACCGTGCTGCATATGAGAAGGTATGCCTTGATACGTTGTCTGGTCATGTCACATCAGGGGCAAAACAGGGGGTTTCTGAACGATCTGGCCGTTTTCGGCTGCCAGTGTCCCGTTTACAAATACGTGAGAGACCGAGGAAGAAAATCTGTACCCTTCCATCGGGCTCCACCGGCAGGTATATTCCAGTTGCGATTTTGTCACCAGGTGTTCCTTTTCAGGATCAATGAGCACCAGGTCGGCGTAAAAACCCTCCCTGATGAAACCCCGTTCCTTTATTCCGAATATGGATGCGGGCCTGTGACAACAGGCGTTTACAAGAGATGTCAGGGACAATTTATCATCCTTTACGCATTCCATGAGCATCTGTACCGTGTGCTGGATCAGGGGAATACCCGAGGGTGCAGTGGTATAGGGACGTTGCTTTTCTTCCCAGGTATGCGGGGCGTGATCTGAACCTATGGCCTGGATGTCCCCGTTTTCAATGGCTTCTATGATGGCATCCCGGTCTTCTGTGGTCTTGACGGCAGGGTTGCATTTGATCTGTGTGCCGTAGCGGACATAATCATTACGGGTGAACCAGATATGAGGCAACGATGCTTCGCAGCTGATCCCCTCGTGGATGCGACGTGCCTTGCGGATCAATTCCACTTCTTCCTTGGTGCTTATATGGAGGATGTGGAGCCGAGCCCTGTGTTTCAGAGCAAGATCCAGAGCCTTTCGCGTTGAGGTGATGCAGGCTTCCCGGCTACGGATGGTGCTGTGCAGGATCAAAGGGATATCGTCACCGTAATGGGAACGTGCCAGTTCCGTGTTTTTTCTGATAACGGATTCTTCTTCACAATGTGTGGCAATGATACCCTGGTAGTTTTTAAAAAAGATATCCAGAACGGCCGGATCGTCCACCAGCATATTCCCGGTAGAGGACCCCATGAATATTTTCAGTCCGCAACAATGCTTTTTGGGAGCGAACACCTCTTCAGGATTGGTGTTGGTAGATCCCATATAGAAGGCGTAGTTCACGTACATGTTGGCAGCTGCCAGATCATACTTGTGCTCCAGTGCCGGTGTGGTGGTTACAGGGGGTGTGTTGTTGGGCATGTCCATGACCGAGGTAACCCCTCCCAGCAATGCCGCCCGGCTTTCCTGGGTCATGCTCCCTTTCCGGATCTGTCCCGGCTCCCTGAAATGGACCTGGTCGTCTATAATTCCCGGTATCAGGACCTTTCCTGCAGCATCCAGGTCCATATCCCTGTCAGGGCAATACCGTAAAGCGTCCTGCTCGGCTTTTTCTCCCTGAAAGATCTTGTCAATACGCTGTCCTTTCAATATGACGCAGCCCCTGATGGACGATCCTTCATTAACAATCGTGGCGTTCCTAATCAGAATATGCATGACATTACTTTTTCCCGGGGATTCTGCTGAGACGGAGCCGGAGCACTCCCCAGAAAGCTTCACCAAAAATGCCGCTGCTCATCTTGGAAGTGCCTTCGGTCCTGTCCACGAAAATGATGGGGACTTCCGCCACCCTGAAGCCCAGCTTGTAGGCATAGTATTTCATTGATATCTGGAATCCGTATCCTTTCATGCGGATCCATCCGAAATCTATACTTTCCAGTACCCGCCTGTGGTAACATATAAAGCCTGCAGTACAATCGTAAACAGGCATGTTCAGCACCGTACGTACGAAAGCGGAAGCGAACCAGGACATGATCACACGGCCAATAGGCCAGTTGATCACGCTAACTCCTTTACTGTAACGGGATCCAATGGATACGTCAGCTCTGTTCCTGCAGGATTCCACAAGACGCGGAAGGTCGTCCGGGTTGTGTGAAAAATCCGCATCCATCTCTGTAAGGTACGTGTAAGTATGTGCAAGACCCCAGCGAAAGCCATCCATGTAGGCAGTGCCCAGACCCATTTTACCCTTACGTTCCATTAAATGCAGCCGATCCGGGAATTCTTTCATCAGACGTCGGATGATCTCTGCAGTTCCGTCAGGAGATCCGTCATCTACAACCAGGATGTCAAAAGGTTCTTCCAGTGAAAATACTTTCCGGACTATCTTTTCTGCATTTTCCTTTTCATTATAGGTAGGAATTATGACCAGATTTTTTTCTTGCATATGCTAAATAAACAGTACCACAACGGTGCGTCAAATATAGGCATAATTTTTGTTTCTGATTTTGTCGTTGATTCTGTGGAGAATACATTTTTTAACACGGGTTTCCCGGAATATTTTCACAAATAATTTGGTTTAGAAGAAATAAAACACTTATCTTTGCATCCCCTTTCGCGAGGGAGGGTATTAAAGAAGTTCATTGACAAATTGGAAGAACAAGTACACAACTAAGAGTACAATAAAGAGTAGAGCGTTGATTTCTTAAAAGAAAGGAATAAAGAGCGTAACGGGACGAGCGAAGAGTGTAAAAACAAATTTACAATGAAGAGTTTGATCCTGGCTCAGGATGAACGCTAGCGGCAGGCTTAACACATGCAAGTCGAGGGGCAGCACGGGTAGCAATACCTGGTGGCGACCGGCGCAAGGGTGCGTAACGCGTGAGCAACATGCCCTATACAGGGGGATAAACCAGGGAAACTTGGACTAATACCCCATAGCATTTATTTATGGCATCATGAATAAATTAAAGCTTCGGTGGTATAGGATTGGCTCGCGTGACATTAGCTAGATGGTGAGGTAACGGCTCACCATGGCGATGATGTCTAGGGGTTCTGAGAGGAAGGCCCCCCACACTGGGACTGAGACACGGCCCAGACTCCTACGGGAGGCAGCAGTGAGGAATATTGGACAATGGATGGAAATCTGATCCAGCCATGCCGCGTGCAGGAAGACGGCCCTATGGGTTGTAAACTGCTTTTATACGGGAGCAATAAGGTCTACGTGTAGACTGATGAGAGTACCGTATGAATAAGCATCGGCTAACTCCGTGCCAGCAGCCGCGGTAATACGGAGGATGCGAGCGTTATCCGGATTTATTGGGTTTAAAGGGTGCGTAGGCGGCCTTGTAAGTCAGCGGTGAAATTTTGCAGCTTAACTGTAAAAGTGCCGTTGATACTGTGAGGCTAGGATTTGGTTGCTGTGGGTGGAATGTGTGGTGTAGCGGTGAAATGCTTAGAGATCACACAGAATATCGATTGCGAAGGCAGCTCACAAAGCCAAGATTGACGCTGAGGCACGAAAGTGTGGGGATCAAACAGGATTAGATACCCTGGTAGTCCACACTGTAAACGATGATAACTCGCTGTCGGCGATATACAGTCGGTGGCCAAGCGAAAGCGATAAGTTATCCACCTGGGGAGTACGACCGCAAGGTTGAAACTCAAAGGAATTGACGGGGGCCCGCACAAGCGGAGGAACATGTGGTTTAATTCGATGATACGCGAGGAACCTTACCCGGGCTCGAACGGTGCAGGAATATGGTAGAGATATCATAGCTAGCAATAGTCTGTATCGAGGTGCTGCATGGTTGTCGTCAGCTCGTGCCGTGAGGTGTCGGCTTAAGTGCCATAACGAGCGCAACCCTTGTCATTAGTTACCATCAGGTCAAGCTGGGGACTCTAATGAGACTGCCACCGTAAGGTGAGAGGAAGGGGGGGATGACGTCAAATCAGCACGGCCCTTATGTCCGGGGCGACACACGTGTTACAATGGGGGGTACAGAGGGCAGCCATCCGGCGACGGAGCGCCAATCTCAAAAACCCTTCTCAGTTCGGATTGGAGTCTGCAACCCGACTCCATGAAGTTGGATTCGCTAGTAATCGCGCATCAGCCATGGCGCGGTGAATACGTTCCCGGGCCTTGTACACACCGCCCGTCAAGCCATGGAAGCTTGGGGTGCCTGAAGTTCGTGACCGCAAGGAGCGACCTAGGGCAAAACAAGTAACTGGGGCTAAGTCGTAACAAGGTAGCCGTACCGGAAGGTGTGGCTGGAACACCTCCTTTTTGGAGCAAGTTCCGTTACGTGCTCTGCTCTTTTTCTTCCAATTTTTT
>LFRM01040889.1_pt2 | contig 27908 bp, 28 predicted proteins | sample 618341 | NCBI WGS metagenome assembly LFRM01 (sample SAMN03654438, study PRJNA283298) | anaerobic digester metagenome | isolation source: pool of bioreactors CSTR01a, CSTR02a, and CSTR03a thermophilic anaerobic... | place: Denmark: Kgs. Lyngby | collected 2014-05-21 | reverse complement strand
TTTATGTTTTTTAGGTACAGGATTTAATATAAGGCCACCCCCAAAGGTTTCAAGAGGAGAGTAGAACCTAATAATAAAGGGGTCCTTTCTTTTAAGAGCTATTGCTTCTTCAAGCCTTAACTGGGCGTAAGCTTTTTCACCGGCTCTAATTTCGCCTGTGCCGATTAAAACAACTTTAGCCATCATTTCCCTAGACCCAACGTAAAAGTGGACTCTGTCATTGTTTTCGAGCCTCCTCTTAGTGTTTTTAAAGAGAGTAATTGAAACATCCAGCAGCATAGAGGATTCTAATGAATCAGCCTTAGCAAGAACGTCTCCTCTAGCTATATCTTTCTTTTTTAAATTGGTAAGATTAATAGCAGTTCTTTGGCCAGCTGACGCTGAGCCAACATCTTTATCGTGAACCTGTATATTTCTTACCTTAGATTTTGTCATAGAAGGGTAGAGCATAACATCATCGCCTGCATCTAAGCTGCCTTCTATCATGGTGCCAGTAACTACTGTACCAAAACCCTTGATTGAAAAGACTCTGTCTATTGGCATCCTAAAATTCTTTTTATTTGTATTTTTGTTTTCGATTGTTTTAGATATTTTTAAAATTTCATCTTTAAGATAATCAATATTATCCATAGTCTTAGAAGAAACTTTAACTATTTCGCTATCTTCTAAAAAAGTTCCAAGTAAAAGGGTGTTTACATCATCTTCTACAAGGCTTAACATTTCATCATCTACAGTATCAATTTTAGTAATAACTGGTATTCCTTTAGTTATACCTAAACTTTTAATTATATCAAAGTGCTCTATAGTTTGAGGCATTACGCCTTCGTCTGCTGCAATTACAAGAAGGACTATATCGATGCCTTGAGCACCAGCTAGCATGTTTTTTATGAATTTTTCATGACCAGGCACATCAATTATTCCTATATCAAGAAGATCATCATTTTCCATATATGTAAAACCTAGCTCGATGGTGATTCCTCTTCTTTTTTCCTCTGTTAGCCTGTCTGTATCAGTTCCAGTTAAAGCTTTTATGAGCCAGGTCTTACCGTGGTCTACATGGCCGGCTGTTCCGACTACTACGTTTTTCATTTTATAGCTCCTTTATTGCATCCTTTATAACTTCTATTTCATCATCATCAACAGTTCTTAAGACAAATATCAGTTTATCTTTATTAATTCTTGCTATGATAGGTATTCTAAAACTTCTTAGTTTTCTTTCTATTTTTTCTGGAGTTAGTTTATTATGAACTATGCTTACTCCGTATCCATCAAGATACGTAGTAGGGGCCGAGCCACCGCCGATTTGATCTTTTGTTTCTACAACCTCAGCAGAAACGCCATCAATTAAATTTAATTCTTGCTCTAGTTTTTCTGCTTTAGTTTTTATAGTTTCGGGTTTTGATGTAATCATCTTTAAAGTAGGGATCTCATCTTTAGCTTTATCCTCATCTAAGTATGTTCTAAGGGTAACTTCAAGAGAAGCGAGGGTCATCTTATCAATTCGTAATGCTCTTGCTAGGGGATGTTTCTTTAACTTATCAATGAATATTGCCTTGCCTATGATTATGCCGCACTGTGGGCCTCCTAAGAGCTTATCGCCGCTAAAGAGGGCTAAATCTATGCCGCTATTTACAGCATCAAGAACAGTAGGTTCTGATAATCCGTACTTAGATAAATCAATTAAAAGACCGCTTCCCATGTCATATATTACTGGAATGGACTTTTCTTCGCCTAGCTTTACTAGTTCATCTAAGCTGACATCTTCAGTGAAGCCGACTATCTTATAGTTACTGGTATGAACCTTCATAAGAGCTGCTGTTTTTTCATCATCTATTGCCAATTCATAGTCAGAAAGCTTGGTCTTATTAGTTGTGCCTATTTCTTTTAAGCTGCATCCGCTTTGTTTCATAATATCGGGTATTCTAAAAGAACCTCCGATTTCAACGAGCTCTCCGCGAGATACTATCATTTCTTTTCCATATCCCATAGCGGATAAAGTAAGCATTGTGGCTGCTGCATTATTATTTACGACCATTGCAGCTTCCATTCCTGTAAGTTTTTTCAGTATATATTCTACATGGGAGTGGCGAAGACCACGGCTACCTTTAGATAAGTCATATTCTAAGTTTGAATAGGACGTAGCAGAATTTAAAGCTGCTTTTGAAGCCTCATAACTTAGTTTAGATCTACCTAGATTAGTATGAATTACAGTACCAGTAGCGTTTATAACTTTTCTTATGCTAAGCTGCTTTTTCTTTTGAATTTTACTTAATATATTAGCAAGTAGCTTATCGTAATCTAAGACATAACTATCATCAGCTTTTGATATTTCATTTCTTAAATTCGCTATTTCTTCTCTTATGGAATCGAGAACTAGAGCTTTAGGTAGTTCTTTTATGTATTCAAAAAGGCATTGCTCTTGCAATACCTCGTCTATTTTAGGAATTTTCCTCATAATTTCATTATTCATTTTAACCTCCAATTAATTAAATGGCGGAAGCATGTGGGAATTGAACCCACCTAGGAAGCTCTTAACTCCCCAAACCAGTTTTGAAGACTGGAGGGCACACCAGCACCCATCTGCTTCCAAATTAATTCTTAATCTTTTATTTGTATTGACGTAACATCGCGTTTTTTTACTTGACCTATAATTTCAGCGCATTCTAAGCTCTGTTTAAGGTCGCTTATTAGTTTTAATGCTTGTTTTTCAGGCAGGGAAATAAGTAGTCCTCCTGAAGTTTCTGGATTAAAGTATACATTTAGTAGGTTTTCTGATATTTTAGTATCTAGTGAAATATCAGCTCCTACGTAGCTTTTGTTTCTAAGAGTTCCGCCAGGAATTATGTCTGGCATCGCCAGCTCAACGGCGCCACCTAAAATAGGGACTTTACTCTTAAATATTTCTAAAGTTTTTCCGCTTCCTACTGCCATTTCGTAGAGATGGCCAAGAAGGCCAAAGCCTGTTATATCTGTACAGCTGTTAACTTTATATTTACTCATAATCTCAAAAGCTGATTTATTTAGCATTGCCATATATTCTATAGCTTTATCTGTTGCTTCTTTTGGTATATGACCGCCTTTAAAAGCATTATTAATTATTCCGTTACCAATAGGTTTAGTAAGAATTAACAAATCACCTTCCTTGGCATTGTCATTTCTAAGGACCTTATCTATTTCTGTTATTCCAGTTACTGATAATCCGTATTTAGGCTCATTATCGTTTAGAGTATGGCCTCCTGCAATTACAGCTCCAGCTTCAATTACCTTTTCATATCCGCCTTCTAAGATGCTTCTTACGTATTCTAGGTTCATATCAGAAGGGAAGGCTAATATATTCATACAAAGATTAGGGCTAGCTCCCATGGCATATATGTCACTTAGAGAATTGCTCGCCGCTATCTGACCAAAAAGGTAAGGATCATCAACCATAGGAGGAAATAGATCCACCGATTGCACTAATACTTTCTTTTCGTCTATCTTATATACTGCTGCGTCATCGCTGCTTCCATAACCTACGAGTAGGTTAGTGGTATCTCCCATAGGAAGACCACATAAAATCTGTGAAAGGACACCCGGTCCTACCTTAGCCGCTCAGCCGCCGCTAGCAGTTAGTTTTGTCAGTTTAAGTTCTTTTGTCATAAAATCCTCCGCCTGTTATTACCACCATTATATACTATTCAAACAATTATTCAATAATATAGTTTAAATTCTTATGAGTTTTGTGAAATCGGTTGAAAAATGCCCCATTTTGTGTATAATATATTTGTAAAATCAGTGAGGAGAATTATGGATAAATTAAAAATTAATAGAATAAATGAACTTGCAAGAAAGAAAAAAAGTGAAGGTCTTACTCCTTATGAAACGGCTGAACAGGCTGTTTTAAGGGAGGAATACTTAAAAAGCATTAGAAAGAATTTAAAAGATCAACTTGATAATATAGAGATAGTAGACTAGCGAGGAAGTGACATAAATGGAAAAACGAAACGTATACATGGACTACTCAGCAACTACGCCGCTAAAAGGCGAAGTTCTTGATGCCATGATGCCGTATCTTAAAGAAAATTACGGAAATCCTTCCAGTATTTATTCAAAGGGAATTGAAAGCAAAGAAGCTATAAAGCAGTCTAGAACTAAAATTTCACGGCTTATAGGTTCTAAAAGTGATGAAATATATTTTACGAGCTCCGGAAGCGAAGCTGATAACTGGGCCATATTTGGAGCTTTAAAAGGTAATGGCAAGCATATAGTTACAAGTAAAATTGAGCACCCAGCAATATTAAATACCTTGTCATACTTAGAAACAAAGGGCTATGATGTAACATATCTAGATGTTAATGAATCAGGATTAGTAAATCCTGATGACTTAGAAAAAGCTATAAGAGATGATACNNTAGCTCATGATAAAAACGTCCTCTTTCACAGCGACGCAGTTCAGGCACTTGGCAATATTCCAGTTGATGTTAATAAACTAGGCGTTGATATGATGTCTTTTTCAGCTCATAAAATATATGGGCCTAAGGGAATAGGTGCTTTATACATTAAAGAAGGCATAGAAATTGAAAACTTCGTATATGGAGGCGGCCAGGAAAATGGAAAAAGAGCAGGAACAGAAAACGTTCCAGCTATTATAGGCTTTGGAAAAGCCGCAGAGCTTGCTATGAACTGTTTAAAAGAACATGTATGCCATTGCCTGGATCTTAGAAATTACTTAGCAGATGAGCTATATGCGGCTGTATTTGATTCACATGTAAACGGAACTATGCTTGATAGACTACCAGGTAATTTAAACGTTTCATTTGATTATGCAGAAGGTGAAGCAATACTACTCATGCTAGACTATATGGGGATATCTGTTTCAACTGGCTCTGCCTGCGGCTCATCTGATAGCGTACCATCACATGTTTTAACTGCAATAGGAGTACCTGAGTCAAGGATACACGGAACTATTAGATTCTCTATCGGTTGTTTTACCACTAAAGATGATGTGGATTACGTTGTAAAGGCAGTTAAAGAAGTTACTAAGAAATTAAAGGAATTATCTCCATTAAAATAGCAAAAGAGGAGTTAAATATTATGAATATGTATAATGACATAGTTATGGATCACTTTATGAACCCAAGAAATGTAGGGGAAATGAAAGAACCAGACGGTATAGGAATATATGGCAGCCCTACATGCGGCGATTTAATGCAAATCCACATTAAGATTGAAGATGACGTAATTACTGATGCCAAATTCAAAGCTTATGGATGCGGCTCTGCTATAGCGTCTTCTAGCATGGCTACTACTTTAATAATCGGGCTTAAAGTAGAAGAAGCACTGAAACTTACAAACGGTGAGATAGTAGATAAGCTAGAAGGACTTCCTGAAGCTAAGATTCACTGCTCAGTGCTAGCTGATATGGCTATTAAAAAGGCGATTTTTGATTATGCTGAATCAAATGATAAGCATTACGATGCATTAAAAGGCTTTGATCCTTATGAAATGCAAGAAGAAGAGCACGTTTGCATATGCGGTAAAGACGAGGAATCGTAATGGAATCCTTAAATGATAAGAAGGTAGTTATTGGATTAAGTGGCGGTGTCGACAGTGGAGCCGCTGCTTTGTTATTAATAAACAAAGGCTACGATGTACATGCACTTTATCTTATTGTTAAAGGCGGCGACACAGAGCATGAGGAAGCTAGGAAAATATCAGATAAATTAGGAATTCCAATAAATATCAAAGATGTAAGCGCTGATTTTGATGAAAAAGTTATAAAATATTTTATCGATAGATATAACAAAGGCATGACGCCGTCTCCATGCATTATATGTAATAGAGAAATAAAGTTTAAATACCTTATAGATGAGGCAGATAGTATTGGTGCTAAATACATAGCTACTGGCCACTATGCTAAAATAACTGAAATAGATGGTAAAAAGTATATAGGAGTGTCTAAAAATAGAAAAAAAGATCAGTCATATATGCTTGCAAATCTAACAGATGAGCAAATTGAAAGATTAATACTTCCATTAGAGGATTTTTCTGATAAGGAAACTATAAGAAAAATTGCCGAGGATATAGGAAATGATGTTTCAAGTAAAAAGGATAGCCAAGAGCTTTGCTTTGTAAGCCCTGAAACCACTCACATCAACTACTTAAAAGGTAGAGGCGTTGATATCAATGGCGGTGAATATATTGATAAAGAAGGTAATGTAATTGGAATAAATTCCGGATACCAATGCTACACTATTGGACAAAGAAAAGGATTAAATATTGCACTTGGGCAAAGAATGTTTGTAACAAATATTGACCATGAGAAAAACAAAGTTACTCTTGGAACTAACAGCGAACTTTTTACTAATAAAGCAACTACCAGACATAATAGGATTATCGTTAACCAAGGCGACTATGACATTAAAGTCAGATTTTCAAGTGGCACGGTACACGGTAAAATAATTAATTTTGATAGAGAAAATGATCTTCTTGAAATAGAGTTTAATGAGCCTGTAAGGGCAGTTACACCTGGGCAATTTCTAGTTTTGTATAAAGATGATGTAGTTGTAGGGATAGGTGAAATATTTAATGACACGACTGCCTAATTATGTTATAATGAGTAGTGATATCACAGCGAAGGGAAAGTAATATGGACAAATTAGGTTTAAATGAGATTAGAAAACTTTTCATAGATTTTTTTGAAAAAAGAGGGCATTATGTAGCCAAAAGCGCTTCATTAATTCCTAGAAATGATAACAGTTTACTTATTATAAATTCCGGCATGGCGCCACTCAAACCATATTTTTCATGCGCAGAAACTCCGCCTGCAAAGCGAATGACAACTTGTCAAAAATGCATAAGAACAGGCGATATAGAAAACGTAGGTGTAACTTCAAGACATGCTACCTTCTTTGAAATGCTTGGTAACTTTAGTTTTGGTGACTATTTTAAAGAACAATCATTAAGATGGGGATGGGAATTTATAACAGATTATCTTCATATGCCTACGGAAAATGTATGGGCTACAGTATACGAAGAAGACGATGAAGCATATGAAATATGGAAGAAGCTTGGAATGCCCGAAGAAAAAATAGTGAGGCTTGGCAAAGAGGACAATTTCTGGGAGATTGGACTTGGTCCTTGTGGTCCTTGCTCAGAGCTATATTTTGACAGAGGAGAAAAATTCGGTTGCGGCAAAGAAGACTGTAAACCAGGTTGCGATTGCGATAGATATATAGAATTTTGGAACCACGTATTTACTCAGTACTCAAGAGAAGAAGACGGCAGCTACACTGATTTAGCTAATCCTAATATTGATACTGGTATGGGTCTTGAAAGATTAGCATGTATTATGCAAGATGTTGATTCAATATTTGATGTAGATACTATTAAATATATATTAGACGGAGTTACATGCCTTGCTAATGTAGAATATAAAGACGGCGAAGCTGAAAGCGATATGAGCATAAGAATCATAACTGACCACATAAGGTCTATGGTATTTATGATCAGCGACGGAATTCTTCCAAGCAACGAAGGCAGAGGCTACGTTTTAAGAAGAATAATTAGAAGAGCTGCAAGACACGGGAAGATGCTTGGAATTAAAGCAGGCTTTTTAACAAATTTAACCGATCTTGTAATTGAAGTTTCCGGTGAAGCATATCCAGAACTTATCGAAGAGAAAGACTTTATTAAAAAGATTATTTCAGTTGAAGAAGATAAATTTGCTCAAACTTTAGATCAAGGCATGCTCATACTTAAGACATATATAGACGAAATGAATGAGGAAAAAAACCAGAGATTAGACGGCCGTTTAGCCTTTAAGCTTTATGATACGTATGGTTTTCCGCTAGAGCTTACTCAGGAGATCTTAGCTGAGCACAACAAAGCTATTGATTTAAACGGCTTTAAAGAAAACATGCAAAAGCAGCGTGAAATGGCTAGAAGTAGTCAAAAATGTTCTAGTGATGAGGCGTGGAATGACGCGAGGGATTACAGTAATATTCCTCCAACTAAATTCACAGGCTATACTGAGGCAAAATCAGAGTCTAAAATCCTTTATACTGATACTAATAGCTGCGGTAAAATGCTAATTATACTTGACAAGACGCCTTTTTACGCTACTAACGGCGGGCAGCTAAATGATATGGGTAAATTACATAACAAAGACTTTAAATGCAATATCGTTGATGTAATAAAGGAAAACGATGCTTATCTACATATAGCTGAAAATGTAGAAGGTGATTTAAAGGTAGGCGAAACTGTAGTTGCTGAAATTGATCAGGTGATTAGAAATAACACATCAAGAAACCATAGTTCTACTCATTTACTTCAAAAAGCTCTTCAGGAAATAGTGGGAGAGCATGTTCACCAAGCAGGTTCTTTAGTTGCTAATAATTATTTAAGATTCGATTTCAATCATTTTGAGGCTGTTACAAAACAGGATTTAAAAAGGGTAGAAGACAGAGTAAATGAAATGATTAACATGTTTTTACCTGTAACTCATGAGGAAATGAGCATAGAAAAAGCTAGAGAAATGGGAGCTACAGCTCTATTTGGAGAAAAATATGGCGATACAGTAAGAGTTATTAAGATGGGTGATTACAGCGCTGAGTTATGCGGAGGCACCCACGTTGAGAATACAGGTTTTATAGGCAGTTTCAAGATATTAAGTGAAGCAGGCGTAGCTTCAGGTGTAAGAAGAATAGAAGCTTTGACTGGAAAAGAAGTGCTTACCACCTTAAATAAATATGAGGATATGCTCAACGAAATATCTACTCGCATGAAGACGACTACCTTTGGTATATCTGAAAGACTCTTAAACATACTTGAAGAAAACAAAGAACTTAAAAAAGCTGTTAAAGAATTTAAAGATAGCACTATGTGCGATGCTGCGAGCAATTTGATAGATGATGCTACTGAAATTAATGGTATAAAGCTATTAACTAAGAGATTTAAAGATACTGATATTGACCAGTTAAGAAAATTAACTGATGATATAAAGTCGGAAAATAAAAAAGTTATTATGGTATTTGCATCGGAGACTAACGATAAGATTATGTTTATCGTTTCCGTTTCTGATGATTTAGTTGAACAAGGCTATCATGCTGGAAAGATGATAAAAACTATTGCAAGCGTTGCTGGAGGCGGTGGAGGTGGCAAAGCCAACATGGCTCAAGCTGGTGCAAAAGATCCATCAAAAATAGATGAAGCCCTTGATATTGCAAAAACTCTAATCTGAGGAGGTTATTATGAAACGAGATACTTTAATGTTTAAAACAGAAAAAACGGAAGATAAATCAAAAAAAGAAATACTTACAGAAATCTTTGATGCTCTTGAAGAAAGAGGATATAACGCTATAGATCAAATGGTAGGTTACCTTACATCCGGAGATCCTTCATATATCACTAGCCATAACAACGCTAGGAATATGATAACAAAAATGGACAGAGATGATTTATTAGAGGAAGTTATAAAGGCTTACCTTGATAAATAGCATTCGAATATTGGCTCTCGATGTTGGAGACAAGACTATAGGTGTTGCGGTAAGTGATCCACTTGGCATTATTGCTCAAGGCATTACCACAGTGGAAAGAATAGGTATTAAAAAGGATACTAATAGAATCGTAGACTATGTTAAGGAATATGAATGTAGCGCGGTTGTATTAGGTCTTCCTATAAACTTAGATGGCTCTGATAGCGTGCAAACTCAAAAGGTGTATGATTTTAAAACGAAACTTGAAAACAAATTTAGAAGCACGGGGCTTTCACACGTTAAACTTGAGTGGCAAGATGAAAGACTTACTACTGTTATGGCAGAGCGAGTACTAATTGATGCTGATGTTAGCAGAAAAAACCGTAAAAAAGTTATTGATAAACAAGCAGCCGTTATAATTTTGCAGAGTTACTTAGATAGGATGTCAAATGTACAAAGTTAATAAATTGGAATTTTTAAGAGAAAATAGTTACTGGGGTAGAGGAATAATAATAGGCAAAAATAGTCATAGTGCTGTAGTTGCCTATTTTATTATGGGAAGAAGTGAAAATAGCAGAAACAGATACTTCTTTGCTGAAGGTGATAATATTGCTATAGCGCCATTTGAAAATAAGAAGGATTTTGATCCAAGCCTAGTTGTATATTATCCTGTAAAAAAATACAAAAACAGCTTAATTGTAACTAATGGTGATCAAACTGACACTATTTATGACTTTTTAAGTGAAGATAAGTCTTTTGAAGCTGCCCTTAGAACTAGGAAATTTGAACCAGATGTTCCAAATTACACGCCTAGGATAAGCGGCATCTTATATTTTAGTGATCTTGATTTTAAATATAAGATGAGCATATTAAAAAACAGAGATTCTGAGGGCTCAACTTGCAATAGGCAGTTCTTTGAATACTCAGCTAAAGAAGGGGAGGGACACTTTATTCATACGTATATGGAAAATGATAATCCGCTACCTACATTTGCTGGAGAACCTAAAACGGTTGAAATACCAGATGATTTCGATGAATTTGGAAACACAATTTGGAATAACTTAGATGAAGATAATAAGATATCTCTGATGATTAAGTTTATAAATCTTGATACCAAAAATACTAAAACTAAAATATATAATAAGAGAAAGGGCGATTAATGGATAACACAATGATTTATATGTCTCCATTTTCTACTCGTTATGCCAGCGAAGATATGAAATATATCTTTTCAGATACTAAGAAATTTACAACTTGGCACGAGCTTTGGATTGCTCTTGCAAAAGCAGAGCGGGAGCTAGGATTAAATGTTACTAAAGAGCAGATAGATGAGATGATCACAAATAAAGATATAATCGATTTTGACGTTGCTAAAGCTAGAGAAAAAGAAGTAAGGCATGATGTGATGAGTCATATTTATGCTTATGGTAAAAGATGCCCTAAAGCTGAACCTATAATACACTTAGGAGCTACTTCTTGCTACGTAGGCGATAACACTGATGTTATTTTAATGAGAGAATCTCTTAAGTTGGTAATGAAAAAGCTTGTTCAGGTTATGAAGAATCTCGCAGCATTCTCCAATGAATACAAAGATCTTCCATGCCTAGGATATACCCATCTTCAGCCAGCTCAGCTAACTACCGTTGGTAAAAGAGCTAGCCTGTGGCTATATGAGCTATATATGGACGCTGTAGAAGTTGAACGAAAGATAGATGAGCTTATGCTCCTTGGTTCTAAGGGAACAACTGGTACCCAGGCAAGTTTTATGGAGCTATTTGAAGGCGACGAAAATAAAGTAAAAGAACTTGATAAGATAATAGCCAGAGAAATGGATTTTAGGGAATGTGTAAAAGTTTCAGGGCAAACGTATTCGAGAAAAATAGACAGCATGGTTTTATCGATTCTTTCTGGAATCGCTCAAAGCGCTTCTAAATTCTCTAACGATATGAGAATACTACAATCATTTGGTGAAATGGAAGAGCCCTTTGAAAAGAGTCAAATAGGTTCATCTGCTATGCCATATAAAAGAAACCCGATGAGATCCGAAAGAATTACATCTATTGCAAGGCACGTAATTGTTAATTCTTTAAACCCATCTTTTACGGCTGCTACTCAGTGGTTTGAAAGGTCTTTAGATGATTCTGCAAATAAAAGAGTTACAATTCCAGAAAGCTTTTTAGCAATTGACAGCATTTTAAACCTATATATTAATATCACATCTGATATGGTTGTTTATCCTAAGGTTATAAATTCTAGAATCATGGAAAAACTACCGTTTATCGCTACTGAAAATATAATGATGGAAGCTGTTAAACGCGGTGGAAACCGCCAGAAGCTCCATGAACTTTTAAGAGTTCACTCTCATGCTGCTACTTTGCAGGTTAAAACTGAAGGTGAGCAGAATGATCTAGTGGACAGATTGGCTAACGATAATAGTTTTATGTTAACTAAAGAGGAAATTTTAAGTCAGCTTGATCCTTTGCTATATGTTGGAAGAAGCTGCAGTCAAGTTACTGAGCTTTTAGATGATTTAATCAAGCCGTTTATAGAAAAGTATTCCTGTAATGATGAATTGAATACAGAAATTAACGTATAAAGGAGCCTAATTATGGAACTTAAATATGGATGTAATCCAAATCAAAAACCAGCTAGTGTATATATGGAAGATAAAATCGAATTACCTTTTAAGGTCTTAAACGGTAAACCTGGATATATAAACCTTTTGGATGCTTTAAACGGCTGGCAACTAGTTGCTGAGCTTAAAAAAGCTACAGGAATACCTGCAGCTACTTCGTTTAAACATGTAAGCCCAACAGCGGCAGCTATTGGTAATGTAATGAGCGATAAATTAAAAAGAGCATATTTTGTAGATGACATAATAGGATTAGATAAGTCTCCCATAGCTACGGCTTACGCAAGGGCTAGAGGAGCTGACAGGATGTCTTCCTTTGGAGATTTTATATCGCTAAGTGATACATGCGATGAAACATGCGCAAATATAATAAAGAGGGAAGTTTCTGACGGCATAATTGCTCCTGGTTTTACTGACGAAGCCTTGAAAATTCTCAAAAGTAAAAAAAGAGGAAATTATGTAATCTTAAAAATTGATTCTGAATATGTTCCTTTAGAAACTGAGAAAAAGCAAGTATTTGGCGTAACTTTTGAGCAAAAAAGAAACGATGTTGAAATAAATAGGGACTCTATGAAAAACATTGTTACTGAGAATAAAGAGCTTGGTGAAGCTGCTATAAACAATCTTTTAGTGGCATCAATTACTCTTAAGTACACTCAGTCAAACTCCATTGCTTTTGCAGCTGACGGCCAAGTTATAGGCGTTGGAGCAGGTCAGCAGTCAAGAATACACTGCACAAGGCTAGCTGGAAGCAAGGCTGATAACTGGATTCTAAGACAAACAGACAAAGTATTAAACTTACCTTTTAGGCCTGAAATTGGCCGAGCTGTAAGGGATAATTTCATAGATAGATACATAGCTTTGGAAAACACTCCTGAGTCCATATTAGATTTCGACTTTACCGAACTCTTTGATGATAGACCTGAAATATTTCTCAAGCGTGAAAAATATGAATTGATTGGAAAGGCAAATAATATTGCTCTAGCTTCTGATGCATTCTTTCCTTTTGAAGATAATATAGAAAGAGCACATAAAAGCAATGTTAAATATGTAGTTCAACCTGGTGGCTCAATCAGAGATGATGAGGTTATAGAAACATGCGATAAATACGATATGGTTATGGTATTTAATGGAATCAGGCTATTTCATCACTAGGAGAATATTATAAACTATGAAATCTAAACGATTAAAAAAACGGTATATTATTTTGATATTATTGTTTTTAACTATTATTTGGGTAGTTTTTACTAATACTCATATTCAAACTACAAGGCTAGAGATAAAAAACAGCAATATTCTCAGTGGTTTTACTGGTTACAAAATAGCTGTAATTGCAGATTTACATAACAAAGATTGGGGAAATAAATTAATAAAGCCTCTAGAGGATGAAGCTCCAGATATCATCGTAATTGTAGGCGACTTAATTGATTCTTCGCATACTGATTTAGATATCGCCCTTGATTTTATAGGTAATGCAAAACAGATTGCCCCTGTATACTATGTTTCAGGTAATCACGAAGCGTGGAGTAACCAGTATGAAACTTTAAAAGAATCTTTACTAGAAGAAGATATAATTGTATTAGATGATGAAAAATTGTTATTAAGTCATAATAATGACGAAATCATGCTCTTAGGTTTACAAGACACAGACTTTAATAATAGAAATAAAACCAGTATTGATAATAAATTAAAAGAATTAATTGGTGATTATAAAGGCTATAAAATATTACTATCACATAGACCTGAATATTTTGAAAGCTATATAACTTCAGGTATTGATTTAGCCCTGACAGGCCACGCTCACGGCGGGCAAGTAAGGATACCATTTATTGGAGGACTAGTAGCTCCTAATCAAGGATTTTTACCTAAGTACACATCTGGAGTTTATTCAAAAGGATCGACTGATATGGTTGTAAGCCGCGGACTAGGTAATAGCATCATACCTATTAGGATTAATAACACGCCTGAACTTGTCATTGTTAAATTGAATAACTAGGTGAATACTATGAACTATGTAAATTTAAATGAAGAAAATGTATATAGTCAGCATCTTTGCTGCGCTATAAGCGATAAAAAACATCAAGATGGCGTAGCTATGAAAAGATCATGGTTATCTGATAGATTTAAAGAAGGCCATGTTTTTAGAAAATTAGATGAGCAGGGCAAAGTCTTTATTGAGTACGCACCCCTTGATGTGGCTTGGGTTCCTGTTGAAGGTAAAAACTTTATGTACATCTACTGTCTTTGGGTTTCAGGTAAATTTAAAAAGAGTGGCCACGGAGCTGAGCTTCTTAATTATGCCATAAGCGATTCTAAAAACAAAGGGTTCGATGGCATATGCACTATTAGTTCTGACAAGAAAAAACCTTTTTTATCAGATCCTAAATTCTTAAAAAAGTACGGATTTAAGGTAGTTGATAGTTTAGAAGAATATTCTCTGCTCAGTTTAAACTTTAAAGATAATGAAAGCTCTCCTAAATTTACCGTAGCTAATATTTATGACGAGAAGGGGACCCACGTTTTCTATACTCCCCAGTGTCCATACATATCTAACTGCATTAAGGAAATGTTAGACATTGATGAGAATTTAATTCTTCATAAAATTGAGTCCTTAGAAGAAGCTAAAGCATGCCCGGCACTTATTAACAATTTTGCTGTTATAAAAAATGGCAAATATATAACTCATGAGCTACTAAATAAGAATAGATTCATAAAATTCATAGGAGAATAATGAATAAATATAAAGAATTAATAGAAAAAGAGATAATTAAAATGAATAGTAATGAGGAGAGGGTGCTTGTTTTAAATGACACCACTCCGAGTAAGAAGTCTAGTGTGCCTGATAAGGTTGATAAAGCCGTTAAATTGGTCATATCTAAGACTTCTTCGCTTATATGGTTAAATAGTACCTCTAAAAGAGGTAAAAGAAACCTAGAGGCTCTTAAGAGAAATACCAATTTAGAAACTCTGTCAGCATTTGATAGGGATTCTAAAAAGATATATGAAAAAGGCGCTGATTTTACCTACAAAGAAGGCGCAATTCTAGGTTCTATAGGAATTGGCATACCTGATCTACCTGTGTTTTTAACAGTACTTTTAAGAGGCATGTTTTCTATATCAGCGATATATGGTTTTGATTACAAGTCTGAATATGAAAAACAGTACATCCTTAAGCTTCTTTTAGCTTCTTTATCTAAAGGTGAAAACAGAAGAAAGTATTTTGATGAATTAGATGAGCCAGGAGTAGGTGATGATAATTCCTCAGAATTAGCTCACTTAATAGCAGCTGAACTAATAGTACAGAAGCTTGTCCAAGGAATATTCATTATAGGTGCTGTTGGCGCCATAAGTAATAAGATTACATATATTAAGATAATGAAGAGCACCAGATATAAATACCGACAGAGATTCTTAAATAGACTAAATGATAATTTTTATGAAATGACAAGTTTCAATGAATAGAATCATTTCCCATTAAACTGATACGTTTGTAAGCTATTATCCGATAGATCTGGTATGAATCCAAAGTCTAATGAAAGAATTGGTGAATTCTCAGAAGATATTAGTATGGCAATTAAGCAAGAAAAGAAAATAAATCAAGACATATACAAAGAAGGTAATATACTAACCAGTAATATTGGACAAATAATAGAAACACATTTATTAAGTTCCGAGTTATAAGAGATAGGATAGAGCATATTGATATAGTGAACTATTCCTAAAATCTTAATTTTGGGAATAGTTAACAACTAGCAAGGAAACCAGGCTTTTAGGCCTGGTTTTTCAGTATGTTAGCATGTTTCCATATATTATAATTTTAAGCTATTATTCTTTGGATGTATATCACCTATGCCATTAATTAAATCGCTTAAATCGAAAATTAGAGCTTTATCTTTTTAGACATTTTCTGTTGGTACTAACAAAATCTGCCCTGGGTATATCTGACCATCATCTATATCGTTTAGGTTAGATATTTCGTATACAGCTTGTCTTGGGTCCATATCGTCTGGCATATTCCTATCTGCTATATCCCAAAGCGTATCCCCGCAAGTTACTTCAATCTGCTTATAGTAGTTTTTAGATGATCCGCTTGCATTATTTAGTCCAAGCATATTAATAGTTAATAAAGCTACTAATACAAATACTACTGTAACGAAAATTACAAATCTCAATGGAGATACTATCTTATAATGTTTTTTCATCTTTCTCACCTCTCGACTAGGAACGTTTGTTCTTTTAATACATTCTACTATTCGAACATGTGTTTGTCAAGTGTTTTGAGAACAATTGTTCTTTATTATTTCAAAACATCAAAGTAATCAGTGTTTCCAAGGTATTTATTGAGTTTTTCAGGATTTAATTTAATCTGAACTCCCCTTTTACCTCCGCTAATATATATATTATCAAGTAATATTGCTGTTTCATCTAGGTATGTTTTAAAATGCTTCTTCATACCTATAGGTGAGCACCCTCCCCTTACGTATCCAGTTATTCCAAGCAGTTCTTTTATGTGTATCATCTCTAATTTTTTAACGCCTGCTATTTTGGCTGCTTTTTTTAGATCAAGTTCGCTTTCAACGGGTATGCAGAACACAAAATAATCCCTTGTGTTTGATATAAGCACAAGGGTCTTAAATACTTCTAATGTTGATAGACCTAAAAACTCAGCGGCATGTATGCCTGATAAGTCATTTTCATCGTAATCATATTCTTTTGTTTCGTATTCGATGCTCGCGGCATCTAAAAGTCTCATAGCGTTTGTTTTTATCATGTTAACATAATAACTTTATCGTTAAGTTACTCCTTATGTGTTTTAGAATCGATATAACTGATTAACCTTTTTCTGTTTCTAATGAAGATATAAAATATTACTATAGCTACAACGACTAATGCTACAAGTCCAATATAATTTTCGCTTTCAAGCATACTACCAATTAAAAGACTGCCGACAATTCCTGGTGTTCTTCCTATCGTAGATATGATTAAGAATGGAATTATTTTAATTTCTGAGATTCCAGCTACATAGCACATTATATCTTTTGGTATTCCAGGTATCATATATATTAATGTAATTACACCGTATGATTTTGTACTGTTTAATCTTTTAATTATCTCACTAACTCTTCTTTCACCAAATAATATATGAAGTGCATCTTTACCTAAGAATCTAGCCATATGATATGTTAAGAAAGTTCCTATAATAGCTCCGATCATGGAAATTAGATAACCATTCCAAAATCCGTATATAAAGCTTGATGCAAATTGTATAGGTTGTCCTGGTATTATGCTTATTACTATTTGCATAACTTGAAGTCCAATCAAAGCAAGGTATGTGGCACCTTTATAGTTTTCCAAGAATATAATCAACTCTTCAGTACTGCTAAATTGAGTTAATAAATCTTTATTGAATAGAAAAATAGATAGAGGTATTCCAATGCTGACTATTAAAAGCAAAAAAAGTTTTGCAAAAGCAACCAGCTTGTCGTGCATGCTGGTTCTTTTAATATTATACATTACATCATCGTAGAAGATATGTCTGCCTTCACGTCTTTTTGACCTTCTCTTATGTGAGAAAGTACTTAATAATTCCTTTAGTCTGTTTTTCTTTTTCATATTATGTCCTTATAATTTAATATATCCTCGTTTGATTAGTTCATCCAGTGCCTTTATTACTCCAAATTTAGAGTGTTCATAAGTGAGCCCGCCTTGAAAATATGCAATATATGGCTCTCTAAGAGGTGCGTCTGCGCTTAGCTCTATAGATGAGCCTTGAACAAAGGCTCCTGCAGCCATTATCACCTGATCCTTATATCCTGGCATATCCCAAGGAATAGGTGATACATGTGAATCTATGGGAGATGCCGACTGTATACCTTGGCAAAAGGATACCAGCATATCTGGATCATTAAACTTAATAGCCTGTATTATATCGCTTCTTTTGGAATCAATATCAGGGCATATTTCATAGCCAAGCTCATTAAATACTGAGCCACATAATAGTGCTCCTTTTAAAGCCCCGTTAACAGCTTTAGGTGCTAAGAATAGACCTTGTAGTATTGCTCTTGTTTGCCCAAACGTAAGGCCGCATTCAGCGCCTATTCCTGGGCAAGTCAGTCTATATGATATGTTTTGTATTAGATCTTTTCTGCCAACTACATATCCGCCAGATAAAGCTAATCCGCCGCCAGGATTTTTAATTAGCGAACCTGCCATTACCTCAACCCCAACATCAGTTGGTTCAATATCAGAAACAAACTCTCCATAGCAATTATCAACCATTACTATGATATCTTTATTTTTCTTATGTATAGTTTCTGTGATATTTTTTATTTCTTCAATTGTGAGAGCTTCTCGCCAGTCATATCCAGTTGACCTTTGCATGGCAACCACTTTAGTATTTTCGCTTATAGTCTTTAATAAGAGATTCTCGTCTATATGACCATCGCTTAAAGCCACTTCCTCATATTTAATTCCATAATCCTTAAGAGTTCCAAAGCTACTTCCGCTAGTACCAATTACTTCCTTAAGAGTGTCATATGGAGTGCCAGTGCAGTATATAAGTTCTTCTCCTGGCTTTAATATGCCAAAGAGTGTACATGCTATTGCATGTGTTCCGTTTACTATGTTTGGCCTAACTAAAGCCGCATCAGTATTGAATAGATCTGCATATACTTTTTCTGTAGCTGCTCTGCCAGGATCATCATATCCATATCCTGTATTCCAAGCAAAGTGCATATCGCTTATTCTGTTATCTTGAAAAGCTTTTATCACTTTTAATTGATTCTTTTCCATCGTTTCATCGTAAGTCTTGAATCTATCTATAAGTTTATTTTCATTTTCATTTACGATATCTAATACATCTTCTTCTATGTTAAATTCCTTGATGATGTAATCCTTAGTCCCCTTGTTCATTCGTATTTATATACCTTTCTTTATGTCTATTGAATTAAGATTATGCCTTTGCAATACTCTAAACCTTTTTTAACTTTAACATAATTTATTGACTAATATGTCTGCAATCTTTTTGCTAGCAAATCCATCTCCATATGGATTACTAGCTTTGCTCATTTTTTCGTATACTTTATCATTTTCAATAAGTTGCTTAAAAGTCTCATATATCACTTTTTCATCTGTTCCTACTAATTTTAATGTACCTGCTTTTATTCCTTCAGGTCTTTCTGTAGTATCTCTCATAACTAATACAGGTTTACCTAAGCTTGGCGCTTCCTCTTGTATTCCACCACTATCAGTTATAATTAAATATGAATTTGCTAAAAAGTTATGAAAATCTAGAACTTCTAATGGTTCAATAATTTTAATTCTATCACAATCACCTAAAATCTCATTCGCAATTTCCCTTACAACTGGATTTAAATGAATTGGATAGATGGCTTTGATATCTGGTGTTTCATCTACAATTCTCTTAATAGCTTTAAACATGTTTCTCATAGGTTCTCCGAGGTTTTCTCTTCTATGTGCAGTTATCATGATTAATCTGCTATCAGATGCCCACTTTAAAAGCTCATGTTTGTAGTCATCTCTTACAGTAGTTTTCAATGCATCTATAGCAGTATTACCTGTAACATATATATAATCTGGATTTTTACCTTCTTTTAATAAATTTTCTTTAGATATTTCTGTTGGAGCAAAATTATAATTAGCAACAATTCCGACAGCTTGTCTATTAAACTCTTCAGGATATGGAGAATATATATCATAAGTTCTTAATCCGGCTTCCACATGACCAACAGGGATTTGTAAATAAAAACATGCTAATGCTGTAACAAAAGTTGTGGAAGTATCACCATGTACTAAAACTATGTCCGGTTTTACTTCTTCTAAAACAGCTTTCATTTTATCTAAAATATTGATTGTCACATCAAATAAGTTCTGCTTTGCCTTCATTATAGATAAATCAAAGTCAGGAATAACTTTAAACACCTCTAATACTTGATCTAACATTTCTCTATGTTGTCCTGTGACACAAACTACAGTGCTTAATTCTTTACGTGTTTTCAGTTCTTTAACTAAGGGACACATTTTAATTGCTTCTGGCCTTGTGCCAAATACAACCATAACTTTTTTATTCATTTTTATTTAACCTCTCATATGTCATATGTGTTATTAAATTATTAAGTTGATGATGTAATCTTTCATCTCTTTGTTCATTAATCTTTAGTTTCTTTTCTTTCCATCTCCCATTCCATATCTTTAACAAGATCTCTTTTTACATTTTGTTTATGCTTAGCGTATAACTGAGTAGTAGTAACCTGCTCGTGATCTAGTAGTGCCTGTACGTCATATATAGAATTACCTCTGCCTATTAAACTAGTAGCAGCAGTAGCTCTTAGCTTATGAGGGCTATATCCTGCTCTTCTGCTAGTTTTAAGAGCAATTGATGTATATTTTTTTACAAGCTCTCTAATTGACCTTTCAGTAAGCCTTTTGCCTTGAAGTGATAAAAACATTGCATCTTCATGGCCCTCCGCAATTTTTTCATCACCAGGTCTTTCTGATGTCAAGTAATCATCTATTACTAAGCTAACTGATTTATTAAGAGGCATCATAGATTCTTTGCCTCTTTTTCTATAAATTTTAAATTCACCTCTACTAAAATTAAAAGAAGTAATATTTAACTGCTGCAGTTCTGATAATCTGAGTCCGTAAGTTAAAAACAGCACTAGTATTGCTTTATCTCTTAGTTTTGTTTTTACCCAGTAATTCTTTTCATGGTCAGTTAAGCCGTCTCCGTTAGTAACTGAATCAAGCATTATCATAACTTCATCATCTTGCAATGCCTTTATTTCATTTTCTCCTGTTTTAGGTACTCTTATTGGATCAAATCCATCTGTTATGTTTCCAGTTACAAGCCCGTCTCTATATAACTGTTTAAAAAACACCGATATAGATGATCTTTTTCTTGCCAGCGCTCTATTACCGTTTTCATAAACCACTATGCTATCTTTAGTTTCTATTGTATATTTTCTGCAGTAATCTAAAAATATGTTTACATCCATTGCAGTTATCTCATTTAACTCTTCAGTGGAAACATCGGCTGGCGTTACAGCTTTTGATATTCCTGATTCAAAGACTAAATAGTTAAAGAAAAATAAAACATCATGTAAATATGCAAGCCTAGTCATTGGAAGCACGTTTGATTTTAAATATATAAAATAGCTTCTAAGGTATTTAGGAAGCTGTTTTTCTATATCTTTACACTCAAAAAATATAACATTTTCTTTTTCTATTATATTATTTGGTTTATCTGATTTGTTATTTATTCTTATGTTCTTGGTCATAATATCTTCTCCACAGTATCAGCTATATTAGTGTCTTCATCCACGTTTAGCCAAATCATATCTTCATATTTTTTAAACCATGTTTGCTGCCTTTTTGCAAAGTGCCTTGTATTTTTCTTTATTAAATGCACCGCTTCATCTAAGGTATAATTTCCATTTAAATATTCGATTATTTCCTTATAGCCTATGCCTTTCATGGAATAATTATCACTTGTGAGTCCCATCGAAAATAGATTTTTTACTTCATCAACTAGGCCCGCTTCTATCATGTTTTCTACTCTTTGGTTTATTCTCTCGTAGAGAGTCTTTCTGTCCCAAAGAAGTCCATACAGCTTGAAGTTATGACTTTTATTTTTTATATTGCATTCTTCAAAGGGCTTTACTTCTTTGCCAAGCTCCGTAGCTTCAATTGCCCGTATTACTTTTTTCTTATTGTTTGGATGAATTCTTTCTGCTGCACCGCTGTTAATTTCCAAAAGATAAGCATATAAATCTTCGCCGTTCATGGCTTCTAATTCAATTCTTCTCTTTTGATCTATTGGCTTTGCGGCAAAATCCATAATGTATAAAAGCGAGTTTAAATAAAGCCCCGTGCCTCCTACTACTATCGGTGTTTTGCCTCTAGAGACTATATCATCAATTGCTTGAAAAGCCATCTTTTGGTATCTTGCAACTGTAAAAAAATCACTTGGCTCAATCACTCCAATTAAATGATGACTTACTTGCTCCATTTCTTCTTTAGTTGGTTTTGCGCTACCAATATCCATGTATTTATATAGCTGCATCGAATCACAACTCACTATTTCTCCATCAATTCTTTTGGCAAGCTCTATAGCTACATCAGTTTTACCAGTTGCCGTTGGTCCTGCTATAATATATACGTTTACCATAACTTTATTATGTCTCCTTTTTCATTTTCTGTGAAAAGATTTCTCAATATCAGACTTTGACAGCTTTAGAAAGGTCGGTCTGCCATGAGGGCAATTATAAGGATTAATGCAATTCTTGATGGTATTTAGCAGTTCCAACTGCTCAATTTCAGATAATCTGTTATTACCTTTAACCGCGTTTTTGCAAGATTTACTTATAAGTTTGTCTATTACTATAGTATTTACTATAGCTTTATCTATGTTTACAGCATCTATGAAGTCATTTACGAAGAGTTCAGCTTGATTCAATGTCATATTTTCAGGTATTTCTCTAATTAAGAAGGTATTATCTCCAAATTCACTGATGTTATACCCTAATTCTCTAAGTATATCCATCCATTCCTTGCTTTTGTGATAAAAGCTTTTGATGGTATTTATAACTATTGGTGTAAGTATAGGTTGTGATAGTTTAGCCTTACTTAAGTAATTTCCTACTAACTTCTCATAAAAGATTCTCTCGTGGGCAGCATGCTGATCTATAAGATATATGTTTTCGTGCTGGTCTTCTGTTATTATATATGTGTTAAAAATATATCCTACTATAAATAATTCATCAAATACGAAAGGTATATTGCTAGGTGGCTCTATGGAAAACTCACTATTTACTAGTGGCTTCTTTTCTTCTAGTGTTTTTTTAATGCCTACCTGCTCCGTATTTAAAATCGCCTTATATTCAGGCTCATAAGTATGCTCAATTTCCATTTCTTCTTTTAATTTAGGTATTTGTAAATCGTTTATGCCATCAGTCTTAAAAATACTCTTAGATATTGCATTTCCTATAGCATCTATTACTTCTTTTTCAAAGTTAAATCTAATTTCTCTTTTATTAGGATGTATGTTTACATCTATGGTTTCGGGATTTATTGATATAAATAAAATCGATATTGGAAATCCCGAAAAGACTCTTTCCTTATATCCTGCTTTTATTCCTTTTTCAATGATTTTACTGTCTATTATTCTTCCGTTTACGAAGAATATTTGTCCTTGTTTCGTTGTTTTCGTAAGGCCTGGATTTGAAACAAATCCATATACTAAAATTTCGTTTTCTTCATGACTTATTTCAATTAAATTCGCATAATCTCTAGTTGGAAATACGCTCATAATGGTATTTTTATAGTCGCCATCTCCTGCAGTTGCAAATATAACGCTGTTATTACTTATTAATTTAAAAGATATATCAGCATAATTAAGGGCAAATCTTGATACAAATTCTGCAATTTTACTTGCTTCATTTCCGTCATTTTTCATAAACTTTTTTCTAGCAGGAGTGTTATAAAAGACGTCTTCAATGATAAATGTAGTGCCATCCGGGCAGCCTGTTACAACCTTGGAAACCACCTTGCCTCCGTGAATTGTAAGCTTAGTTCCTTCGCTGTCTTCTTTTCTTTTAGTAAGAACTTTAAGCCTAGTTACTGCAGCTATGCTAGCTAGCGCCTCTCCGCGAAAACCTAAAGTATTAATTGCGTTTAGATCTTCTAGATTAAATATCTTACCTGTAGCGTGCCTTAAAAATGCCGTTTCTATCTCATCTTCTGATATTCCTATGCCGTCATCTGATACTCTGATATATGATTTTCCGCCATTTTTAATATCAACTATTATCATTTTAGCGCCAGCATCAACTGAGTTTTCAAGAAGCTCTTTTATAATTGATACTGGCCTTTCTATAACTTCTCCTGCAGCTATTTTATCTGCTACGCTTTTATCGAGTAATCTAATCATAACTATTCCTTTATCTCTTTTTTAAGTTCTTCAAGTATTGATAATGCTTTTATTGGAGTTGTGTTATTTATATCTAAGTGATCTAGTTTAAACTTAACGGCTTCGTAGCTTTCGTCCACTTCATTGTCAAATATCGAAAGCTGCATTGGCTCAGTTTCACTAGTTTCCATGCTTTCAAGTTCCATTAACTTAAGTTGTGCATTTTTTAATATTGATTTAGGTACTCCAGCTATCTTAGCTACGTGGATTCCGTAACTTTTGCTAGCTGGTCCTTTTTTTATTCTGTGCAAAAATACTATATTACCCTTTTTTTCACTTACATCAATTGATAAATTCCTTACGCAATCTATTTTTTTCTCTAAAACTGTCAACTCATGGTAGTGAGTTGCAAATAGAGTTCTTACTTTTAGTTCTCCTTGGCTTAAGTATTCTACAGCGGCCCAGGCGATAGACAGACCGTCAAAGGTACTTGTACCTCTACCTATTTCATCTAATATGATAAGGCTTCTATCCTTTGCATTTCTTAATATGTTAGCTAATTCGCTCATTTCAACAAAGAAGGTAGACTGACCTTGAGACAAGTTGTCAGATGCACCTATTCTTGTAAATACTCTGTCTATTACTCCTATCTCAGCTTTTTTGCTCGGTACGAAACAACCTATCTGAGCCATTAAGACAATAAGGGCTGTCTGCCTCATATATGTTGATTTACCTGACATATTAGGACCTGTAATTATGAGCATGCTTTCATCTAGGTTATTCATGGTTAAATCATTTGGTACAAATTGACCTTGACCGATTATTTGCTCTATAGCTGGATGTCTTCCTTCTATGATCTTAATATCATAGCTGTCATTTACTGTTGGCATCACGTAACCATTCTTTTGGCTAACATCTGCAAAAGAAACTAGCACATCTAAAATAGCCACAGCGTCTGATGATACTTGGAGCCTCCTTATATATGGCTCTATGCTTTCTCTAACGCTATCAAATATTCTATATTCTAAATCATTTATCTTTGTTTCTGCATTTAATACTATATTTTCCATTTCCTTTAGCTCAGGTGTTATATACCTTTCGCAATTAGTTAATGTCTGTTTTCTAATATATGAATCTGGCACTTTAGATACATTAAGTTTTGTTACTTCAATATAGTATCCAAAGACTCTATTGTATCCAACTTTCATGTTTTTTATGCCGGTCTTTTCTTTTTCTTCGTTTTCTAAATTTGCAATCCAGTTTTTTCCTCCGCTAATTGAGTCAAGTAATAAGTCTAGCTCATCAGAGTATCCTGGTTTAATTAGGCTGCCTTCCTTTACTGTAAACGGTGGATCATCTATTATTGCTTCCGAAATTAAATCATGAACATCAGAAAAGCATTCAATTGAATCATTAAGCTCATTAATTAATTCCGAATCAAGAGCATCTAGCAATTCTTTAATATCTGGAAGCACAGCTAGTGTTGATTTTAATGCTATTAAATCTTTACCGTTTGCTCGGCCACTTGCTATTCTGCCTGTTAATCTTTCAAAGTCATATATTTCTTTTAAGTTTTCTCTAATATCGTTTTTATTTAATAAATTCTCGCTGAGAGTTTTAACAGCGCTCAGCCTAGCATTTATAAGTTCAGAGTTATTTAAAGGCTCTCTTATCCATACTTTTAACTTTCTTGAGCCCATGGCTGTTGATGTTTTATCGAGGACTCCTAAAAGAGATCCTTTACTGTCTTTAGTGTATAGTGTTTCTAAAAGTTCTAGATTTCTAATTGTTGCTTTGTCTAGTGACATATGGTCTTTTACTTCTATGTATTCTAAGTGCTTTATCTGAGATAAATCCTGCTTTTGAGTCTCAAATAAATATAGCAAAAGTGAACCTGCAGCTATTATGCTTAGTTCCTTATCTTCTATGCCTATAGGCATAAGAGATACCATATTAAATTGTCTTAAAATTGCCTCTGTACAGGTTTTTAAAGTGAAGTAGGATTCATCTATGACGTTAATGTAACCACCCACCTGAGAGCGAAGATTATCCTCCCCTACCCTATCTAGTGTTTCTTCTGTTATGAGTATTTCTTTCGGCGATATTTTTACAAGTTCGCTTATTAAATTATCAAAATACATGCTATCATTAAATGATGTTGTATACATCTGGCCTGTAGTTATATCTCCGTAGGCTATGCCTACGGTTTTATCCATTTGAAATACTGAAGCTATATATAAATTTTCCTTATCGGATATTGCGCTTTTTAAAGTGTTAGTTCCAGGAGTCATAATCCTTACTACATCCCTTTTTACAAGGCTTTTAGCTTTTGAAGGATCTTCAGTTTGCTCGCAAATTGCTACCTTGTATCCCTTTTCTAAAAGTTTGCCTATATATACTTCAGATGCATGATAAGGTACTCCGCACATGGGAGCTTTTTCCTCTAGTCCGCAGCTTTTTCCTGTCAAAGTTATTTCTAGTTCTCTTGATACAAGTTTAGCATCATCAAAGAACATTTCATAAAAATCCCCCACTCTAAAAAAGAGTATACAGTCTTTATGCTGCTCTCTAATTTCTTGGTATTGTGTCATCATTGGTGATAGTGCCATGCTTGATCTCCCGTCCATTAATCTTGGTAATATTGTAACATATTTTAGGAATAGTTTCATTATTTTCTTTAGTGTTTAATTTGTGATATAATCATTATGCTATATCAGAAAGGTAAGGTTTGATTATGAATAAAATTAAGAAGATTTTTAATCCTGAGTACTTTCAAGGCAATTTGAAAAGTGAGAACTACTTCGAAGGTTGGTACTATAAACTAACTAATTTAGAAGAGAATTTTTCATATGCAATAATCCCTGGCATTTCATTATCTGATGATAGCCATGCTTTTATACAGATAATTGAAGGCAAATCCGGTAAAACATATAACTTTACTTTTGATATTAAAGAATTCACTTATGGTGATAAGCATCTTTTAGCTAAAATTGGTGATAATGTTTTTACAAAGAACAGCATAAAGCTAAATTTAAAAAATGAAGAAATTGAAATGCGTGGAATTGTAGATTTTGATGAAATGGTAAGCCTTCCAAAGACTATACTAAGTCCTAGCATAATGGGTATCTTTTCATATATGCCATGTATGGAGTGTAATCACGGAGTAGTCAGTATTACTCATAAAACCAGTGGTCATTTAATAATTAATAAAAATAAACTACCTATGAAAAACAGCCGAGGATACATAGAAAAGGATTGGGGGAAGTCATTTCCTTCCAGCTGGCTTTGGCTTCAAGGAAACAACTTTAAAGATACTGATGCATCATTTATGCTTTCAGTAGCTAACATTCCTTTTATGAACTCTGAATTCACGGGCCTTTTAGGGTTTCTCTATTTTGATTCAGAAATTCACAGATTTGCAACATATAACGGCAGTAAAATAAAGACCATTGAATTAGCTGATAATCACCTATTCGTGATAATACAAAAGAAAAAATACGTACTTATAGTTAATGCTGTAAACGAAGAATTCGGGACATTAAAAGCACCTAGAAACGGAGCAATGACTTCTACTGTAAGTGAAAGTATCAATGCTAAAATAACTGTTTCTTTAGAAAAAGACAGTGAGGTCATCTTCGAAGATACTTCATATATGTGCGGCATGGAAGTTTCTGAATTATCAGATGATTTAATCGGTAAAATTAATATAAAGAAATGATTTTATTAGTCAAAGGTTATGCAAAGCTTGCCCTTGATAAAACGATTATAAAGAAAACAATATTAAATGGATATCATCTGCTTTAACTTTTGAGTTAATAAACATTCGGATCATACTATATATTGATACTGGAGAATTTAAATGAAAATAGTTGCTAAATCAATTTTAAATAAA
>LFRM01318512.1_pt2 | contig 28016 bp, 28 predicted proteins | sample 618341 | NCBI WGS metagenome assembly LFRM01 (sample SAMN03654438, study PRJNA283298) | anaerobic digester metagenome | isolation source: pool of bioreactors CSTR01a, CSTR02a, and CSTR03a thermophilic anaerobic... | place: Denmark: Kgs. Lyngby | collected 2014-05-21 | reverse complement strand
GGGTTCTCAACGTTGGAGTGAATCGTAATCGGGATGTCGCCTATGCGGTTGTAAGCCTTCATAGGTGCCCCCATACGTTCAGGACCATACTCGGGGAACCCTTGGACATATTTCCCGGCAGCCATCGAGGTCTCAGCGAGCAAAGTTGAAGCCGTTTTCGCTCCTTGTCCACCCCTGGCGTGCCAGCGAATCTCTAAAAGGTTTGACACGGGCCCTGCCTCCTTCAAAAGGTGAAATGGTAATGTATCTACAACTAGAAATGTTTGTAGTTGCTTATCGTGAATACGTTAACAAACTAACCCCTGTGCAGTCAAGAACTCCCAAAACATGGGCCTTCCGGGCATGCTCCAATGCTGGTATACCTTTGGGTGCCACCCACTAACCACCAGGTTGAGGTTATAAATATGTAGGCTGATTGCTGCAGAAAGCAAGGAAAGCATGGGTTAAGAGCTTTGTACCATATTGGAGCCGGCGAAGGGAATCGAACCCATAGCCTACGGTTTACGAAACCGTTGCTCTACCGTTGAGCTACGCCGGCCCTAAAAACATTGGAGCGAGAGACGGGATTCGAACCCGCGACCCTCGGCTTGGGAAGCCGATGTTCTACCACTGAACTACTCTCGCTCAGCTATCACGCTACTTTATTATATCCAGTACCCGTCTTACTCGCAACATCCTGGAACGAATCTCCTCAAGCACCATGGCCCTTTGCCATGATTACCGTCTCGACGTATCGGTTCCAGCACTCAGCGCATAGGAACAAGTTGTCTATGACTTCTGACACGTTATGGAGCTTCCCGCACGAACGACAGCGGTCCCTCCTGCAACAGGCCCTGAGCACAACGCCATGGGCCTCATTCTTGATGGCAAGGCGTTCGCCCAGAGACCACTCAAGGGCTTCCCTAATCCCGGCGGGTATGACGATCTTGCCTCCGGAACCCAGATAACACTTCAGCTCGCCGGGCTCCCCATCAGCTTCAGATAGGACCAGACTGTCGCCGGCAAGCTCGGCGGTGAGTACCTCGCCCTCATTCCATCCCCGGGCCTTCCTGATCTGGGCAGGTAAAGTAAACCTCCACCCGGTTGTAATCGTGCGCACATATTGTCTTTCAGACAGTTGGTTGTCCGCCGCTACTCCCACTCCAGCATCCCGCCTTAATGAAACCCCGGCCATCTATACCAGCCGGTTATAGTGCTTGTCTAAAACGAGCCAAAGCTGCTGCCTCAAGTTTATCACGGCAAAGCTTGCACAGGTGCACATTGGGGAGCACCCGCTCCACATCAAGCTCAGAACCGCAGGCGCCGCAACGTACTTGTTGTTCTTCAGGCCTTACGATTATCTGATTGCCATGTAACGTAAACGCCAGAACCTGTCCAGGATACAGCCTGGCTTCTTCTCTGACCCTGGGAGGAATCAGCACTTTCCCGAGGGCACCCACCCGGCTTATGTCCGGGCACTGGATACAGCCTATCTTGGGGCGGCACACAGTCAACTCAAACCCATCCCAGTGGACGCATACGTCCATGCCGATTTTCCATCCCAAGGCACGCCGGATGGGCTTAGGGATTGTGACCCGCCAGCCGTCGTCTATAAAACGCCTCCATGTCTTCACAATTTCTTCCCCCGGTTCCAGGTGTTTGTTTTCACTTTCACTTTATCATCGCAGCTATATTCTGCTCCAGAGGTGGAAATACCGTTCCCTTCTCGGTGATGATGGCAGACACAAGCTCTCCCGGTGTGATATCGAAAGATGGGTTAAACGCCCGGACACCTTGAGGTGCTACAGGCTTGCCCATAAACTCGACGATCTCTTTTTCGGAACGTTCCTCGATCTGTATCTCCCGTCCTGTAGCGAGACTCAGATCAAAGGTTGACACAGGCGCGGCAACGTAAAACGGGATACTGTGGTGCTTACACAAGCACGCCAGGGTATAGGTGCCGATTTTATTGGCTACATCCCCGTTAGCTGCAATCCTGTCAGCACCCACCACAACCGCGTCTACCTTCCCAAGGAACATGACATAGCCTGCGGCGCTGTCTGCCAAAAGCGTTACAGGGATCCCGTCTTCCATAAGCTCCCATGCGGTAAGCCGTGCCCCTTGAAGCCACGGCCTGGTCTCGTTTGCGTAAACCATCTTGACTTTGTTCTCGGCCCACGCCTGCCTTATCACACCCAGTGCCGTGCCCCATCCGCCTGTGGCCAGGGCCCCTGCGTTGCAGTGGGTCATTATGGATGAACCAGGTTTTATGAGGACAGCCCCGTTTTCCCCGATTTTGCGGTTGGCTTCGACATCCTCCAGCTCTATGCTGCGTGCTTCTTCCAGGGCAGCCTGGGCTGCCCCGGCTACGCCGCTGAGTTTTAAGGCTGAAACCGTCTTGTCCAACACCCGTTCTACAGCCCAGGACAGGTTGACCGCAGTAGGCCTGGCTGAAACCAACAGCGAGGCAGCTTCGCGCAAGAATCTTTCTGCCGCCGCCAAAACTTCAGGGGTGTCCCCTGCCGAGCCAAACTTCCCGGCCGCTTCTTTGGCTGCCAAAGCCAGCCCGTAGCCGCCGCTTATGCCAATGGCCGGGGCACCCCGGACCACCATATCCTTTATCGCCTGGGCGGTCTGCCTGTGATCCGCACAGCTAACGTACCTAACTTCATGGGGTAAGATGCGCTGATCCAGAAGGGTCAGTACTCCTCGTTCCCACTTGATGGCTTGCACCATTCCCATGCCACCTCTTACGACAAGACTCTCTCAAGTTCTTCATGGCAAGAGCATCCAGCCGTGGCAGGGATGTTCTCTATGATCTTCCTGATAAGGTCTTTGAGTTTTTCGTTGTGCTCCATAAATACCTTTGTAACTTCTTCGGCAGTCACAGGTTTTATGTCAGGCCTGCCTTCAAGGCCTACATCGTAGTCAGTTATAAGCGACACATTCAGGTAGCACATGCCGAGTTCCCGGGCGAGCATCACTTCAGGATACCCGGTCATGTTGACCACCTTCCATCCCATTGAGGAAAACCACTTAGATTCAGCCCTGGTTGAAAACCTGGGGCCTTGGATCACCACCATGGTGCCGTCCCGATGGTACCGCAAACCGAGCTCCTGAGCCGCAGCTATGCCGATCTTCCGCAGCTCTTCGCAGTAAGGATCTGCAGAACTTAAGTGAACCGTCTTGGGGCCGTCGTAGAATGTGTCTTTCCTGCCTGTGGTCCTGTCAACAAACTGGTCGCAAAATACAAAATCACCTGGGTGTACATCAGGCTGCAAGCTGCCCACAGCACACGGGCCCAGCACCCTTTTTGCACCCAACTGCTTGAGCGCCCACAGGTTGGCCCGGTAGTTGACCATGTGCGGAGGGTACTGATGTTTCCTCCCGTGTCTGGGCAGAAACGCCACTTGTTTCCCTGCAACGGTCCCTATAGATATCGCATCAGACGGATGCCCGTAAGGGGTGTTTACCGTGATTTCCTCGGCATCTTCAAAGAACTCATAAAAGCCGGTGCCGCCGATTACGGCTATCTCAGCTTTTCTATGTGTGTCAGCCATAGCTGCCTCCCCTTTCTGAATTCCCTAAGGCTCAAAAGGGGCGGGACCGCCCGCCCATGTCTTAACCCTTAATCACGCCCATAGGCCTTACCCTTGCCACTTTTGCAGCCAAGCCGGCGCAATGGGTAGCTTCTACTACCGCGCTCACATCCTTGTATGCATCAGGCGCCTCTTCCACAAGCCCCTTGGCCGTGGCGGATCTCACAAAAACGCCCCTGCTTTCAAGATCCTGCCTGAGCTCGTCTGCAGTTATGGCCTTTCTCGCCTGTGTCCTTGACAGCGCCCTGCCGGCTCCGTGACACGCAGACCCAAATGAAATCTTCATGGCCGTCTCGGTACCCCTGAGGATATACGAAGCGCGGCCCATGTCGCCCGGGATCAGCACCGGTTGGCCTACCTCCCGATACTTCTCAGGCACATCTTTGTGCCCTGGGCCAAACGCCCTGGTAGCTCCCTTCCTGTGGACCAGCACTCTCCGGGTGGCCCCGTCAACTACGTGTTGTTCAAGTTTGCCGATGTTGTGGGCTACGTCGTATAACATGTGCATCCCCAGGCTTTCAGGTGACTTGCCAAAGGTCTGCCTCACCGACTCCCTCACGTAGTGGGCCAGCACCTGCCTGTTTGCCCAGGCGTAGTTGGCTGCGCTTGCCATGGCGGCAAAGTACCGCTTACCTTCATCAGAGCTTATAGGCGCACAGTCAAGCTGCCTGTCAGGCAAAGAGATTCCGTACTTGGACACTGCCCGGCGCATAACATGCAAGTAGTCGCTGCAGACCTGGTGCCCAAGCCCCCGTGATCCTGAGTGAACCCAGAACACCACCTGGCCCTTGAACAGCCCAAAGGTCTCGGCTGCCTTTTCGTCAAAAATCTCTTCTACATAGCTCACTTCGATGAAGTGGTTGCCCGAGCCCAAAGTACCCAAGCCGTCGCTTCCGCGCTTGCGTGCCCTCTGGGATACATTGCTGGGATCAGCACCTTCCATGCACCCGTTTTCTTCGCAGTACTCCAGATCCGAGTCCCAGCCGTAGCCGTTTTTCACGGCCCAGCCTGCGCCCTGTGTAAGCACTTGCTCAAGCTGTTTGTTGGAAAGCCTGATGGAACCCTTCTTGCCTACGCCTGTGGGAATATTTGCAAACAGATTGTTGACCAGCTCCTCCTGGCGCTTCATCACATCTTCCTTGGTGAGGTTGGACACCATAATCCGCACGCCGCAGTTGATGTCGTAACCGATCCCGCCGGGGCTTATCACTCCGCTGTCGACATCAGTGGCAGCAACCCCGCCTATGGGAAAACCGTATCCTTCGTGGATATCAGGCATCGCCAAAGAAGCCTGCAATATGCCGGGGAGATGGGCTACATTCCGCACCTGTTCGATTGCCTTAGTACCCTCTAAATCGTCTATGATCTCCCGGGTGGCGAAAATGATCCCGTCGACCTTCATGCCCCCTGACTTGGGCATAACCCACTGACATTCGCTGACCATCTTGAGATCTTTTGCCATCAAACCTTACCCCCCTTGGCCAGAATGGGCCTGTAATGCTCTGTCAAACATCGAAAGTAACCCAGGCTTCCGTGGGAGTGAGTTCCAATCCGTGAAACGTGGCAGCTTTGATTTGGACGTTTATATTGGCGTCCACCTGAGACACAGGTGCCCCGCACAGCACGGCCTCGAGGCGCAGCTCTTCCCCATCCGGACCTGCTTCGATTGTAAGCTCTTCTATATGTGCCATCACCAGGCCATCTGTGTCAAACAAAACCAGCTGCTCGTTGAGAAAAGCTATTAAGAGGTCTTCCATATCAATGCCTGTTACTTCGATATGCCATCTATCTATCGCAGGGATCTGGGCTTCCCCGAACATCACACTCCACATCCCTTTGGCCACTTGAGAAAACACGTCCGCGAAGCCCTCTCCCCACGCCTTTATCCTCACGTCTGCCACATGATCCACCACAAGGAATCCCTTAGCCATGCTCATTCACCCTCTATGATGCTGCATGCTGACAGCCGGTCGTTCTCCTCTACTTTCATTAGTCTCACGCCTAAGGTATTCCTGCGGGCGACCTTGACTTCAGACAGCTTAATGCGTATTGCCACGCCTTCAGCCGTAATCAGCAGCGCCTCCTCGTGTTGCGGGGTGACTACCCGCATAATCGCCAGATTTCCGCCCTTCTTGGACTTCTTGATGGCCATCACGCCTTTCCCGCCCCTTCGCTGGAGGGGAAAGTCGCTCACTTCACTGAGTTTTCCGTAGCCGTTTTCAGTGACCAAGAGCACCTTGGAATCAGGCGCGATGGGATCTGCGGCAACCACGTAATCCCCTGGGTCGAGCCTTATGGCTATCACGCCGGTAGCAGTCCTGCCCATAGGCCTTACATCGTCCACGCTCATCCTTATGGCTTTCCCGGAATAGGTACCTATGAGGATCTCGTCTCCGTCCTGGGCAAGCCTTGCAAGTATCAGGCTGTCCCCTTCCCTGAGATTTATGGCCCTCAGCCCCGATTTTCTCCGGGTAAGGTATTCAGAAAACGGGGTCCGCTTGCACATCCCTTGCTTTGTCACAAAGAAGAGGTCACCGGCAGTTTCCGGGTCATCGGGCGCCGGGATGAGTGCCGTAACCCTTTCGTCTTTCTCAAGGTCAATGAGCCTCGACACCAAGGTGCCTTTGGCCTGCTTGCTGGCCTCAGGTATATCGAACACCCTGAGCCAGTATGCCTTGCCATGGGTGGTAAACAGCACCAGTGTGTCGCGGGTGGTGACGGACACCACTTTTTCAACCCAGTCTTCTTCGCGGGTCTGCATGGCAGTGGCGCCCAGCCCCCCTCTCCTCTGGCTCCTGTAGGCGTTGAGGGGCATCCGCTTGATATAACCCATACCGGTCAAAATCACCGAAACTTCTTGTTCTATGATGAGTTCTTCCTCTGAAATGTCGGCCGCTTTTGCCACGATCCTGGTACGGCGGGGATCTGCATAGGCCTGTTTGACGTCTTCAAGGTCTTTCTTAATTATGCCGAGGATCATTTTCTCAGAACTCAGCACAGCCCTTAAGTATTCGATTTCCTTAAGCAAAGCCCGGCGTTCTTCCAGGATTTTGTCCCGCTCAAGGCTTGTAAGCCGCTCAAGCCTCATGTCCAGGATTGCCTTGGCCTGGATTTCGTCCAAGCCGAACCTTTCCATCAGCCTCTCTTTGGCTTCGGCCCCGTTTTTGGAGCTCCTGATGATGGAGATCACCTCGTCCAGGTTGGCCAGGGCAATTTCCAAGCCGGCCAAGATATGTTCCCGTTCCTCGGCTTTTCTCAGCTCGTACCTGGTCCGCCTTGTGATGACCTCTTCCCTGTGCATGATGTAGTAGGACAGCATCCCCTTAAGGTCAAGCACTTTTGGACGGCCGTCGACCAGGGCAAGCATTATGCCGCCGAAACTTGTTTCCAACTGGGTAAACTTGTAAAGCTGGTTGAGCACCACTTCCGCCTGGACGTCTTTCCTTACCTCAATCACTATCCTGAGCCCGCTCTTGTCGCTTTCGTCCCTGAGGTCGGTAATCCCCTGGATCTTCTTGTCCCTTACAAGCTCCGCGATGGTCTTTATGAGTTTTGACTTGTTTACCTGGTAAGGCAGTTCGTCTATGACAATGCGCTGCCTGCCGTGCTTGAGGGTCTCTATGCTGGCCCGGCCCCTGACCTTCATTACCCCCCTGCCGGTGGTGTACAAAGACTTGATGGGTTCAACCCCTACGATTACGCCACCGGTGGGAAAGTCAGGACCTTTTATGTATTCCATAAGGTCCAATGAACTCAGATCTGGGTTATCTATCAAGGCTATCAGCGCGTCTACCGTCTCCCCCAGGTTATGGGGAGGGATATTGGTAGCCATGCCTACTGCAATTCCGGAAGAACCGTTGATCATAAGGTTAGGTACCCTTGACGGCAATACAGCCGGTTCTTTGAGGGAATCATCGAAGTTGGGCACGAAATCGACGGTCTCCTTGTCAAGGTCCTTGAGGAGCTCCCCGGCAAGCTTGGTAAGCCTGGCTTCTGTATACCTCATGGCCGCCGGCGGGTCCCCGTCTATGGACCCGAAGTTGCCGTGACCATCAATTAGGGGATAACGCATGTTAAACGGCTGGGCCATCCTGGCAAGCGCATCGTATATTGCTTGGTCCCCGTGGGGGTGGTACTTACCCATGGTTTCGCCCACAAGGCGCGCACACTTCTTGTGGGGCTTGTCATGGCGGGTACCCAACTCGTCCATAGCGTAGATTATCCGTCTCTGAGCCGGTTTGAGCCCGTCACGCACATCAGGAAGGGCCCGGGATACGATCACGCTCATGGAGTAGTCGATGTAAGAGCGTTTCATCTCATCTTCAATAGGCGCGGGCACGAGTTTCCGGGCAATGTCTGTCATGCTCAAACCCTCCTCCTGTTATCCGATAGTGTCAAGGTTTTTCACTAGGTGGGCGTTCTGCTGGATGAATTCCCGCCGCGGCTCCACTCTGCTGCCCATGAGGATGGTAAATATCTCGTCAGCCATCATAGTGTCCTCCACTGTCACCTGTCTTAACGTCCGCGTCTCAGGATCCATGGTGGTCTTCCACAGCTGTTCGGGATTCATCTCACCCAAACCCTTGTACCGCTGAACCGTGTAATTAGAGCCCTCTATCTCTTCCAGGTACGCTGCAAGTTCCTCGTCTGAATAAAGATACTTCTCTGACCTGCCGCTTCTCACAAGGTACAATGGAGGTTCTGCTATATAAAGATATCCTGCATCGATAAGTTCAGGCATGTATCTAAAAAAGAACGTCAGCAGGAGCGTCCTTATGTGGCTTCCGTCTACGTCGGCGTCAGTCATGATGATGATCTTGTGGTATCTTGCCTTGGTAATATCGAAATCTTCGCCGAACCCTGTCCCGATGGCAGTGATAAGTGCCCGGATGTCTTCATGTGCCAGCGCCCGGTCAGGCCGTGCTTTTTCGACATTGAGGATTTTGCCCTGAAGGGGCAGCACCGCCTGGAACTGCCTGTCTCTGGCCTGCTTGGCCGACCCTCCCGCTGAAATACCCTCTACCAGGAACAGCTCGCACTCTGAAGGATCCCGCGATATGCAATCAGTGAGTTTGCCTGGAAGGGACGTGCTTTCAAGCGCCCCTTTGCGCTTGGTAAGTTCCCTTGCCTGGCGGGCAGCTTCCCGTGCCCTCGCCGACACAACTGCCTTTTGGGCGATGGTCTTGGCGATATCCGGGTGTTCTTCGAAGTACTCGTTGAGGATTTCGGTCACCACTGCCTGAACCGCGCCTGCCACTTCAGAGTTCCCAAGTTTGGTCTTGGTCTGCCCTTCAAACTGGGGATCCCTGAGCTTTACGTGGAGCACGGCCACAATGCCCTCACGGATATCTTCCCCGGCGAGGTTGGAGTCGTTTTCTCTGAGCACGCCTGATTGCCTGGCCTGCTCGTTGATTACCCTGGTAAGGGCAGTCTTAAAGCCCGATTCATGGGTTCCGCCTTCATGGGTCCTTATGGTATTGGCAAACGAGTGAACCGCTTCGATGTATGAGTCATTGTATTGGAACGCAAATTCCACATCCAGGTTATCCCGGGACGCTTTGCCGTAAACAGGTTCCGGGTGCAATGTGTCCTTATTCCTGTTTAGGGTTTTCACAAACTCGATAAGGCCGCCATCGAATTTGTAACTTGCCCGCTGGCCACTGCGTTCATCGTAAAGGTTCATCTCAAGCCCGCTGTTAAGGTACGCAAGCTCCCTAAGTCTCCGGGCAACTGTGTTGAAATCAAACTTGACGGTATCAAATATCTCTGGGTCAGGCATAAACCTCACATAGGTACCTGTATCCTCGGCATCGCCCAACCGCTTCAGGGGCTCAACGGTCTTGCCCCGTTCGAACTTCATGTAGTATAGCCCGCCGTCCTGCTTGACCTTAACTTCGAGCCATATTGAAAGCGCGTTTACCACGGACACCCCTACCCCGTGAAGCCCTCCGGATACCTTGTACCCTCCCCTGCCAAACTTAGAGCCTGCGTGGAGCCGGGTAAGCACTACCTCCACCGCAGGAAGGCCCACTTCCGGCTGGATCCCCACAGGTATGCCCCGGCCGTTATCGGCGCACGACACAGAGCCGTCTTTGTGGATCACCACGTCAATACGGTCGCAAAAACCGTTTAGAGCCTCGTCGACGCTATTGTCAACCACCTCAAACAAAAGATGATGAAGCCCTCTTTCAGATGTTGAGCCGATATACATTCCGGGCCGTTTGCGCACGGCTTCCAGCCCTTCAAGCACTTGTATGTCTTTGGCAGTATAATGCTGTCTTTCGTCATCGAATTGTTTCAAACCCCGTCCACCTCGCATTGAAATTCTAGCACAGTTTATATATCGAATCGATGTTCGGCTTTGGGCACGGCCACTAGGTTCTGCCTGTCCGTCCTTTCACCAAACCCGACAACCTTTTTCCGAGCACCTTGTCAAGGTCTTCCTGGGTAATCAGGTACCCAGGTTGTCCGGTACGCAAGCTTACCAGCTTGACCATGAGTTGCTGAAGCCGGATTTGTTCATCTTCAGATAATTTTCTGCTATCTACGGTGAAATAGGCTTGCCTCAGTCTCCGGTACCAGCTGGAATCCAAGGTTTGCCTGGCCTTTGCAAGTATCTCCTTTTGCTTCACTCCGGTCAGCACCGACAGAGTGATGTCCGACATTTCAGGATTCCGTTCAAGGATAGCCAGTACGCGGTTGTAATCATTTAGCTCTTGTTTAGCTTTGCAGTAAGGGCATTTGCGTCCCGGTTGGTAGAGGAATCCGCATGAGTCACATTGGCTGAATCCTTTCTTGATCAAATACTTCTTCCGCTTCTCCATTGTAACAGCAAATCTCTGGAAAACGGAAGCAAGGGGTGAATCTGCAAGGGTACCGGTCAGGGAAATTATCCGCCTCTCTTCATCGGGCGCCAAGGCCTCCTGAGCCATAAACCGCTTGTATTCTTCATCCACCTGGCCGCCTGCATCAGGCTGTTTGTATGACTGGGTTGTGCCCCAAAGGTGCTCCGAAAAACGTATGTCTTTAATGTAATCCCCACCCAGGTAGGCGTTTATCCGGGAGATGATGCTCTTGCGCATAAGGGTCAGCTCCTGCGCCCACGCAGATGAATTGGTGGCCACGTAAAGCACATCACCGTCTATCCGCCTCGGCCGGGCGTTTCTTGCAAGCTCCCCCACGATTCTGTTCCACGCCCAAAAAATCTGGAACCGCTTGGCTCTTGGCAGAAGGCCCAGCTTGTCGAGGGACTTATGGAGTACATTACCTACCAGTTCAGGACGGGCCATTGTCTCCTCCTATCGCAAATTCCCTGTTCCCATAGGCTTAACCGTGTTGTTTTCGACCCGGAACAAGGAAAACCTCGGTCCCGTGTGCCTGGGTAACTCGGTGGAGGTCATAAGCACCTGGTAACCAAAATCACACAACGATAACACCTTCGATTTCTTCTCCGGATCCAACTCAGAAAACACATCGTCCAGCAGGAGCACCGGCCTGGTCCCGAAACTCTGCTGGAGGCACCGAGCCTCTGCCATCTTAAGCGCCAGCATCACACTTCGCTGCTGCCCCTGGGAACCAAAATACCTAAAGCTCTTGCCATTTAGGGAAATCTCTAAATCATCCCTGTGGGGGCCCGAAAGCGTTATGCCCCTCTCAAATTCTTCATGCCTCAATTCCGTGAGCCTAGCTTGAAACCGGGACCTTATCTGTTTTAGGTCAGGTGCGATTTCACCGACAGTGGATGTATACGTCACGGAACAATCGCCGTTTGCCACGAACTTGTACGTAGATTGTGTATACCCGGACAGATCCTCCATGAGCTCGAGGCGCCTGAGGAGCAACCGGGATCCCAGGTTCACCACTAGCTCATCCAGAGTTTCAAGGGTCCTTCTCCATGAGGGATCACCCGCAGCCAGTTTGAGCGCGGTGTTCCGTCTTGAAACGGCATCGTTGTACCGCTGGAGGGTCCTGGCATACACCGGATCTTGCCTGGACAAAATCGAATCGATTAGCTTCCGCCTGAGGCTTGAACCTCCCTTGACTATATACAGATCATCAGGCGAGAAGTACACACAGGGAAATAAGGCCAGAAGTTCCTTCCTGTCCACACGCCTGTCGTTTAGCTGTATCTTACGCCTTACAGAAGGCGTGACCACGGTGTCGACCTTGACAGTTGCCACCTTGTCAGGATCTTCAAGCCTGGCTGCGAGAGAAAACGAGCCCGTACCCCAACGGGCCAAATCAGACTCTTTTTCAGCCCTGGGCGAGCTCAGGGATGATATGTAGTAACAAGCTTCTAGCAAGTTGGTCTTGCCTTGTGCATTTGGCCCTACAAACAACGACGCACCCGGAGGGATCTCCAGCTCCAGGTAGGGGTAATTGCGAAAATCCCTGAGAACCAGATAAGCAAATCGCACGTATTAAAATGCTCCCTTTGGGCTCATAGGCATTATCACAAACGTAGATTTCACAGCACCCTCAGCTGAGCCGTCTTGCACAGGCTCGATAATCATCTGGCTCACCTGGCCTGTCATCCCGAACCGCGTCTCTTCTGTATTTATCTTACTTAGCGCCTGAAGTACATAACGGTGCTGTACCCAAATTTCAATGTCTTCCCCTTCAACCTGTGCAGGCAGGGACTCTTCCATCTTGCCCTTTTCTGCCGACCCCGCCCTTATGGTGAGGGTCTGGCTCCTGCTGTCAAGGATTATCCTCATGGCCCTATCTTCTTCACTGGCCACAATCGACGCCCTTGAGGCTGCTCCGGCCATGGCTTCAGTGGACACCGTTGCCGTGGAAGTGAACGTCTTTGGAATCACCTGCTCGTAAGCATAGTATTGTCCTTCGATCAGGCGGGTAAAGCAAGATATGTTGTTTGAACCGAAGTACAGGTAGCCGTCACACACCTCTATGCTCACTTGTTCCTCAGCTTCATCGCTGTCTTTTAGGTTCAGGCGCGCCAGATCTTGAAGCACGTTGGCGGGCACAATCGCTCTGGTTTCCGGTGTAGGCATATCAGCCTTGGCTTTGGAAAGCGCAAATTGGTCTGTGCTTACCATGACCAGCTGGTCGCCCAGCATATCGATGAGGCATGCACCCCACAAGGGCCTTGCAGGGTTTGACACTGCGCAAGTAGCACCAATCCTCACCAGTTGGCGGAAAGCTTGGGCGGGCAAAGTGATCTTATGGCCGCCTTCAGGTTCAGGCCACTTGGGGAAATCGTCAGCCGGCACTGCGTTGAGCACCATTTCCAGGTTGCCTGCTTTGACTATGAGGGCCCAAGCTGATTCATCAAGCGAAAGGGTAACATCACCTGGAGGCAATGTCCTGACTATATCTGACAGGATCTTAGCGGACACAACCAGCGATCCGGAAGCAGACACCTTGGCAGGCAGTGCAGCTCTCACACCCCAGTCCAGGTTGGTCCCTGAAAAGATCACCCTATCCGAAACCGCTTCGATAAGACAACCTTGGATAGCCGGTAAGGTGCTGCGTGCAGGTATGGGACGAGATGCGGTGTGTACTAGCCAAGCAAGGTCGTGTGTTGGTATTGACAGGTACATATCATACGCCTCCCTGTGTTGATCTGTGAGAACACATCCATTCCTTATCTATATCGGTTGTGCATATTTCAAAACCAGCAGCAGTAGTAGGTTGTGTGAGTTTGTGCACAACTCCCTCCTAATCCACAAAAGCCGCCGTATTTGCGTGTGGAAACCTGTGTGGAGAAAAAGTGGATGACTGTGAACAACTTGTGAATACAGTTTAGCTGGCACAGTTATCCACATCTCCTCAACAAGCAATCCAGATACCATCCACAGAATTCTTCACAGCGGCAGATTAGCCCTTCTTAATGCGCTCAATCAGTTCCTCGAGAGTCCGGTCAAGATCGGGATTGGCCTGCCGCTCCTCCTCGATCTTTGAACACGCGTGGAGCACCGTAGTGTGATCCCTGCCCCCAAAACTTTGTCCTATCTGAGGTAATGAAAGCTCGGTGAGGTGCCTGCACAGATACATGGCTACCTGCCTCGGAAACGCGATGTTACGGGTGCGCCGCTTAGCCAGCATGGCCTTAACCGGGATGTTGTAATAGTCGGCAACGGCTTTCTGGATGGATTCGGTGGTGATTGGGACCACCTTTTTCTCCGGCAGCAGGTCTTTGAGTACTTCCTGGGTGACGTCTAATGTGACATCGCACTTGTGCAGCGCGGTGTAAGCGAGCACCCTGATTAGGGCGCCTTCAAGTTCACGGATGTTGCTTGGGATCCGCTCGGCGATGTACTCGCACACTGAAAGCGGCACTACCCTGCCCTCAAGCTCTGCTTTTTTCCGTAAGATCGCAATCCGGGTCTCTATGTCCGGCGGTTGGATGTCAGCTATGAGCCCCCATTCAAATCTTGTCCTGAGCCTGTCCTCGAGCAGGGCGATTTCCTTCGGAGGCCTGTCCGATGAAATCACGATCTGCTTTGAAGCCTGATGCAGTGCATCGAACGTGTGGAAAAACTCTTCCTGGGTCGCGTCTTTGCCTGCAACAAATTGGATGTCGTCTACAAGCAATATGTCTACGTTCCGGTAGCGGTTCCTGAATTCCTGGGTATTGCCTTCCTGGATGGCCAAGATCAGCTCGTTGGTAAATGTTTCAGAAGACAGATATGACACCTTAAGCCGCGGGTGGTTTGAAAAAACGTAATGGGCAATGGCTTGCATAAGGTGGGTCTTCCCCAAGCCTACGCCGCCGTACAAGAACAGGGGGTTGTACGCCTTAGAAGGGCTTTCCGCCACTGCAAGGCAAGCTGCATGAGCAAACCTGTTGGAAGCACCGACGATAAAATTGTCAAACACGTACCGCGGGTTTAGATTCCTAAGTTGCTGGAACCTGTCGTTGGACGGCCGCTTCTTCTTTGGCGCTACCGGCTGCCCGTCCTGGGGAAACAGGGCGGGTGATTCTGAAACAGGCTTTTCGGGTTTGGAGACTGAGAACACCAGGTCGCACCAGTCGCCGTAGGCTTCTTTCCACGCCGAGGCCAGTTGTTCTTTGTACCTGGTCTCAATCCAGGTTTTAGCAAACTCACTGGGGACTGCGATGGTCAGCACTTCATCTTCCAGGCTCAGCGGTTTTGTATCTTTGAGCCAGTTCCGTATGATTCCAGGGTTGGAAAACTTCATCGATGCCCTGGCTAACGCATCGTTCCAAAGTGTTTCAAGGTTTCTCCTCATAACGAAGACCACCATTCACAAAAATAATGAAACATCAACACAACCATGAGCAGTGCTTCATCAGTTTGGAACACCGTGCCGCCAGGCGGAGACAAATACCCCTACTTTACAGGCCTTATACAGCTGTGAATTAGTTCCGCCTTAGCAAGATGGTGTTTCCTGTTGATGAATGACCTGAGAATAGGGAAAAGCCTATGCTTATAACGTGCGTATAACAAGCTCACAGGTTATTCACATAGTTATCCACAGGTGTGGATAATGTTAGCTAAGGCATAAGTAACCACAATTATGCCTCTCTAAGAAGAATATATCAAGGCATGTACGGCGTGGCAATGAAAAACCGGGCGTGCAGGCGGGGCCCAAAAACGGATCCCCGCGGCAAACTACCAGCAAGAGATGCGTTTATTGACACTTTCAGCCATGCTAAGATATAATTCGTTGGATTCATCCAAGGATATTAGTACCAATCCAAATATGTCCTTAGGGGGAGCAATGGGAGATGAAACGTACATATCAACCGAAGCGCAGAAAGAGAAAAAGAACTCACGGTTTCAGGGTTAGAATGAGGACCAGGGGCGGGCGCAAGATAATTGCCAGACGCCGGGCCAGAGGCAGGAAGCGTCTCACCGTTTAGCCCACATATGGACGAAAGTGAGGCTTTTTTGTGGTATCAGGCAGGATACCGAAACCGTGCTATGGTAGAGTATACAAAGAGGGGCGTTCGTTAGCCAACAGGTACCTGGTATTGTATTACAGGGAGGACCCGCTACCTGTCAGGCTGGGTATAGTGGCATCCAAGCGCTTGGGTAAAGCATGTGTCCGCAACCGGGTGAAACGCCGGATTAGGGAGTGTTTTCGGCAAGAGTTTTTGCCTCTCATAAAGCCTAGGGGTGAATTTGTTTTTATTGCCCGGCAAAGGGCGGCCCTGTGCTCCTACCAAGAGCTAGTGGGCGCAATGAAGCACTTGCTTAAGAGGATGGGTTTGTTGGAATGATCTCAAAGGCTTTGCTGTTCCTGATAACAATCTACCAAAAGTACATCTCTCCGATAAAGGGCCGGACCTGCAAATATTACCCCACCTGTTCAGAATATGCCCGGCAAGCGATTACGATCCATGGGCCCTTTAAAGGTGTCGTTTTGGCCGCGTGGCGCCTTTTGCGGTGCAATCCGTTTTCCCACGGTGGATATGATCCGGTGCCCAAAGGACGGTTTTGGGAGCCAGGGAGGTTTAGACGATGTCATACATAGTTAACGTGATGCTTAAAGTAATGGATTCTATTTACGGTATAGCAGGCAACTGGGGCGTAACGATTATGGGTCTCACCATCCTCGTGCGCCTCATTGTTTTGCCTTTGACAATTGTACAAGGGCGTTCCGCCAGGCGGATGGCGCTCATTCAGCCTGAACTCGATAAGCTGCAGAAAAAGTACGGTGATGATCCCGAAAGGCTTAATCTCGAGCTTATGGACCTGTATCGCCGCAACAAGGTCAACCCTGCTTCGAGCTGCCTCTTGCCTTTTATCCAACTGCCTATTTTGTGGGCGATGATCCGGGCGCTGGACGCCCATGAGCAGATGAAAAGCGCGACATTTCTCGGCCTCACCCTGGGAGAACCGGCTATGAAACAGGGCACTGGATACGGCCTGGTCGTGGTAGGGCTTACGGTGCTCACAACATACCTGGCCATGCGGCTTTCGCCCGCCATGGACACAGGCCAGCAGCAACAGGGTCAAAATGCGATGCTAATTGGGATGCTGGCGTTTATGGCGTATTTCTCAATCAAGTTTGCTACGGCAGTTTCTGTGTACATCATAACTGCCAATTTGTTTGGTTTGGTGGAACGACTTGCGATACCACGAGGTGAAATTACCGGGGAGGGAGCTCGGTCCAAGTGACGACTATTGAAACAACAGGACGTACTGTAGAAGAAGCTTTGGAAAATGCCCTCAGGGAGCTTGGGGTATCACAACACGATGTGATAGTTGAGGTAATCGAGGAGCCCAGCCGTGGTTTTCTGGGAATTATCGGAGGCAGGGATGCGAGGATCAGAGTTACGCTGAAAAAGACCAAGGCAGAGATTGCGTATGAGTTCCTCACAGGATTGCTTCAGCGCATGAATATCCGCGGGGTGGTGCACACCCGTGCCCAGGGTGATACCCACCTGCTTACAGTGGACGGGGAAGACTTGGGCATCCTCATCGGCCGCCACGGTCAAACGCTAAAGCACTTGGAATTTTTGACTAACATAGTGTCTTCAAAGGGTGTTGGTAACATTAGCAGGATCTTTGTTGATGTAGCAGGATACAGGAAGAGAAAAGAAAAAATGCTGGAAGACCTGGCCAGGAGCGCTGCCAGGAAAGTTGAAAGGACCGGCAGGAGTACCACCTTGCGGCCCATGGATGCCAGGGACCGCCGCATTATCCACCTTACCTTGCAGAAAAACGGGAAGGTGACCACCCACAGCGAAGGGGACGAACCTTTCAGGAGGGTGGTCATTTCCCCCCGCAAGAGTGCGGGTGCGGGTTCGAGGCAGAGGTAGAACCAACAACCTTCGCGGCAATCAAGGGGCCCTTTACACCGGGGCCCCTTATCTGTTTGGTCTTGCAGTGTGGGGTATAATTTAGGCATAAAGAGCCTGAGGACGGGTTTAGGTTGCGGGGGTGACGCGCCGTGGACGAGATGGGTGGAGGGCTTCTGGATACCATAGCCGCCATAGCCACTCCTGTGGGTACAGGTGGCATCGCCATAGTGAGGATAAGCGGCGACAGCGCTTTTGCGATTGCAGGCAAGATGGTACGCCTCAGGAAATCCATGGCACTTGAGGAGATGGACAGTTGGTCCATTGCTTTGGGCGACGTGGTAGAAGAGAGCACCGGCAGGGTTGTGGATGAATGCATAGTGCTGGCCATGCGGAGCCCCAGGTCCTACACAGGAGAACACGTGGTGGAGATACAGTGCCACGGGGGGCAGGTGGTGGCGGAGAAAGTGCTGAGTTTGGCGTTTAAGCTTGGCGCAAGGCCTGCCCAGCCAGGAGAATTTACCAAGCGGGCTTTCATAAACGGCCGGATAACTTTGGACGAAGCCGAAGCGGTGCTTGATATGGTGACCTCTTCGTCAGAGGCCGCCCTGTTTCAGGCGGCCAGGCGCCTGAGAGGTGAACTTGGCGCCATGGTGGAAAGGTGGGAATCCCGGATAGTTGATCTCTTGGCCTTGATCCAGGGTGCCATTGATTTCCCGGAAACCATTGACGCCGGCAGATCTGAAATCCTGGCCCTGCTAAAGTGTTTGCGTGATGAGATTAACGCCGTGGTGGAAAGGGCGCCCTTGGGGCTTGCTCTGACCCACGGGGTTGAAGTGTGCTTGGTGGGCCGGCCCAATGTGGGCAAATCATCCCTGTTTAACGCACTGCTATCTCGGGACAGGGCAATAGTCACAGACATCCCTGGGACCACCCGGGACGTGCTAAGGGAGACTACAGAATGGTACGGGCTGCCTGTGGTGCTGTTAGATACCGCAGGGCTCAGGGAGACTCAAGAAGTGGTAGAGGCGCTTGGGGTGGAGCGGGCCCAGGCAGCAGCTGTAGAGTCCCATGTGATCCTTTACGTGCTCGATGATACGCAGGGAATTGGCCCTGAAGATATGAAATGGCTCAACAAGTGGCGGGACAGAAATTGCCTGGCGGTTGTTACCAAGACAGACTTAAACCAAAGGCGGGTAGACATAGCACAGCTTGAGGATATTTGCGGCGACAAGTGGGTGAGGGTATCGGGTGCTACAGGGTTTGGAATAGAGGATCTCAAACGAAAGGTGCAAGCTATGTATGCAGGAGTGGGGGATCCTGAAGCCCTGGCGCCTGGTTCTGCCAGGCAGGTAGACTGCCTGGAGCGTGCGCTTGAGGGGATAGAAGCAGCCATCGACTACCTGTACCAAGGCTGGACCGACGATGTAATAGTATTGGCCCTAGAAGAAGCAGCGGGTGCGCTGATGGAGCTCACAGGCAGAAAGGTGAGCGGCGAAACTTTGGACCGGATATTTTCACGGTTTTGCGTAGGCAAGTAGATTTGGATGTCAGGATGGGACGTTGAAGGGAGTCAGTCTGAGTTTGCCAGGAAACGCTTTTGATTTCGATGTCTTGGTGGTAGGCAGCGGGCATGCAGGGTGTGAAGCCGGGTTTGCCGCCGCCAGGCTGGGCATGAAAACCGCAATGGTAACAATGGATGTGTGCAATATTGCAGGCATGCCTTGTAACCCTTCTATAGGGGGTCCGGGCAAGGCCCAGATAGTGGCTGAAATCGACGCGCTGGGCGGTGAGATGGCACTTGCCGCAGACCGCACTGCCATCGAAATGAGGCTGCTTAACGCATCCAAAGGTCCTGCGGTGCAATCGTTAAGGGCCCAGGTGGACAAACACGCCTATTCAGCCTACATGAAGAGGCAAATCGGGGCCCTGGGCATCCGCCTCATAGAAGGCATGGTTACTCGGGTGCTTGTTGAGCGTGGCCGGGTTTACGGGGTGGCCCTCCAAGACGGCAGTGTAATCCGTTCCAGGACGGTGGTGCTTTGCACCGGGGTGTACCTCGAGAGCCGGATATTTATAGGGCCTGAGGTGATTGAATCAGGGCCTATGGGAGAACCCAACGCCAAGGGGCTGTCTGAGTGCCTGGCAAGCCTTGGGTTTAAGCTGGGCAGGTTCAAGACAGGTACCTCGCCCAGAATCCTGAAAAGCAGCATCGATTGGGACGAACTTGAGCCCCAGCGTGGCGCCGATAGGCCTGTGGCGTTCTCGTTCATGTCGGTCCCCAAGGTGTGGAATAAGTCGATTGTGTGCTATACCACCTACACCAACGAGCGCACCCACGAGGTCATCAGGCAGAACATCGACAGGGCCCCCTTGTTTGACGGGACCATAAAAGGGGTAGGGCCCAGGTACTGCCCTTCAATCGAAGACAAAGTGATGAGATTCCCTGATAGGCAACGCCACCAGCTTTACTTCGAAATCGAATCGGAACAAAGCGATGATGTGTACATCCTGGGGCTTTCAACCAGCCTGCCTGAAGATGTCCAATACCAGATGCTCTATACCATCCCGGGGCTGTCCAGGGCTAAGATCACCCGGCCTGGATATGCCATTGAATATGACTACCTGATTCCGTCCCAGATAAGCACCACTTTCGAAGTGGAAGGGGTCCAGGGGTTGTTTGCCGCGGGCCAAATCAACGGCACTTCAGGTTACGAAGAAGCCGCGGCTCAGGGGCTGCTTGCCGGGGTTAACGCAGCTATGAAACTAAAGGGTGAGGAACCCCTGATACTCGGCAGGCGGCAAGCTTATATCGGAGTGCTCCTAGATGACCTGGTTAGCACGGTGATTGAAGAGCCCTACCGGATGCTCACTTCCAGGGCAGAGCACCGGTTGTACCTCAGGCATTCAAATGCAGATATGCGGCTCACCCCCCTGGGAAGAAGGGTGGGGCTTGTGTCAGATAAGCGGTGGGAAGCCTTTTGCCGCAAGGCTCAGCTCATGGAACAGGGCAGGGCGCTCTTGGAGCAAAAGATAGAAGGCAAGGCAATAAAAGAGTTGCTCAGGGTGCCTCAGAAGCGGATAGAAGATTTCTTTGATGAAGCGCCGGAATTGGCCGGCTTGCCCGGTGAAGTGTTGTCTGAACTCGAAGTAGAGGCCAAGTACGCAGGCTTCATTGAGCGGCAGAACCGGGAAGTGAAGCGGCTTGAGCGGCACCTGGACAAGAGGCTGCCCGGGCATTTGGATTGGCGGCAGGTGAAGAGCCTGTCCCGGGAGACCGTTGACAAGCTGGTGCGGTACCGTCCCCAGACCATCGGAAAAGCCCTGTCTGTGGGAGTGTCTCCTGCTGATGTCATGGTGATTTTGGCACTTATGCGGAGCGGCAAACTTGGCTCAAAGCCCGGAGGCTAACCGGCAAGGGAGGTTTACAGTGGGGAAGAGACAGCTTGATGCAGATGGATTTGTGGCTGAAGCGCTTAAGGCTTTTGATGAGGCTGTAAGCCTTATGGAGATAGAAGTGCCTGAAGCCGGCCGGTCCCTGATCCAGGGGTGGCTCGGCTTCTTTACGGCCTGGAAAGGCCGGAGGGTGGCGGGGTTTGATGAGCCCCGGGAGTTGGCGGCAAAGCTTATTGCTGACTCGTTTGCAGCTGCCCTGGTACCCGGGCTGTGTGGTGCGTGTAAAGGAGTAGACCTAGGGAGCGGCAATGGCTGGCCTGGGCTTGCGCTTAAGGCCCTTGAATTGTGCGGCCATGTGAGTTTGCTGGACTCAAGGGCAGGTGCGTGTGAGTTTCTCAGGGGCTTTGTGGAAAGCACCCGGCTTTCAGGGGTGGAGGTGCTGCAAGAGAGGGCCGAACAAGCGGGCCAGGATGAGGGGTTCAGGGAAAGATACACCCTTGCCGTATCCAGGGCTATGGCCGCCCCAGGAATTGCTTTGGAGCTGTGTTCAGGTTTGGTAGCACCAGGCGGAAAAGTGGTGCTGTGGGTAGGTCCTGAGCAAGAGGTGCCCAGATCGGGGCCGGGGCTGGATGCTATCGGTTTGAAGCTGAAAACTGAGATACCCTACACCTTACCCTGGGATATGGGGAGCAGGCTCTTGGCGGTGTACAACAAGGTTCAGCCGCTGGATAGGAAGTATCCCAGGAGATACGCCGCGATAAGAAAGAAACCCCTGATCTGACAAAAACAGGCAGGGAATAACTGGCAATGAGTCGAACAGTCACCGTGGAGGTGACGTTTTTATGTCTACGGTGGCTGATAAGTTCCAAAGCTTAGATGTGCCTGTAACTCTTATAGACCTGCCCGGAGGCTCTTGCTTGCCCGGGGGGAAGGATGCTGTCTCCTGGGGAGTGTTGGCTTCGCTAGTGAAGGGCACAAGGGAACCTGTGTTGGTGCGGCCGGCAGGTGACAGGTATGAGCTTGTTGCCGGCGATCTGGAATACTGGATTGCCCGGGCCAGGGGTGAAGATGCGATTACCTGTTGGGCTGCGGAAATGGATGACCGCACCGCATTGGTCACCCGGCTGGCCGAAGGCGCCAGGCGGAAAGACATAAACCCAGTTGAAGAAGCAGAGATCATATCCAGGCTTGTGCATGACTACGGCATGACCCATCAAGAGATCGCCTTAAGGTGCGGCCGAAGGCAGTGCACGATTTCCAATAAGCTGAGGCTGCTCAGGCTGCCAGAGCCGATCCTTAGCGCGCTGAGGACCGGTGAAATTGGCGAAAGGCATGCAAGGGCGCTTTTGGGGGTGCCTGGGGAAAGCAGACAGTTAGAACTGTTCCGCAAGTGTGTTAGAATGAAATTGACTGCAGGGGAGATGGAGGAACTGTGCAAAGTATATGCCGGCAAAGGGACAGTCAAGGGATCTGTGCCACCCCGGAAGCATAAGTTGGTTTACAAAGACCCAAGGATATTTCAGAACACCCTGCGGCGAATCGTGTCGGAAATGAAAAAGGCAGGACTTGACGTGGTGTGCAGAGAAGAAGTCAAGGAAAAATCATGGGAGTTTAGGGTGTTGTGTCGAAAGTTGTAGCTATTGCGAACCAAAAAGGCGGAGTAGGAAAAACCACTACTGCTGTTAACCTTGGTGCTTGCCTGGGCGAACTGGGCCGCAGCATATTGATTGTTGACGCCGATCCCCAGGGGAATGCCACAAGCGGCCTGGGCGTTGACAGGAGCAAGCTCGATTATTCGTTATACGATTGTCTTGTGCGGAACGTTGAACCGGTTAAGGCCCTTAGGGCCACCGAATTTCCCGGAGTATGGCTGCTGCCGTCTTCCTTGGATCTTGCAGGCGCCGAAATCGAACTGGTGCAAATGGATGAGCGGGAACACCGGCTGAAGANNACTTTGTGTTTATTGACTGCCCGCCGTCTTTGGGTTTGCTCACAGTTAACGCGTTGACCGCCGCAGATTCGGTGCTTATACCCATCCAATGTGAATACTACGCCCTGGAAGGCCTCACTCAACTGCTAAACACCATCAAGCTGATAAGGGGGAGGCTCAACTCCACTTTGGCCTTGGAAGGCGTGCTCCTCACCATGTTTGACGGCCGCACCAACCTGTCACTCCAAGTGGCCGAAGAAGTCAAGCGGTATTTCCGGGATTACGTATTCCAAACCATCATCCCCAGAAACGTGAGATTGTCTGAAGCGCCGTCCCACGGCAAACCCATTACCGTCTACGATCCCAGGTCCAGGGGAGCGGAAGTGTATCGGGAACTTGCAGAGGAGGTGTTGCGCCGTGGCCAGGAGAGGGCTTGGTAGAGGTATTGATTCCCTGATCCCCGCTGTGCTTCCGGAAGAGGGCGAAGAGATTCTGCATGTGAGCCCCGGAGACATTAGGCCTAACCCGTACCAACCTAGGCAGATTTTCGATGAAGCCGCAATTGAGGAATTGGCTGCTTCCATGAAAGAACACGGGGTAATCCAGCCTCTCATCGTGAGACGGGACGGGCCTGGATACCAGCTGGTTGCAGGCGAGAGGCGGCTCCGAGCAGCCATCAAGGCGGGATTGGACAAGATACCGGTAGTGGTTAAGAGTTTGAGCGATCGGGAAGCCATGGAGCTATCCTTGGTGGAAAACCTTCAGCGGGAAGATCTGGGGCCAATTGAAGAGGCTGAAGCTTACAAAAGGTTGTCTGAAGAGTTCGGCCTCACCCAGGAGCAGATCGCCCAAAGAGTAGGTAAGAGCCGATCTGATGTTGCCAACACTATGAGGCTGCTGAGGCTGGAACCTGAGATCAAGCAACTTATCAACGAAGGCAAGATCTCAGGCGGACACGGCCGGGCCCTGGTAGGACTGCCGAGGGAGCAACAGTTGGTGGTGGCCAAGGCCATCGTTGATAAGGGGCTTTCAGTGAGAGAAACCGAGGAAGCCGTGGCTTCCAAAGCGGCAAAACGGAAGCCCAGGCAGAAGCAGACGAGTTCGTCTCGGATAAAAGAGGCGGAAGAGATCCTTTCTGCCGCCTTGGGCAGTCCTGTGGTGGTAAAGCGGCAGGGTACAAAGGGCACTATCAGCATCAGCTTCTTTGGGCGGGAAGACTTGGAGCGGCTTATCGACATTATAGCCGGAACCATCACCACGAGCTAGGTCGATGTTTCACGTGAAACATTGAGTGATACAGGAGGCACTGTAGCCATGACAGCACCACTTAGGCCCGTTTGGGCTGAGATAAACCTAGGCAACTTCAAACGGAACTTACAGGCGGTCAGGGAACTGGTATCGCCCAAGGCACAGATCCTGGCTGTGGTCAAAGCCAATGCTTACGGAATCGGGGCGGTGCCGGCTTCCCGGGCTGCGCTGGAGGTCCCAGGCGTAATAGGTTTGGCGGTAGCTACTCCTGAGGAAGCGGTGGAGCTCAGGGACGCGGGCTTGGATTGCACAATCCTAGTACTTGGGCCTGTCACCAGAGACGCAGTAAGAACGCTTGTGGAGCTAGAGGTTTCAATGGCGGTGACTTCGGTTGCAGGGTTACAGGATGCTGAGGCTGCAGCTAAGGCGGCAGGTAAGCAGGCTAAGGTACATATCAAAGTGGACACGGGGATGGGCAGGATAGGTTTCCGCTCCGGGCAAGAACTAGGCGAGGCTCTGGAGGCCTTGGCGAATCCGGGCCATATTGAAATAGAAGGGTTGTTTTCCCATTTTGCAGCCGCCGACACCGATCCGGATTACACTCGAATGCAGCTAAAGCGGTTTGAACAGGCGCAGAAGCAGGTAGCAGCTGCGGGCATAAAGCCACGGTTTACCCACCTGTCCAACTCAGCTGCCATTTTGGGCCTGCCCGAAGCGTATTTCAACCTTGTGCGCCCTGGGATCATGATTTACGGCTGCTATCCGGATCCTTCTTTGGCGGACAAGGCCAAGCTCTATCCAGTGGTTTCCCTTAAGGCCCGCATATCCCATGTAAAACAGGTAGAACCAGGCACGGCTATCGGATACGGGACTACATATACGGTTTCTCAGCCTACTCGAATAGCAACTATCCCCATAGGCTATGCCGACGGGTACCCAAGAGCCCTATCGAACAAATCTTCGGTGCTCATCAAGGGTAAGAGGTACCCCATCGCAGGCAGGATCTGCATGGACCAATCCATGATCGACCTAAAAGGTGAGCAGGGTATACAGACCGGAGACCTGGTCACACTTATCGGCACTGATGGGGATGACGCCATTACCCTCGACGAAGTGGCGGGGCTTGCCGGTACCATCGCCCACGAGATCCTCACCGGCATAGGCCAGAGGGTGCCACGTATATACGTTGAATGATAAGTCTGGCCCAGGCATGTCCTGGGCCAGGACATGCCTGGGTTCGGGAGCCATCTCAAGGAAGGATTATCGTGATAAACGTCGAATGATATACCTTCGGTGTCGAGTTATTCTTATGGCGCCGCGTGTTTTGAACGAAATATTCTAATGCAATACATATCGTGAAGAGGATTTGGGGGCGTTTCACGCTTGTTAGCGCGTATTTTCAGCAGAAAGTCCAGCCCTGCTAGAAAGACAGCAGTCAGCAGCCGTGAGCGCAGGTTTACCTTTCTGTTGGTGTATTCTCACGGAAAAACTCACAGCATAAGTTTCAGTCTGACAACCCTGTTGTCGGCGCTGGCCCTAGTGTGTATTTCCATGGTGGCACTAGGAGTCTTCATCCATTCATATATTCAGACTGCCAAGGAAAATGAAGAACTTAACTACCTCTACGACGTAGCGGGTATCCAGGAGATGCAGATCCAGTATCTCCAAGAACATCTCCAGGAAATGGCCGAAAGGCTGCGCCAGGCAGAGCTTATCGAAAAAGAGACCCGGTACATGCTTCTGGAAGAGGGCCTGATCCATGAAGAGGCTTCAGAACTCGGAGCCATGATCGCATCAAGGCAGCTTGTGGCTGAAACTACTTCCCGCTCCGGCAGAAGCATAAGAAGAATTGACCCCAGAGACATGGGCATGGTGCTGTCTTCTCTAGAACAGGCGGCGTTTGATTTAGACGGTGAGATCGCTTCCTTGGAGGAGCGCTTAAGTGACTTGCGTAGCAAGGCTGAAGAAGCCGTGTCCTATTCCAGGGCCCGGCCAAGCATATGGCCTGTTTACGGCAATATTACTTCTGTCTACGGGTGGAGGCGGCATCCTATCACGGGACGTTCCCAATTCCACGAAGGCCTGGACATCGGTGCACCCTACCGTACTCCCATCCGGGCTACAGCTGACGGGACGGTGGTGCTCGCAGGTTATCAAGCCGGCTACGGCTACACAGTAAGAATACGCCACGGATATGGGTTTGAGACGCTTTACTGCCACTGCAGCTCAATAAATGTGCGTGTCGGGCAGAAAGTGAGCCGCGGCGACGTAATTGCTTACGTGGGCTCATCTGGTTCTTCCACAGGACCACACCTGCACTACGAAGTCATAAAAAACGGAAGCAAACAAAATCCCATGGACTATCTCCCTAAGTGAACTAGGAGGCACGTATCCATGTTTAAGTCTAAAGAGTCTGCCACTAGGAGCGGCACGTTTGAAAGCCTGCTGGGCAAGGGCATAGAGATTCAAGGCACCTTGACGTCCAAGGGCAGCTTACGGGTAGACGGCAAACTTCAGGGCAAACTACATTCTGAGGGCGATGTGATGATCGGTCACGGTGCTGTGGTAAAGGCTGATATCGAAGCCGCTAACGTCACAATCGCAGGGGAAGTCACCGGCAACGTAAAGTGCACGGGACGGCTAGAACTGTTGTCTTCAGGCAGGCTAAGGGGAGATATATCAGTCGGCAGCTTGGTCATATCAGAAGGCGCTGTGTTTTCAGGAGTGGCTGAGATGACCAAACTTTCAGAACCTCAGCCCAAGATCCCTACCGACAGGCAGAGGGAGTCTTGATGTTCAGGGACAGGCTACACGCCGGTCAGGAACTTGCAGAACTCCTTAAACCTTTAAACCTCAAACACCCCCTGGTGCTGGCCATCCCAAGGGGAGGCGTGGTGGTCGGGCATCAGGTGGCCCTAGGGCTGCAGGCAGATCTAGACGTTGTTTTGGCCAAAAAGATAGGCGCACCGTTTAACCCGGAATTTGCAGTGGCAGCAGTGGATCAGGATGGCCATGTCACCTTTCCCCCTTCGGGCGGCACCTACGCTTCCCAAGAGTACATACAAGACCGGGCTCTAGACGTAAGCAAGCAAATAGCCCGGCAACTGGATTACTTCCGGCAAGGCCGGAAGCCCATAGAACCCAAGGGCAGGCACGTTGTTGTGGTTGATGACGGTTTGGCCACAGGACTTACCGCACTTGCCGCAATCAAGTACGTGCGCAGGCTCAAACCCAGCAAACTGGTGCTAGCGGTCCCGGTTTCCCCCAGAGAGACCTTGGACACCCTGGCCCAATATGTAGACCAGGTGGTATGTGTGGATACACCGGCGCCCTTTTATGCAGTAGGGCAGTGGTATGCCAGGTTCGACCAGGTCGACGACGACACTGTGCGCCAGATCCTTGCCCAGGCTCAATCCCGCTGATTTGCTTCCAAGTATTATTTACCCCGTTTATGTGCATATTTTCCTAACAGGGGTACTTATGTCACGGGTGAGTTTTTCCATTTCCATATCTAAGCCAAATCCGGGCATGCGGGTGGCAGCAGCGCTCGAGACTGTGTTTTCCGGCCTGGAGCTTGGTTCGGGCTGTCCGCCCACAGTGATCTGCGTGGGCACCGACAGGGCCACAGGAGACAGCTTGGGGCCTCTGGTAGGGAGTATGCTCACCTGGAACAACTACCCAGGGAAGGTGCTGGGCACTTTGGAGGAACCTGTGCACGCAGGCAACTTAGAGCAAGCCCTCACTCTCTTGGACGGCACAGGCCGCATGATACTCGGCGTTGACGCATGCCTTGGGACGAAAAAGGAAGTAGGCACAATCATTGTCAGCCAGGGCCCCCTCCGGCCCGGCTTGGGTGTCAAGAAACAACTACCTCCTGTGGGGCACCTGCACATTGCAGGTGTGGTCAACGTAGGCGGATTTATGGAGCACCTGGTCCTTCAGAGCACCCGGCTCAACCTGGTAGTTAAAATGGCCCAGGCGATTGCTTGGGGGATTATCCTCGCAACCTCTGGGCCACACTCCTCAGAACGCGTCCCTACTCCACCGGTCCTAACGACCGGCGGACTTCCCTTACAACTTCTTCCGGCGTCCGTCCGGCAGCTGTGATAACAGGCGACTTCCTTGAGTC